>Ga0207428_10002191_pt1 | contig 19638 bp, 14 predicted proteins | sample RhiMethybrSRZTD1_FD_187600 | JGI IMG/M metagenome (GOLD analysis project Ga0207428, IMG submission 187600) | Populus rhizosphere microbial communities from Tennessee, USA - Rhizosphere MetaG P. TD hybrid SRZTD1 (SPAdes) (version 3) | ecosystem: Host-associated > Plants > Roots > Rhizosphere >...
CACTGATTCCGCAGTCCGGGCCGCGGGCTGCAGGCTGCGGGCGGCCGTCCGGCTGTCGAGCTCGTGGCCGGATTGGATGATCAGAAGGCTTTCAGGCCGACCCTGCGGAAGATGTCGCAGGCGCGCTCAACGGCTTCCACTGTCGGCGGCTGCGCGTTGTCGAGCGTGTATTCGATTCCGAGGCGATGCCACTTCGAACGGCCCATCTGATGAAACGGGAGCACGTCGACACGTTCGACGACGCCGAGGCCGGCGGCGAATTCGGCGGTCCTTGCGAGGTCGTCCGGATCGTCGGTGAGCCACGGCACCAGCACATAGCGCACCCAGACAGGACGCTTCAACTCTCCGAGTCGACGCGCGAACGCGTGCGTCGGCGCGTTGTCCATGCCGACCAGGTGCATGTGACGATCCCGATCCCACGTCTTGAGGTCCAGCAACACGAGGTCAATACCCTGGAGCTCGGAGTCGGTCACGCGCTCGCCGTAGTAGCCGTTCGTATCCAGGGCAGTGTGGACGCCCATCTCCCGCGCCGCGGCGAACACCTTCAGCACGAAGCGGTGCTGCATCAGCGGCTCTCCGCCGCTGATCGTCAGGCCTCCGGCCATCGACTTCAGGCCGCGCCGGTACTTGCGAAGCTGGGTCGCGGCCTGCGTGACCGAGACCGGGAGGCCATTGGTCATCTTCCACGTGTCAGGGTTGTGGCAGTACCGGCATCTCCACATGCAGCCGCTCGTCCATGCGACCACTCGAATACCCGGACCGTCCACCGCGGAACCGGTCGTGAACGAGTGAAGGAAGCCCATGTCGCCGCTCGCCACCGCCGCCCGCACATCCGGCTCCGGCAGATCCCTGGCGCCGTCGACACGAAGCTCGTAGGGACTCGACGCCTCGAGCTGAGTGGCTGGAATGACCTGGAGTTCAGGCATTGGCGGGGGCTCCGTGGAAGGTGCGGTTGATGACGTCCATCTGCTGCTCGCGCGTCAGGCGCACGAAGTTGACGGCATAGCCGGAGACGCGGATGGTGAGGCTCGGGTACTTCTCCGGGTGCTCGACGGCATCGAGCAGCGTGTCGCGGTTCAGCACGTTGACATTCATGTGATAGCCGGTCGAGCCGAAGTAGGTGTCGAGGATGGCGGTCAGGTTGGTCACGCGATCCTCGGCGACCCGGCCGAGGCCCTGCGGCACCATCGACGCGGTGAGCGAGATGCCATCCGCCGCGTCGCGATAGGGGATTTTTGCGACCGATGCGGCGGCAGCGTGGATGCCGTGACTGTCACGGCCGTGCATCGGGTTGGCGCCCGGAGCGAACGGCTCGCCGCGGCGGCGGCCGTCGGGGGTGTTTCCCGTCGCCTTGCCGTAGACCACGTTGGAAGTGATGGTGAGAATCGACTGGGTGTGGACGGCGTTCCTGTAGGTCGGGTGTTTCCGCAGCTTGTTCATGAACGTGGTCACGACCCAGGTGGCCAGCTGATCGACGCGATTGTCGTTGTTGCCGAACATCGGGAACGTGCCCTCGGTCTGGTAATCGGTGACCAGCCCGGTGGCGTCGCGGACCACGCGCACCTTCGCGTACTTGATCGCCGACAGGCTGTCGGCGACAACCGACATCCCCGCCATCCCGAACGCCATGGTGCGGAGCGGCGCGTAATCGTGGAGCGCCATCTCGATCCGCTCGTAGGCGTACTTGTCGTGCATGTAGTGAATGATGTTCATCGCATTCACGTACACCCCGGCGAGCCAGCCCATCATCCGGTCGAACTTCTCGAGGACGTCGTCGAAGTCGAGCAGCTCACCCTGGACCGCGGGAGAGGCGGGCCCGACCTGGTCGCCGCTGATCTCGTCGCGGCCGCCGTTGATGGCATAGAGCAGGCACTTCGCGAGATTGGCGCGGGCCCCGAAGAACTGCATCTGCTTGCCGAGAAGCATCGGCGACACGCAGCACGCGACCGCGCCATCGTCTCCCCAGGCGCGGCGCATGGTCTCGTCGCTCTCGAACTGCAGTGCGCTCGTATCAATCGCGACCTGCGCCGCGAAGCGACGGAAACCATCGGGAAGGTTGGGGGAGTACCAGATCGTGAGGTTCGGCTCGGGCGCCGGTCCGAGGTTGTAGAGCGTCTGCAGGAAGCGGAAGCTGGTTTTGGTGACGAGCGATCGGCCGTCGTCTCCCATGCCGCCGATCGATTCGGTGACCCAGGTCGGATCGCCGGCGAACAGCTCGTCGTACTCCGGCGTGCGGAGGAAGCGGACGATCCGCAGCTTGATCACGAAGTCGTCCACGATCTCCTGCGCCGTCTCTTCAGTCAACGTGCCGTTCGCGAGATCTCGTGCGAAGTAGATATCGAGGAACGTCGACGTCCGCCCCAGTGACATGGCTGCGCCGTTCTGCTCTTTGACGCCAGCGAGATAGCCGAAGTAGAGCCACTGGACGGCTTCGCGCGCGGTTCGCGCCGGCTTCGAAATGTCGAAGCCGTACGCGGCCGCCATCTTCTTCAGCTCACCAAGCGCACGGGTCTGCTCGGCCAGCTCCTCGCGGTCACGAATCACGTCGTCGGACGACGGCAGCAGGTCGAGATCGTTCTTCTCTTCCTTCTTGCGCTGAATCAGGCGGTCGACGCCATAGAGCGCGACCCGCCGGTAGTCGCCGATGATCCGGCCCCGGCCGTAGGCATCAGGAAGGCCGGTCAGCACGTGCGAGCTGCGGCACCGGCGCACGTCGGCCGTGTAAGCGTCGAACACGGCGTCGTTGTGGGTCTTGCGGTACTTGGTGAAGGTCTCGACGACGTTCGGATCGGGCTCGTAGCCGAAGGCCTTGAGTGCGTTCACGACCAGGCGGAAACCGCCGTTCGGCATGATCGCGCGTTTCAGCGGCGCCTCGGTCTGCAGCCCGACAATGACCTCGTTCTCACGGTCGATGTATCCCGGCGCGTGAGCGGTGATCGAGCTCGGGATCTGGGAGACGTCGAGCACGCCCGTCTTGCGCTCCTCGACGAACATCGCGGTCAGCTTTGTCCAGATCTGCGTGGTCCGGGCAGTCGCCGGCTTCAGGAACGATCCGTCGCCGTCGTACGATTCGTAATTCTGCTGAATGAAATCGCGAACGTTGATTTCCTTCTGCCAGAGGCCGGATTGAAAGCCGTCCCAGGCCGCGCCGGTGTCGGTTTTCCTGTCTTGCGATACGGACACAGTCATGTGATGCCTCTTGCGCTCAATTTCAACATTTCATTGCGCGCGCGCCATCAGCCCCAGCAGCGCGCCCGTATGCCTGGCGATCATCAGTTCCTCGTTGGTCGGAATGACCCACACCGATACCCGGCTGTTCTCCGTCGAGATCCGATGGGTCCGCTTGCTGTTCGCATCGGGATCGATCGTGATACCGAGCCAGGCCGACGCCTCGCAGATCCGGCGGCGGATTTCGGCCGAGTTCTCGCCGATGCCACCGGTGAACACGACACCATCCACGCCGCCGAGCACCGCGGCGAGCGCACCAATCTCCTTCGCCGCGCGGTACACGAAGTAATCGATGGCCAGGCGCGCGGCTGGCGCGTCGCTGGCGAGCAGGTCGCGCATGTCGTTGCTGATCGCGGAGATGCCGAGCAGCCCCGACTTCTTGTAGAGGATCGTCTGGACGGCCTCGGCGGTCAGCCCGAGCTCCTGGAAGAGATAAAGGATGACGCCCGGATCCACGGCGCCGGGCCTCGTGCCCATGCAGAGGCCGTCGAGCGCAGTGAAACCCAACGTGCTGTCGAGGCTCTTCCCCTCCTTCATCGCGCACATGCTGGCGCCGCTGCCCAGGTGCGCGACGATCGCGCGCCCCGACGCCAGGTCCGGCGCGACCTTCGGCAGCGCTGACGCGATGTACTCGTAGGAGAGCCCGTGAAAGCCGTAGCGCTGCACGCCGCCTTTGCGAATGTCCTGCGGCAACGCCACGATCGTGGCGACCTCCGGCTGGCCGCGATGGAAGCTCGTGTCGAAGCAGGCGACCTGCTTGACGTCGGGCAGGCGCTCTCCGACCGCCTGGATTGCGGCCAGGTTGTAAGGCTGATGCAGCGGCGCCAGCGGAACGAGCTGGCGGAGATCTTCCAGCACCTCCGGCGTGACAACGGCCGGCGCGGTGTACTTGACGCCGCCATGCACGACCCGGTGACCAACGCCGGTCAGCTGCGCAGCCGGAAACCGCGTACGGAACCACGTGGCCACGAATCCGAGCGCCGAATCCGCATCGTGAACCTCACGATCGACGCGCTGCTCACCGACCGCCTTCCCGGTTCCGTCCTTGACGGAAAACCGCGGTGACGTGCCGATGCCTTCGACCTGTCCCCGGGCTTCGAGCTGCCAGAGATCGCCGGCCGCCGTCCCGTAGATACAGAACTTCAGGCTCGACGAGCCGGCGTTGAGTACAACCAGGTAGCCGTCCATGTCCCCTCGACTTTCCGTCTCCGGCTGTGCGTTTTCCTTTTTGCCTTCTGCCTGTTGCCTTCTGCCTTGCCGCGACTCGTGTTCACCACCCGCTACACGCTCACCGCCTGCGGCCGGCGTCGCGCGTGCGCGGCCAGCATCGCCACGCCGCAGCTGGCGATCCGTGCCCGCACCGAGTCGGCGCGGCTGGTCAGCACGATTGGCACACGGGCCCCGAGCACCAGGCCGGCGCTGTCGGCATTCGCGAGAAAACTCAGCTGCTTGGCCATCATGTTGCCGGCCTCGAGATCCGGGGCGAGCAGGATGTCGGGATCGCCGGCGACCTCGGACTTGATGCCTTTGATCCGCGCGGCGTCGCTGCTGATCGCGTTGTCGAACGCCAGCGGTCCGTCGAGTGCCGCGCCCTTGATCTGACCCCGGTCCGCCATCTTGCAGAGCGCGGCCGCATCGAGCGTGGCCGGCATCTTCGAGTTGATGGTCTCAACCGCGGCGAGAATCGCGAGCTTCGGCCGCGCGACACCCAGCGAGATGGCGAGGTCGATCGCGTTCTGGCAGATGTCGGCCTTGTCCTCGAGCGTAGGAGCGATGTTGATGGCGGCGTCGGTGATGATCAACACCTTGTGGTAGGTCGGTACGTCCATGATGAAGACGTGGCTGATCCGACGGGCGGTGCGGAGTCCCGTCTCCCGCGCGACGACCGCGCCCAGGAGCTCGTCGGTGTGCAGGCTGCCCTTCATCAGCAGCTCCGCTTCGCCTTGCCGCACCAGTGCGACGGCCTTCGCCGCCGCCTCGTGACTGTGCTGCGCGTCCACGATCCGTACGCCTGCGAGGTCGTGACCGCCCTTTGCGGCAACCTCGCGGATCTTCGCTTCGGGACCGACCAGGATGGGCGTGATCAGCCCCTTGGCGCCCGCGTCGAGCGCCCCCTCCAGCGCCGTCTCTTCACAGGGGTGGGCGACCGCGGTCGGCACCGGCGTGAGAGTCTGGCAGCGTGCCAGCAGCTGTTCGTATTTTCCGGTTCCGGTTCGTTGTGTCATGTTGCCTCGCGCACGGTAATCGGGATCGCCGGCCGCTCCGCCGCAGGTCCCGTTTCCTTGAGAATGAGGGTGAGCACGATCGCCAGCGCGACGCCGTAGAGCATCGGCACGAATGCCGTCTGGTAATGCTCGAGCGTCATGCCCGCTGCCTCGCCTTTCGCAGCCATCAGCAGGCCGCCGAAGACGGGGCCGAGCAGCGCGCTGAAAGTGAAGTTGATGAAGTTGACCACGCCGGTCGCGGTGCCGCTCACGTTCGGCGGGTTCGCTTCCTTGATCACGGTGTAGGGCAGCATCGCCGCGCCCGACCCGACCCCGGCGACCAGGGCCAGGACGTAAGGCGGCAGCACGTCGGCGGGACCGTAGAGAATCCAGGCGAGGCACCCGAACAGCACGCCGGCCCCGGCGACGATGACGGGCTTGCGCCGGCCGATGCGATCCGAGATGAAACCGAGCAACGGGCAGCCGATGATCCAGCCGAACGGCACCATCGCCGATCGCATCACCGCGGTGCCATAGTCGAAGCCGCGCGCATCCTGCAGGTAGCGGACGCCCCACACCATGTCGAAGATGGTCGTGGGAATGAAGATCAGCCCGGCGATGATGCCGCACAGGATCGATTGCGGATTCAGGAACACGGTCTTCATGTCCCGGAGTGGCCCTTTGAGTCCGTCAGCCGACGGAGGCTTCGGCACCGGCTTCGGCAAAAACACAAACAGCAGGGCACTGATGGCGAGTCCGGCCAGGCCCATCGCGATCCAGAACGCGTTCCAGGACACGCCGGAGGCGATCATCGGACCCACGACGAACTGGCCTGCGGACCCGCCGGCCATGCCGAACATCTGGGTAGCGCCAATCAGCGTCGCGGCGCGGGACGCCGGAAAGTTGGTCGTGGCGATGTAGGCGGCGCCAATCAGCGCGAAGACGCCGCCGGCGCCCTGCAGCAATCGTCCGATGCTCGCCAGGTCGCTGCTGCCGGATCCGAACAACAGTGCCCCCACCCCGACCGTAGCCGCGCCGATCGGGATGACGCGGCGCGGTCCGATCCGATCCATCGCCACGCCCGCCACCAGGCTGAAGGGCGAGTACGCGTAGTAGAAGAGACCCACCAGGGATGCGACGCCCATCGCGGTCAGCCCGAACGCGCCGCCGAGCTCGGGCATCATCACGCTCGGCGCGGATCGCAGCGTGTACTGATAGAAGTAGTAGACCGCCGTGATCAACCACGCGATCGCCGCCGTCCTGGTGGCTCCGTTCACGTCCGCGTTCTCCGGGCTCCGGTACAACTCGTCCATCTCGTCATGCTTCGCGATTTCATGACACGCCGTCGCGAACTTGTTTGGACGAGTGGATGGCAGGGCTTCTAAAGCAGTCGATGTGCCGGACCTGGCGCTGGCGCTTGGCGCGCTAACTTGCTGAAAGGAGAATGATTTCTGGCTTACGAACACCAGAGGTCCCTGCACGACAAGATCGGCGCTCCATCCGACCGGAGGTCCGCCGGGATACCGTGGGGCGAGTTCGGCCGGGCCTGAAGGCCCGGCCCTACAAAACGTTACGGGTGTAGAGCCGGGCCTTGAGGCGCGCCGATTACGTAGGGCCGGGCCTTTGAGGCCCGGCCGATTGCGTAGGGCCGGGCCTTCAGGCCCGGCCGACTGTCTGGAGCACAACCCGCTCCGGCGCTGCGTAGATGTTGAACGTCGCCCCGCGGACGAACCCGATCAATGTGACATTTGCGTCACGTGCCAAATCGATCGCCAGGCTCGACGGAGCCGACACCGCCGCGATCACCGCGACACCCGCCATCACGGCCTTCTGAATGATCTCGAACGAGGTTCGGCCGCTGACGAAGAGGATGCGGTCCGCGAGTGGCAGCCGGCCGGCGCGGAGCTCGGCGCCGAGGACCTTGTCGACCGCGTTGTGTCTTCCGACGTCCTCGGCGATTCGAAGCAGCGCGCCTCCGGCATCGAACAAACCGGCCGCGTGGAGGCCGCCGGTCTGATCGAAGGCGCGCTGGGCCGCTCGCAACGCGCCGGGGAGTTCCTCGATCACGCGCCGCCCCACCGACATCGTGCTGTCGACCTTCCGCGCGCCGTTCATCAGGTCATCGATCGATCGCCGCCCGCACACGCCACACGCGGAGGTCGTGGTCACGTGCCTGCGGCCGTTCATCGCTTCGGCGGCACGCATGGCGGCCTCGTCTGCCAGCGTCACATAAAGAATGTTGTCGTTGGGGGGGCAATGCCGGATATCGGCGATGTCACCGGCGGCACGAACGATCTGTTCCGACAGCAGGAATCCGGCAGCGAGGTCGGGGTCCGCGCCGGGTGTGCGCATGGTCACGACGAAGGACTGACCATCGAGCCGAATCTCGAGCGGCTCCTCGGTCGCCGCGACGTCGGTGGCAGCGGCCGGGACCCGCCCGACGCGGACGATTTCAACTGACCGGACTGACTCACTCATCGGTTCCCCACCCCCCGCCGGGCTCGGGGTCAGATCTTGTATTTCAACATGGGCCGGATGTTGAAATACAAGATCTGCCCCCAAAGGCATCACGCGGCCGCGTCCACAGCCTGCGGCCGCGGACAGACGTCACGCTTCGACCTCGTACAGGGACGCCGCCATCCGCTTCAGTCCGCGTTCGCGCGCGAGCAAGTCTAGATGCAGTGAGGTCCAGTCCGCCAGCAGCACGGTTTCGCTGCCCTCACCATCGTAAGTCTTCAGATACCCATGACAGCCGTCGCAGTAGTCGATGCGGAGACCGCTCTCGCCTTCCACTCCCACCACCGCGAGCCGGTGATCGTCGGTGCGTTCGCAGAACGGGCACCCCGTCCTCCGGTAGCGCCAGCGCGTTCCGCAGCAGCCGCAGGCCAGCATTCGCATGCGGCCCGGCTCCTTCCCGATCAGCTGTCCCATTGCCGGTGCTTCACCGCAGGTCGGGCAGTAGTTACGGAGCCAGCGCTCCTCGTCCCGCCAGCGCGCGAAGGCGACAACGACCGCTCCGAGGTCGCGCGCCAGGACGGCCCACAGGAGGCAGCGAAACAAACCGCGATCCGCCGGGGTCAGGGCGGGGTCGGACCCCGCTCCCCCACGGGTCTGATCCTGCCCTGACCGCACGAGTTCCGCCCGGAGCGCGTCGCACTGCCCGGCCAGCCCGGGTGGGACCGGCAGCGGCAGCAACGCGTCGAGCATGCCTCGGACGATTTTCAATGGATCGTCGAGGCCGACCGCAGCGCGCTCGCTTCCCAGGAGCGGAACGCCTGCCTGGAAGTCGTCGAGGTACGCCTCCCAATCCGGCTCGCGAATCACGCTGCCCGCGACTCGCCGGGCGGCGGTGTCGACGAGGACACGAAGGTCGGCGACCGGCTGCAGATAGGGATGCCGCGCCAGCCAGGCGTCGTAGTTCATGAGGGTCACACGTGTGCTGCGACCTCTTCCTTCGGCAGCACCGGCATGAGCCGCGCGGCAAGCCCGAACAGGAAGATGGTGGCGGCGATGAGGCCGATCGAGATGCCCCATTCGATGACCGTCGGCCGGTACGTCTCCGGGGAGATCTGAGGCATCGATCCCTTCAAGTGCATCGCGAACAGAACGACGTTCATCCGGTTGAACACGATTCCGGCGGTCGTGAGGAAGGCGCCGAGTGCGAGCATGGACGGCTGCGTTCGCGCCGATCGCCGCGACAGGAGCGCCAGCGGGAGGATGACTCCGAACAGGACTTCCGTGATGAACAGTGCGCCGTCCCTGCCAGAGAATGCGGTCGCGAACTGGCCGCGGACAGCCATGTCCCCGAGCCTGAAGACGGCATAGACCAGCAGCGCCCAGACCATGATCTGTCCCAGGGCGGCGAGCTGCGCCATGCGCAGCTGCCGCTTCCAGGCCTTTGCTATCCACATCTCGACGAGGATGACCAGCCCGAGGCCGGCCGCGATCGAGGACAGGAAGAACGAGACCGGCATCACCGGAGACCACCACTGCGGCGCGAGCGAGCCGGGCATCAGGAGGAACAGCGATCCCAGCGAGCTCTGGTGCATCGCCGAGAAGGTCACCGCGGCGATGGCCAGCATGATCGGCTCGCCCTTCCTGCCCGCTTCGCGGAAGCTCCAGGCCAGGAACGAGAAGATCGCCAGGGCGACGGCGGTGTAGACGAGGTTGCGCGAGAGCAGGAAGACGAACAGGGACACTGCGACGGCGACATAGGCACCCGACCAGCGGCGCCATAGCTCCATCGCCTTGTGCAACCCCCATCGCTCGAGCGGAACCGGCAGGAACTCGATGAGCAGGATCGTGACGTAGAGCGACACGCACCACGACACCTCGAACATGGCCGACTGCTCGGGAGCCTGCAGCGCGAGCTGATAGGCATGCCACGGCAGGCCGAGGTCGGCGAGCAGCGTCACCGTCACGAACGAGTAACTGAGGAGCCCCATGAGCACTGCGGCGCGCCCCATGGAGTAGAGATCCTTGCGCTGCAGGACGTAGATTAGCCCCGCCGTGGCGAACGCCCCGGCTGCCACTGCAATCCAGACCAGGTCGAACACGATCCAGAGGCCCCAGGCGTAGGTGTCCGACAGCTGAGTGCTGCCACCCAGGCCGAGCACAAACCGGGCCGCGAGTGACAGCACGCCGAAGACGATCAACGCCAGCATCACGAGATTGAACGGCGTCCACAGCTTGTGCTGGAGCAGCTCGAACTCGGGATGATGATCGTGATCGTCCACCGTGCCATGCACGCGCTGTTTCGCAAGGCCAGCCGCTCTCCGCTTCAGGAACGCATAAGTGCCACCCAGCATCGCCCCGACTGCCATCACGGCCGGAGGAACCGCATGGAGCGCCGTCGCGGAATACGCCGGGTACGCCTTCTCGCCGACGTCCGGAAATCCCAGCTTGTCGAACGAGACCGCTGACAGGTACAGCACCGTCGTCCCGCCCGCTTCCTTCTCGCCGTAGATGTGATCGACGTACTTGTCAGGCTTCGCCGCGATGCGCTTTCGCGCCTCCTGCAGCATCTCCTCGCGGTCGCCGTACCGCAGTGCGTCGGCGGGGCACGCCTTCACACAGGCCGGCACCTGGATCGTGTCCAGGAACTGCTGGTTCTCTGCACCGGTCAACGCCAGTCCGTTTCTCGCGGCGGGTGCGGGCTGATCGCAGCGATCGGCGCAGTGCGTACACTTGTGAATCTTCGGCGCGAGCGAATTCCAGTCGGCCGAAGGGACACCCCAGGGGCACGCCCACATGCAGTAGCGGCAGCCGATGCACTGACTCTCCTCGTACACCACCGGCCCATCCGGCCGCACCTCGAGCGCGGTCGTCGGGCAGGAGGAGACGCACGCCGGCTCGAGGCAGTGCAGGCAGCGCCACATCGTCGAAGCCAGATACAGGCCGCCGGGCGCTCTTTCGTCGGGAATCTCCTGCGTCCTGATCAGGGTCAGCGTCTTGGCGCTCAGGACCGCCGGGTTCTGAAACCCCAGGTCAGGCTCGAAGACCGTCTGCTCTCCGTCTTTGTCGTTCCACTGCTTGCAGGCGACCTGGCAGGCGCGGCAGCCGATGCACTTCGTGATGTCGACGAGCGTCGTCCGTTTCTTAATCGGAGCGGCGTTTGCCACTTGGATCATGTGGCTCTCCCCCGTGGCGTGACCGGAACGACGATCCGATCGTGCGCCTTGACCACGTTGACCAGGCACGCTTTCGTTTCCTGCGTCCCCGCCACCGGATCGACCGCGTCGATCGTGAGGTGGTTGACGCTCGGACCGGTGGACAGGCCCTTGAACCCCCAGCAGTACGGCATCCAGACGATGGTGACGTCGCGTCCGTCGATCTTGAGTGTCTGCAGCCTCGGCGTGACCATCGCCTTCACGACGAGCTCGCCGCGCGCCGACGAGACCTTGACCGAGTCGCCCGATTTCACGGACAGCGTTTTCGCGAGTGCTTCCGGCATCTCAATCGTCGGCTCGGGCACGAGCTCGTTGAGCCAGGGGACGTTCCGCGTTGTCGAACCGGCACACCAGTGTTCGGCGACCGTTGACGTCATCAGGACGTACGGGAAGTCGCGGGCGTTGCCGATCGGCTGCCGTCCCGGATCGCGTGGGTACTTCAAGGTCGGGTTGTGGCGCACCTTGGGGTGCAGCAGGTTTTCGACCGGACTCTCGACCGGCTCGTACATTTCGGGCAGCGGTCCGTCCTTCGGGACGTAGCTCCAGTCGCGCGGCATGCCGGGCGTGTGCGGATCGGGATCGCTGTAGACGGCGGCGAACAGCCGGCCCACTCCCTCGGCGTTCATGTGAAATGCACGGCTGCCGTTCGGCGTATCGGGACCCTCGGTCGGATACATGACGTCCGGCACGTCGTACCCGGTCCAGCGTTTCGCCGCCTCGTCCCACCACACAATCGGTTTGGAACCCGGGTACGGCTTGCCATGACGATCGCAAGAGGCCCGGTTGTAGAGAACCCTCTTGTTGTTCGGCCACGTCCAGGCGAAGTTCGGGTGCAGACCGAGGTTCCCGGGATCGGTCCGGGAATCACGGCGCTTCGCGAGGTTCTCGCCGTTGCTGAACACGCCCGCATAGATCCAGCAGCCCGCGGAGCTCGAGCCGTCGGCGTGCAGGATGTCGGCCACACCGCTGACGAGCGTGCCAGCCTTGAGATCCGTGCCGGCGATGTCGTGGACCACGCGGCCGTTGATCTCGCGCAGGACGTCTTCTGGCGTCGTATAAGTCCATGACGCTTTCTTGATGATTTCGTCCTTCGGCTCTGCCGAGTCCTTCACCAGCTCCCGGACTCGCCGGAAAACGAGATCGACGATCTCCCCATCCGGCTTGGCCTGTCCTGGCGGCTTCACTGTCTGGTATCGCCACTGGACCATGGCGCCCGAGTTGGTCACGCTGCCCTGCTTCTCCATGAAGAAGGCCGCTGGCAGCATGAGAACCTCGGTGGCGATCGTTTTCGGATCGACACCCGGCTGCTGCCAGAACGCGGCGGTCTCGGTCTCCCAGAGCTCCTGGACGACCAGCAACTCCAGTTTGCCCATCGCGTCGAAGAGACGCGACAGGTTGGGCATCGTCACCGCAGGATTCTGGCCGACGATCCACAGCATCTTCATCGTGCCCGCCAGCGCGGCGTCGAAGATGCCGAACGTGCCGTGATCCTTCGCCGGGTCCCGTTTCGGGAGCCAGCCGTAGCAAAACTCGTTTTCCGGAGTCGCGGCGTCGCCGTAGAACGCTTTCAGCGTGTTGACGAGAAGCGGCCGGCGCGCGGTGCCATGCTTCTTCGCCCATGCCGCCAGCGTCGGCTCGCTGTTGACTGGATAGTCGAGATATCCCGGGATGTAGTTGTTGAGGACGCCCATGTCGCAGGCGCCCTGGACGTTCGGTTCGCCCCGCAGCGCGTTGACCCCGCCGCCCGGCTTGCCGACGTTGCCGAGCAGGAGCTGCAGGATCGTGAAGGCGCGGATGCCCTGGACGCCGGTCGTGTGCTGCGTCATCCCCAGCGCATAGAGGATGGTCCCCGGGCGATTCTTCGCCATCGTCTCGGCGATCTGCTGAATCTGCGCGGCCGGGATGCCGGTGATGCGCTCGCCCACGTCCAGCGTGTACCGCGAGAAGAACGTCCGGAGCCGCGCGAAGATGCAGCGCGGATCATCCAGGGTGCTGGCGACCCGCGGCCGGCCCGTGCCGTCGAGCTGATATCCCCAGCTCGTGGTGTCGTAGGCGTGCTTTTCCTCGTCGTAGCCGCTGAAGACGCCATCCTTGAAGTCGAACCCGGCATCTCCAATGAAGAGCGCGTTCGTGTGGGTGATCACGTAGTCCTCGTCGTACAGCTTGTTGACGAGGATGTGATTGATCATCGCGTTGAGGAACGCGGCGTCGGCGCCGGGACGAATGCGCGCGAACATGTCGGCCGCGCCCGACGTGCGCGAGAACCGGGGATCGACGTGGATGATGATCGCGCCGTCCTCCTGGGCCTTGCGGATCCACTTGAAGGCCATGGGATGGTTCTCGGCCACGTTGCTGCCTTCGACCAGGATCGTCTTGCAATGCTGGAGATCGGACCAGTGGTTGGTCATTGCGCCCCTGCCGAACGAAGCCCCCAGACCGGGGACAGTGGGGCTATGTCAAAGCCGGGCCTGGTGCTCGACGTACACGGTGCCGAGCAGCCGTGCCGCCTTCTGAAAGAGGTAACACTCCTCGTTGGTGTTCTGGGCGCCCCCCATGAACGCGAAAGCGTCGGTTCGGTTGACGGGAACGTCCGCGCCCCCGACCTGCTCGGTTGCAATCCACCTCGTGTCGCGCACGGTCTTGATCTTTCGCGCGATCCGATCGACGGCATCGTCCCAGGTGATGTCCACCCACCGATCGCTTCCCGCCGCGCGATACTTCGGCACCTGCAACCGCTGCGGCGACGCGTGCGTCGGGAACATCGACATGCCCTTGACGCAGAGCGAGCCCCGGTTGACGACGTGGTCGTAGTCGCCTTCCAGGGCGATCAGCTTGCCGTCGCGGACGGCGGCCACCATGCCGCAGCCGCACGAGCAGAAGTTACAGGACGTCGTGAACTCGCTGACGTTCGAGAGCTTCAGCTCTCGGGCCGCAGCCTGGACGGCGGGGACATCGAGGACTCCCCCAAGCGCGAGCCCCGCGCCGCCACCGACGGCGAGCTTCAGCCAACCTCTCCGGCTGATGCCGCTCTGGATCGGATTCGCCGGGTCGCCAACGCCACTTTGACCGGGTGTGGAGTTCATGGTGTGGACCACGCCATTTCGGAGAACGCCACCACATGCCGTGGCGGCGGCGCACCGCTCCAGGCACGCCTGGGCGGCGCGTTTCAGCAGAACTAATGTGATTTCCTCGGAGAGCCCGGATTTCACCTGCCGCCGGTGGTCGGGCGTCGCTCCTTCCCAGTCGGGCATTCAAGCTGCGCGCCCACAGCCACGCTTTGCGCGATGAGCGCGTTCGGCGCCGGAACAGGAACGGAGGCGCGTGATGATCGTTCGGGGCACCCGTTCGGCAGTAATACTTGTGACATTTCTTACAGTCGGCGGTCTCACACTCGTCCCGAGTGTCACGTGCGCGCAGCCAGCCTACGTGGGGCGGAATCCCTCGCTGGAGGACCTGAAACGACAGCTGTCGGCGCTCGAGCGCGACACGGCGGGTCAGATCGCTGCCATCAGGCAGCAGATTGCGGCGCTCGAATCGGCGGCTCCCGGTCCTGCGGCTGCCTCTGTCCAGACGGCGGCGCCTGTTCCACCGGCCCAGGAGACGTTTGCCCGGGATCGCGAGACGGTGGCGCGCGTCGACAATGCGCCGCTCGATCCGGCACTCCAGGGTTTCGTGCCCATCCCCGGCACGCTGGCGCGGGTGAAGATCGACGGCTACGCCAAACTGGACACCATCGTCGATAGCAGGCCCGCCGGCAATCCAGATCGGTTCATTCCGAGCACGATCCCGGTGGGATTGACCGACGCGCAGGAAACTCCGAGCACGACTCTGCACATACGACAGACGCGGCTCAATCTCGACTTTCGCAGTCCGACCAGTATCGGCTCGGATCTCCGCACCTTCGCCGAGATCGATTTCTTCGGCCCGGATGCGCCGTTCGACCCGCGCGTTCGACATTTCTACGGTCAGCTCGCGAACTTCCTCGTCGGCCAGACCTGGACGACGTTCACCGACCCGGATGCGTTCCCGGACTCGCTCGACGACGACGGCTCGAGTGTCGCGATCAAGCTCCGGCAGGCGCAGGTCCGCTACACGCAGCGCCTGAAGTCCGGTCAAAGCCTGGCCTTCGCAATCGAGCGCCCGCTGGTCGAATCGCGGCAGATCACTGAGACCGGCGCCTCGTACAGTCCTGTCCCGGACGTCGTCGTTCGTTACAGGTTCGACGCCAGCCGCGGACACGTCCAGGCGGGTTCTGTGTTCCGGACGCTGGGGTATCGCATCGCCGAGCGGAACACGACGACGCTCGGCGTGGGCGGTAACGTGGCGGGCTCGTGGAAGGCTACGTGGGGTGACACGGTGATGGGATACGCCGCGTTCGGACGCGGCATCGCCCGATACGTCGAGAACCTCGCCGGCAGCAATTCAGATCTCGACTTGAACGACGCGGGCACCGACGTGGCTGCCTTGCCCGCGTTCGGCGCGTACGCCGCCTACACGCGTGTCTGGCCGAAGCGACTTCGCTCGACAGGCGTCTTCGGCTACACGCGCATCAACACGACGGAATCGCAGCTGGCCGGAGCCTTCTTCGACTCCCACTACGGGCTGGCCAATCTGCTTTGGAATCCGGCAGGCTCGCTCGACCTCGGCATCGAGTACCTGTTCGGAACTCATGCGGTCAAGGACGGCAAGAGCGCGCAGGTCAGCCGCATTCAGTTCTCCGCGAAATATGACTTCTTCCGCAAACGTCCGCTCACGCCCTGACGGCCGAACACTGTCAATTTTGCCGGGTGTCCCTGACAGATCCGCCAGTGTCCGGCCGTCGCCAGGGGAGCTAGGGTTACGCGACGGTCAGCCCTGGGCGCCACAGTGATCCTGCTGCGGGAGACGGGATAGAGTTACCCGTATGAAGGGCACGCGGGTCCTGCTGGCCGACGACCACACGTTGCTGCTGGGCGCTTTCGAGAAACTGCTGTCGGATGAATGCGAGGTCGTCGGACAGGTGTCCGACGGCCGGGCCCTGGTGGCGGCAGCCGAGCAGCTCAAGCCGGACGTGATCGTCCTCGACATCTCGATGCCGCTCCTGAACGGCGTCGAGGCGGCACGTCAGATCAAGCAGAAGCTGAAAACCGTGAAGCTGGTGTTCCTGACGATGAACGAGGACGCCGATCTCGCAGCTGAAGCCTTCCGCGCCGGGGCGTCCGCGTACCTCCTGAAACGCTCGGCCACCTCCGAACTACCGTTGGCCATCCGGGAGGTAATGCAGGGACGGTCGTATGTGACGCCGCTTGTAACCGAAGGGCTGGTGGAGTCACTTTTGCAGCCGGAGCCGCGCAAACCGGCACACGAGCTTACACCGCGACAACGCGAAGTGCTGCAGTTACTCGCTGAGGGACGTTCGATGAAGGAAGTGGCCAGCGTCCTGAACCTGACGCCGCGAACGGTCGCTTTCCACAAGTACCGAATGATGGACGAGTTGAAGGTCAAGTCGACCGCGGAGCTCGTTCAATATGCCGTCAAACACCACATCGTCTGATCCGGCTCGGGTCCTCATCGTTGACGACAACGAGGAAATGCTCTCGCGGGCGGCCGCGGTGCTGAAGTCAGGCTGTATCGTCGTCGGGACGGTGAAAGACGGGCCGGCAGCGCTGAAAGCCGCAGGCACCCTGCGGCCGGATGTCATCGTGCTCGACATCGGCATGGCCGGAATGAATGGCTTCGAGGTCGCAAGCCGTCTCCGCGATTCCGGGTCAGCGGCGGCCGTGGTGTTCTTCACCGTTCTTGACGACGAAGAGTTCATCACGGCGGCGAAGGCCGCAGGCGGGATGGGGTATGTCGTGAAGCCGCGGCTGGCCGCCGACCTGCTGCACGCGGTATACGAGGCCAGGGCACGCCGGCCGTTCGTGTCGACGATTCGTTGAACCCCGCGGTCCTACCCTGGAGATGACCAAGCCCGGCTCAGACGCCCTCGTCTTCTTCGGCGCAACCGGCGACCTGGCTTACAAGAAGATCTTTCCGGCGCTCCAGGCGATGGCCCGCCGCGGCAAGCTGGACCTGCCGGTCATCGGCGTCGCCAAGTCGGGCTGGAACCTCGATCAGCTGGTCGAGCGTGCCCGTGCTTCGGTGCGTGAGTACGGCGGCGAAGACGCGGAGGCGTTCGGCATCCTGGTGTCGAGGCTCCGTTACGTCGACGGCGACTACACCGATCCGAACACGTTCGCGCAGTTGCGACACGAGCTGGATGGCGCGACGCTGCCCACGCACTACCTCGCGATTCCCCCGAACATGTTTCCCACCGTCATCGAGGGTCTGCACGGTGCGAACTGCACGGGGAACGCGCGGGTCGTGGTCGAAAAACCGTTCGGACATGATCTCGCCTCGGCCCGTGAGCTGAATCAGATTCTGCGCAGCGCCTTCGCCGAAGACAGCATCTTCCGGATCGACCATTACCTCGGCAAGGAAGCCGTCCAGAACATCCTCTACTTCCGGTTCGCGAACTCGTTTCTCGAACCGATCTGGAACCGGAATTATGTGGAAAACGTGCAAATCACGCTGGCGGAGAAATTTGGCGTCGAGGGCCGGGGCAAGTTCTACGACCAGACCGGCATCGTCCGCGACGTGATCCAGAACCACCTGCTGCAGGTCGTGAGCTACCTGGCGATGGAGCCCCCTTCATCGACGCACTCCGAAGCCATTCGCGATGAACAGGCCAAGATCCTGCGGACGGTCAGGCCCATGGACGCGCAGAACATCGTCCGGGGTCAATTCCGCGGATATCGCGACGAGCCGGGCGTGGCGGCGGAGTCGAAGATCGGGACCTATGCAGCCCTGCGCCTGCACGTCGATTCGTGGCGGTGGGCCGGCGTGCCCTTCTACGTGCGCGCCGGCAAGAGTCTCAAGATGACCGTGACCGAGGTGGTCGCGGAGCTGAAGGTGCCGCCCCAGGTCGTATTCAACGAGCCGGCGCCCAGGCTCGGGAACTACGTGCGGTTCCGGCTTGGACCCGATGTCGCCATCGCCCTCGGCGCGCGCGCAAAGCGTCCGGGCGCCGGCATGACTGGGCAGGACGTCGAGCTCTCGGTGGTGGAGCATCCGCTGGCCTCGCGACTGCTGCCCTACGAGCGTCTGCTCAGCGACGCGATCGCCGGCGACGCGACGCTATTCGCCCGGCAGGACGTGGTCGAAGCGGCATGGGCCATCGTCGATCCGCTCCTTCAGAACCCCGGAGAGCTCTTCGAGTACGAGCCGGGTTCGTGGGGTCCCGCGCAGGCAGACCAGCTCGTCGCCGAGGTCGGCGGCTGGAACACCCCGCTCGAAGCCTGACTTTCCTCACTCCGTGGCATGTGGCGATCCGGATCCGCGAAGTTTCGCGGAACCGCCCACGGGAAATTTGGAGAGCCTCCGGGAGCCCGGAGCAGAAGAAACCAACTGCGAAATATTCCGCGGCGGTTTCTCCGCCAAACGCGGGAGACCGCGAGATTTTTCGACCCTCACGACGCCGGATCCCACGACGCGAGTCCGGCACGTCGCATGCTTTGGGACCACCGCCGGCGTCGGGGCACGGCAGTCGTGCGCCCGAGGCAGGCGCCGGCCAATCTATGAAAGATCGACTGCGCCGCGCGGCCCGCCGCGCTTCGGGGGGCACCGTGTCACACCGCCTGTGTCTCGCTGCGCTTTGTCTCTTTGTCGCAGCGATCACCGCTCGTACGACTGGCGTGATTTTCCCCGTCGGGATAACGGCGACCGAGGCGGCGCCGGCGCAGGCAGCGACTCCAAAGCCAGCCACTCCACAGCCCGCCGGGGCACAGGCGCCGCCGGCCGGCTCCGGCTACGCCGGTAACGATTCGTGCCTCAAGTGCCACGATCAGGAAGAGACCCTGAAGAGCACGCCGCACTGGCAGGCGAAGAACCCGCGCACGCCGATGGCGGCCCACGGCTGCGAGAGCTGCCATGGTCCGGGGCAGGCCCACATCGACGACCCGGACAACCTGAAGATCCGGAAGATCAAGGAGATGAAGCCGGCGGAGTCGAGCGAGGTCTGCCTGAGCTGCCATAACCGTGGCACGCACGCCGCCTGGGAAGGCAGCGGGCACGAGCGCCGGAATCTGTCGTGCACTACCTGTCACAGTGTGCACAGCCCGAAGTCGGCCGAGAATCAGCTCGTCAAGCCGAATCAGACTGCCCTCTGTGCCCAGTGCCACCGGGTGCAGGTCACGAAGACGGAGCGTGCCGTCGCGCACATGCCCGTGCGCGAGGGAAAGATGTCGTGTTCCTCGTGCCACAACCCGCACGGCTCCATCAGCAATGTGAAAAACCTGAAGGTGGGGAACTCGGTCGGAGAGCTCTGCATGAGTTGTCACACCGAGATGCGCGCGCCCATGCTGTGGGAGCACGCTCCGGTCAAGGAGAACTGCGCGACGTGCCACGACCCGCACGGCTCGTCGAACGACCGGATGCTGGTCGTCCGGATGCCGATGCTCTGCCAGCGCTGCCACGTCGCGACGCGCCACCCGTCATCGATCTACGACAACAACGCCATC
>Ga0207428_10002197_pt1 | contig 19610 bp, 23 predicted proteins | sample RhiMethybrSRZTD1_FD_187600 | JGI IMG/M metagenome (GOLD analysis project Ga0207428, IMG submission 187600) | Populus rhizosphere microbial communities from Tennessee, USA - Rhizosphere MetaG P. TD hybrid SRZTD1 (SPAdes) (version 3) | ecosystem: Host-associated > Plants > Roots > Rhizosphere >...
AGTACGGTCTTGAAGCGATAGCCGCTCCGAGAGCAAGCCCACCTACAACGGCGCCGGGGACCCACCAACCGCCACGACGCCATCGGGCTTCGGCTTGGTCGGGTATGGCAACCGCCGTGAGACCAATCATCGCGGCTGACGCCAGTGCGATTAGTTTCAGGTTCATATCGGTCTCCTCATTTTCGTAACGCTGACACTAAAACTCTTTGTGACATTGATTAGTTGCAGCCTGCTTGAAGGATTTTGAGAAACCGCATGTACGATTTCGAGGTATCGCGTTGTCCTGAGTCCGCTTATATCGGGGTATGCCAACCTTAAGCGGCCCCAGGAAGGCTATCGCCACCCGAGCGCCTGCACGGTAGGGCAAACTTTGAGCATCACGCAGCCAGCATAAAACCAAATCGACACGTAAACGACGGCGATGGCCATTATTGGTGTTGAGCCAAAGAGTTTGAGAATCGCCTCTTGGACTTTGTCGCCGCGCTCTAAACCGAGTAATAAAAGTGCAACAAAGAATAAGAAACTGACCAGAAAAAAATTTGTCCAATTCATCGGTTTTGCTCTTGTCACGAGCACTTTGCACATGACGGCTATAGTGACGTCAAGCATACCGAAGGCGATGGCGTCGAAATGTTCAAAGCCATCTGCAAGCTTGGCCTTGAGGGTATCGTCTCAAAGAAACTGGATGCGCCTTATCGCTCAGGCCGCACGAAAAGTTGGATCAAAGTCAAAAATCCGAAATCCCCGGCTGCCACCCGGGCTATTGATGGTACGTTCTGAGTACTCGCCGATGAGTGTGGCTAGACGCAACTCGGGACGGGCCATTTTAGCGTAAGCCGCCAAGCCGACGCACGCCAACAAGAACAGGAAGACGATGGCCACGAATGCAACGGCTCTTTGTGCCAGGGTCATTTCCATTTCAAACGTCTATTCCGGGGCAACATTCTTCCCGGCTGCGAGCGACACATAATTCGCTTTCGTCGGGCGCAGCGGTGCTTAGACACCGAGTGCAAAGTTTTCGCGATTAACGGTTAAATGGTGAATCCAGCTTTTGGCTTGGGAAGATCGAAATGGCCGGTGGATCACTTGAGCTTCACGAATATTTCGCTGATGTGGTGCGCCTCTCTTGCCCGAAATGCGGACGCGCCATCGATCTGGTCCGTCGAAGACCTGGATCAAGGTCGAAAACCCGAAAGCGCCGGCAGCCACACGCGCTATCGATGGGACATTTTAATAGTCAGTAACGATAGCGAGAGCTGCGGCGGCCCGCAGACGCGTAGCCCGGATTGTTGTATTGACTGGGCTTGCAAAATCCACCGATGCCGCTCACGGATGCCTGGCATTGCTGAAAGGTGGAGAAACCGCACTGTTCTGTGCCGCCCATACCGGAATATTCGGCGCACCATTGAGCATTGGACGTTTGTGTCAGCACCGCTAGCACGATAACGATTGCCGCCATAACCTTGGTTGCGAAGCGCATCGGAAGCCTCCTCTGCTCGTTCAAGCCTCCTCCGCACGTTATTGAACTAACACGACGCGCCGATCTCTATTCATTTGCCCGGTATTGGGATCCCGACCACACGGCTTTTTTTATTTGGCTTTTATGTGAACCATCGATGAGGCTTTGAAATAGCGACAGCCTCCTGATGTTATTACTAACCCCTGCACTGGAGGTTGAAAGATGATGATACGCACGATTTTGGTAGCTGCCGCTGCTCTTGCATCGGCAAGCTTCAGTCCAGGACACGCGGAGAGCGCCCAGGCTTCGTGGTGCGCGGTCATCTCGTTAGGCCCAGGTAGTGCGTATTGGGACTGCCAGTATCACTCGTTCGAAGACTGCTACCGCAGAGGCAATATTTTGGCCGGCAATAGAGGCTTTTGCAATGCGAGCCCGTATTACGTCGCTGGATCATCCGGGAAACGTCGCACTCGCCCGTATTAAACCGGAGTGCCGAGCCAACTTTTTAGTCACTATGCCCCGCGTAGTGGTAGTCAGTTTCAGGAGCGCGAGGTGCAATGATGAAACTGTTCTGCATTATTGCTGCCGCTATGGCTTTGATCGTCGCATCAAGTACGGCTATGGCAGCACCGAAAAAAACTCATCGTATGAAGTCGCCACAGTCAGTACCTGCGCCGCTTCGTCAATGGCCTCCCAACAATCCAACATACGAGGAATACTTGGAACTTAAACGCCAAGGTTGGTACAAAGAAGATAAGGCTTGATGCGTCGGGGTGCGCGAGCCGTGATCCTGCAGGATTTAGACAAGACGACGTCGAAGTGACTCATCGCGTCGAGATAGAGCACATCCGCCGCACGATTGTCGACCCAAAGGCGGTCACGGTGATGCAGCCTGTGCACTTGCTTCCCCAGGCGCACGTCGAACCCGAGCCTAAAGCGGACCTCACAAACCTTTCTGAGCGACAATGAGCAAAACAATTTTACGACGTGGTGACGCAAAACGCTCCTATCTAGTGGTTAGTCAGTTTCGATGCGAGTTTCCTAAGGAACCAGGGGGTTCATGTCATGCTGACATCTGCGGAATACCGAGATTTTGCGGAATACTGCGCACACCTCGCAGAACGAGCATCTCCCATTGCGGCTAAAAAGTTGCGCCGAATGGCTGAGGTTTGGCTGGATCTAGCCGCCTCTGCTGCAAGCGCGCCGCAAGAGGCAATCGGACCGTACCGGTGCTTTCGGATTTTTGATTTCAGCCACGCCTTTGATGGTCCCGATTTGTAGAGCGCACCAAGGTTCTTTGAGACAATGCCCTCCAGGCTAAGCTTACAAACCGCTTGAAACATTTTGGCGCGGGCATACGCAATCGATGTCGCAATTGGGGGTAAAGCGGACATGGCCTATTGCAGTGCACATGTCCGCTAATGACCCAAAGCGGACATCGCGCCAATTCAAGCCCCTTCCAGCATGTTAGTGTGAGAGCGTACGATTATCTTCCCGAGGTGGGTCGCTCATGAGGCGGCGGGAATTTCTGGGTATCCTCAGCGGTGCGGCGGCTTGGCCGGTTGCGTCCAAAGCGCAGCAGGCCGGACGCGTGCGCCTCGTTGGCATGCTCAGCATCCTCGGACCGGACGATCCGGAGGGCCAAACACGGAGGGCAGTGTTCGAGCAAACCCTCCAGCAGTTAGGGTGGATGGTTGGCCGCGATCTCAAGATCGAAATCCGTCAGATTGGGCGTGACGTCGACAGCCTTCGCCGCTATGCGGCGGAGCTGGTCGCACTCGCGCCGGAGGTGATCTTTAGCATAGGCAGTTTGCCGGCTGCGTCGCTGCAACAGGCCACGCGTACTATCCCAATCGTGTTCATGAACGTTACCGATCCGGTTGGTGCTGGTCTCGTCGAAAGTATGGCCCACCCAGGCGGCAATCTCACAGGCTTCTCGAATTTCGAGTACAGCATAAGCGGCAAATGGGCCGAGTTGCTCAAGCAAATCGCGCCCAAGGTGACCCGAGCCTTGGTGTTTCGTGTCACCTCTGCGGCTGGTATCGGACAATTCGCGGCTATTCGATCGGTAGCGCAGTCCCTTGGTGTTGAGCTCACGCCGGGGAACGTGGCCGACACCGACGAAATCGAGCGTGCCATGGCGGCATTCGCACGTTCGGCCAATGGCGGCGTCATCGTAACGACAGGGGGCACGGCGGCGCATCGCAAGCTCATCATTAGTCTCGCCGCTCGTCACAAATTGCCGTCGGTTTATCCTTATCGTTATTACGCCGTAGACGGTGGCCTAATCTCGTACGGGCCCAATACGCACGATCCGGTCCGGCGAGCCGCGGGTTATGTCGATCGCATCCTCAAGGGCGAGAAGCCAGCCGACATGCCGGTGCAGGCACCGACCAAATATGAGCTGATTGTCAATCTCAAGACCGCAAAGGCGCTTGGTCTGACCATTCCGCAGTCGCTGCTTGCCACAGCCGACGAGGTGATCGAATAACGATCCTTTTTGCTGCGCTGCATGAGTCCGCTTTTGGCCCAAAGCGGACATGCCTCGTTGCACCGCACATGTCTGCTTTTGGGGGTAAAGCGGACATGGCCTTTTTCGAAATTTCGCTTTCGCTGTCGCTATTGGGGGTAAAGCGGACGTGACGTTTTGCGCTGCAAATGTCTGCTTATGACCCAAAGCGGACATCGCCGTCTTCCAATACCCGCCCGAGTTGCGGTTAAGCAGCGTCCGCGTTGGCTGGCCTCTGGCCCGGGTCATGAGTTGAATGCCGGGACATTTGTTTTGCACTGCCGAATTTCCGCTTTTGGGGGTAACGCGGACTTTGAATAGCACTCAGTATCCCTTTTGACCGCTCCTCATCGCGTACCAGTTCGCTTAATAGTTCTGCACTCTGGTCAAAACACCTTACCCACTCAGGCAATTCGGGGGATGGCGCGCTGTGACCTAGTTCGGGACTCACCACTTGTGGATTAATCGGGCCACTCTGAGCCTTTAACACCGCACGGCCGGCAACCACCCCAATGACGCGACCCTTGCGCACGAAGCGGTGTTCGAAAAACGCCCACTTGCTGTCCCAACCGACCACGCGCGTATGAATCTCGAAGGTTTGAAATACTTTGAGGTCATGACGAAACTTTGCGAGCGCATCGCCAATCACAGGAAACGCCTTGTGCTGTCGTGCAATTCCCAGTGAGCCGGTACGCACAAACCAGTACACGCCACTAATCTGGGCGAGTGCAAGATATCGACCATTGTTGACGTGGAGGTTGTAATCCAAGTCGTTCGGCCATACGCGCAAACGGACACGAGTGGTCGCGAGTAAATCGACTTTGGACTTGCCAATCAGGCTTAACCCGACACCAAACAAGCGTAACCAAGGAAACATCGAAGTAGTCTCCTTTGTAGGTTAGCTTTCTGCATTTCATTCCATTGGCCAAATCGAAACGGCGCCATACTGTTTTGTAACGGTTGAAACATATGCCCAAGCTGCGACTACGAGAATGGCCACGACAGCGATATCTAACAGGATGCGCATGGGAGGTCTCCTTTAGTTGCTGGGGGAGAGCCCTTCGCTCCAATTGACACATTAGTCACAGGCGTCGTGGTTCAATGTTAAGCGCATCACAGAGGGCACATTTTTTTGGTCGGTTGGGGTTCTTCTTTTGGCCTCAGACATGGCCAAGTGCACCGCACATGTCCGCTTTCGGGAGCAAAGCAGACATGGCGCGACCTAGGGCAAGCTACTCCCAGCGAACTGGATCGAGGTTTTTCGCTGTTCACCTGGTCAGCGTGTTTCTGCCATCTCTAACGATGCGGGGACGTTCTCGCTGTCGATCACTGAGCTGACCGACTGATGCGCGACTTTCGATGGATGCGGGACCTGCAGCCGGACCAGGCAAGGGCTGCGCTTGCTGCATTGGATAAGCAGCCGCCACCGGACACGGTGCGGGGGATTTTGGAAATGCGCGCCATTCGTGAAGCGTTGCAGGCGAAGATGGCCGCGGACTAACGCAATGCCCCGTTGCGCATCTGCAACTGCGGATAGAATTTGTGCAAGTAGCAAAGTCTTACCGTCGCGTTTGATCGAGCGGTACTAACTTTCCCCCGATCCTCTTCCTCACGCTCCCACTCGAGGGCAAGGGGGATCACATGGAGGGGCTGCCATACCTGCCAGGGTGGCAGCCCTTCTTCTGTGGAAGCCACTTGAAGGCACGGACTTTTTACTACGCAGGATATGCTTTGCTTGACTACCCTAGCCGGGTAGCAGCCTGTTCTCGATTGCCTCGGGCAGGCCGCTGCATAGGGACCGTAGGGGCGAACCTCCAGCGGTCCCTAATCGTTTCCCGGCATGAAGCCAGAGATGGGCATTGTGTTAATCGGCTTGGCGTTCACCGCCTTAATCTTCGCGTTACTTATCCTTCTCGGCCAACCTTTCTAGAAATTCTGAAGAATTAGACTGTTGTGTCAGCTTCCGTACCGACCAAAAGGGGTAGATACTGGCGGCTGCAAACAGCTGACTTGCTACACATTCACCGTGTCAGCTGTGTTGCGTAGGGACCGCCGAGAGTCATGGCTGACGGTCCCTATTTTTGTGGGTGTCAAAGCCCTATATCGCGGGCATGGTATTGCGTACTTACGGGCGCGGCAGGCCACTAAACGCGCCTGCCGTGTATGAGACGTGGAGTGGTGTGCGTGATGAGTACCCAGACCCCGCCGTTGGCTCCTAAGCTAACCGATAATGTCACCGTCCATATCGTGCTCAACGATTTTGGCAATCTTGGCCGTGCTTATGTCGAAACTGATGAGGCAGAAGCCGATGAATGGACTGTCGTCAGCAAAATCATGGACGGTGAGTACTCCAACCCCGCGCGCGTGGTGGCTTTTAATATCGCCGAAGGCTGGGCGCGCGATGTAAGCGACGCTATTGCCCAAGCTGTATTTGAGAGAGGACGCAGCGAAAATCATTTCAGTAAAGTTGCAAAGGAGTTTGTTGAGCGAACTCTCGGAGAGTCCGTAGAATAAGTGCGATGAATCTGGAGGTTCTAATGAACCGAAAGTTCATTGTTGCCATTTTCCTGATCGGCGCCGTGTCCGTGTACGCACATGCTCAAAACCCGAGGGTGAGCAAGGGTGACGCACAGAAGGTCGTGACAATCATCAGCGGCGACAAAATCAAAACCCAAGCCTATTGCGATATACACAAACTCGCTCAGCAGCTGGTGGAGGCCCACGAGAAGGAAGACGGCGAAAAGGTCAATGAATTGTTCGAGAAAATTCAAACACTGGAAAAAACCGTGGGTCCCGAATATGTCGCATTGGTCGAGTGGATTGAGGACATCTCGGAAAACGACGAGCTCCGTGCAGAGTTTTCGTCGGCATTTGGGGCACTCGTCAGGCTGTGTACGAAGTAGTCTCGAAAATCCGAAAGCGCCAGCAGCGACGCGCGAAGGATGGCACGTTTTGAAAAGTGGCTTCTGGTGGGCTACACTCTAGTTACCAAGGCTTTTGCGTGAAATGATCAAGGGGCAATCCCATGCCCAAAAAGCAAAAGGCAAAAAAAGCTAAAATCAAACGGAAGCGAACAGCGAAGAAAATCAAGCCGCAAAAAAGCAAGGCTAAAAAGCATGTCGATGCTTTCACATCCGTTTTTTCAGATGACGCACTAGAGCGTGCTGCAGGACGGTCCATGACATATGAATGCGATTCCTAAAAAACTTTCATATTTGTAAGTCTGCTAAGGGTATAAAATCGGGGCCGCTCTCGAAACCTGGTGAGGAAGAGCGGCCCCAAACTCACGGCGCCTTCGCTGAAAAAATCAATAAATCTTCGCCGGGCCTCCTAGGAACTGACGCCCCACAGTTGCTTGTCCAAAAGCTCCTGGTCATGTCTGGTCATTTTAGAATCCTCCTCTTGGCAAAGGAGATGACTCACTGTCGTCAACACGAGCCGGGGGTTCGCGGTTCCTTAAAAAAGGGTCTGAGGCGGCCCCGGTCGGAGCCATGCGGGGAAAGGACCTTGAGCCGCATAGTCCAGCTAGGGCCGTCCAGGAGCGGGCAAGAGGATCGGATCCCCGCTCGCGAACATTGAAAGCCCTTAGGGCGGTATGTGCATTGATTTAACGCAAACGCCACTCGCGCCGCTGATGGAACGTTCTAAGAAAGGGCCACCGACTCGCGACTATGGCCACACACAGGCAGTTTAATCGTCGTCGAATTGCGTAGAGCCGTTCGTCCCAATAGCGCTTAGTCCTCGAACCGCCATACGTCTTTGAGCACTTTCTTCTCGGCCCTTGCGAAAGATATTTCATCCCAAGCAACGTAAAGGGCGGAAAAAACGACTAAGGTTATTATTACGACTATCATGATCTCACCAATGTTATTCGGTGAACACCTCAACCCGGTGAAAGCGGAGGCCTAGCAGTTGGCAAATGCTCATTCCCCGAAAATAGACCGGTTAGTCCGCACCATGCGCGTCATGGTCTGAGACATCAGTTCGCTCATGTCATAATGGCGGTTTAGGCCGCGACTGGCTGGGTCAGGCCCAAGCCTCTGGGACAGCTCTTCGATGTGCTCGTCTGCGGCACGGTCGAGCAGTTGGCCCACATAAGCAGTAATCCGCGTGAATCCGCTGGAATTGGTTAGATAACTGTAGCTCATGGTCTTCCCCTTCTGACCCGGCACGATGCGGATGTCCGTATGGAAGACTAACTGATTGGAGTGAACGCGCTGTGATGGCCATCACAAAAAGGCGTAATTTCCCAAGCCTTTTCAAAGCCAAGAACCCACGCGCGCTGCAGATGGAACGCTTTGCGGCAAATGAGCCGCGTCGTAAGGCCGCGAATGTGATGCACGTCACAGCGAACCGTTTCTAAATGCCACAGCTTGAGCATTTAGAAGGGGCGGGTTGATGATTGCGCACATTTTAGCGCTGCTTGGCAATGTGATGCTTTGGGCCGGCTACGTCTTTGCGGCGTTACTCTTGGCCCTCTTAGTTTACGCAGCCTCCCAAGGCGGGGCGCGTGAGGTGGCAACCTGGACTATTACGTTAGCAGTCTGCGCAGCTGCCATCACTATCGGATTCCTCGGTCGATACATTTTAGGTGGCAATCGAAAGTAACTCGGTGGCAATCAAAAAACTTGTCGTGCCCTAAATGCGGATGCGCCTTACCGCTCAGGTCCCTCGAAAACCTGGATCAAAGTCAAAAATCCGAAGGCGCCCACCGCAACTCGCGCTATCGACGGGAGGGACGAGGACGCCATTCCGTAGTCGGCCGCGTTTACTATTGGGGCTTAGGTGCCTTGTTCGTGTCAGCCACGTTGCTTGCGGTGATGCGTTGGGCCGAGAACTACCACCTATTTGTTATTGGGGCGCTTGCCTTCAGCTCTGCATGGCTTGGTCATAGAGCAAGACGCCCGAGCAGCAGAGCGGTCTGACGCTCCATTGCACGCGGCATCTGTTCATTCGCCAGCAGACAGCGGTGATCAATGTAATTCGGGCTCATCTTGCCGAGTTCGGGATCGTCGTGCCGGTCGTACGCAAGGCTGTCGAGGCGCTGCTCGATGTCGTCGCCAATCCAACTGACAAGCGCGTTCCTGCGATAGCCCCTGCCTGCCTCGCCGCACTGGGGGCTCAGCTGTGCAGGCTCAAAGAGCAGATTCTGGAGTTCGACCGGATGATCATCGCGTGGCATCGATCACACGAGGCGAGCAAACGGCTCGCTGCGCTTCTGGAATGACGATTCGGTTTTAGAATGGACGTATGCGTTGTGACTGGCCGGGCAAAACGGTCCCATAGACGCCAAATGTTGGAATTGGCGGCCCCGGCGCACGTGCACGTTGTAGGCCTTGAGACAAGGCATCGACTTGATCGTCGTGCCTGCCCTTGGGAAATGAAAGTATCTCGTTTTTGAATTCATCTAGCCATGGTGCATTGCGTGGAAGATGGACGGCGCCGGCCTCAATCGGGGCCGCTTGTGCAGCCATGCGCAGGATTTTGTCGCCATCGGGCTTAATGCCGATGGCATGAATATTCTCTCGATAAAGGTCCTGAATGAGACTTTGCCCGGATCCCTTTTTCTCAATCAGCAAACTGTAGGAGGCGGGGCTTTGGCGCCAGCGTTTGTGTTGCAATATTACTGTCCGTTTTAGGTCAGGATATTCAAGACGTGCCCGAATGACATCGAGTAGGTAGACGGTCTCGCCGCGAACAAGCAACACAACACACGCTGAAAAATCGGAAAGTTGGTTGCTGGTCATTGCTGTGTCCCAGCTCACAATGAGACGGTCCCCCGATTTCGGGCTGGGGGGCGAATCGTAGATTTTGAACCAGGACCATTTGATGAGGTTGCCACCTATCGGAATAGGCGCCTGAAGATACTGGGCCGCAAACTCCATCGATCCCATGACGCGTTTCAATTCCGCGAGCGCGATCTCGTTCTCTCTTTCCGGATGGAGAAGATCGCCAATGCGGCGGTGATGAAAGCGATTCATGCCGAGAGAAATACTGCACTCCGTTTCGGCGATCGCCGGCAGGTTGAGATGCGTCCAGCCTCCCTGTTCGAGCAGATGACCGACGAGATCATCGGGGTGCAGTCGCTGCATGACAACAATGATTGAGCCTTCCGACTTGTGGTCGAGTCGCGACAGCAATGTGCTGGAGTACCATTGTTTCAATGACTCGCGGGCGCTTTCCGACTGCGCGTCCTGGGGTTTGAGAGGATCGTCGATAATCAGCAAATTGCCGCCACGGCCGGTCAATGTGCCGCCGACCGACGTGGTCAGACGCAAGCCACCGGCGGTAGTCATGATTTCGGTTTCGGTATCCTTTGAAGGGCTGATGCGCGTTTGCGGAAATATTCGGTGATATAGCGGGGAATGCATCAGGGCGCGACAATCGTTGCCATGCTTGCGCGATAGAACTTCGGAGTAGCTCACGCAGATAATTCGGCAGCTTGGATCATTGCCGAGCGCAAAGGCAGGTAAGGCTACAGACGAGCAAATGGACTTCAGACTGCGTGGTGGCACCGTAATGATTAGACGACGGGTTTTGCCGTCGAGCACATCGGTCAGTGCGGCCGTCATCGCTTCCAGATGCCAGTTGCGTTGCAGAGACTTTCCGCCGGCCACGATTGGGAAAGCCGCCTGAACAAAGGTGTAGAGGTCGGTCCTGGCTGCCGCTTGAAACAAGGCATGACGGGAGGCAGGCGGCAGCGCGGCGATTGCCGCGTTCGTGTCAACGGCTGCCACTATCGCCTCCTGGGACGGGATCTTCGGGAGCCCGGCGTCGTGCTAAGAAATCAGCAAGAATGGCTTCATCTTCGGCAGCCAGACTGAGATTTGCATCGGTGCGGCCCCGCAGGCTTTCGCTCTCGTAGCGCATGATCGCCGGTAACACCGTCAACAGCCTTGGCTTACCGGCTAAGGCCTGGCGGATGGCCGAGCGAACGAGCGCGTATCGATTCGGCATGCGCAGCAACTGATCGCCGACGCGTAACTCGATGCTTTCATTGAGCACCTGCTCGGTCACTTCCGCAAAACTCGGCGCCTTCTTGCGGCGGCCGTGTGGATTGCCCGATACACCCGGCTTGAACCGGGTGCTGGCTGGCGGTCGTCCGTAACCCACGCGATCGGGCTTCTCGGTGTCATTACGAGTACCGGGTTTATTTTTGTGTTTCATGGCCATCACCGGCGTGTGCGTTGGTTGGAGGGGGTACCGGCATCGCCGCGAGCAGCCTGCTCATCGAAGGTTAGACCGGTGTCGGAGTGGATGGCGTCTCGGCCGGTGAAAATTTGCCAGCGCCGGATAGCCGCATCGACATAGCGCACATCGATGTCCATCACGCGCGCGCGACGGCCCACGCGTTCGGCGGCAAGCAGGGTCGTGCCGGAGCCGCTGAACGTATCGAGCACGATCTGATTGCGCTGAGTGCAGTCCTTGATCGCATCGGCAACCAGGGCGACCGGCTTGACGGTTGGATGCGCCCGCAGGTCGTCCATGCGCCCGGCGCGGAACGTGTTGACGCCGGCATATTTCCAGACGTTCGAGCGGGAGCGGCCGTGACGGCCGAGTTCGATGGTGTTGAGGTGCGGAGTATCCCCGACGCGAAACACGCCGATCAGTTCGTGCTGGCTGCGGTAAAAGCTGCCTTGGCCGGCGTTCGACTTAACCCAAGCGACCAAGTTGAGCATGGCACCATAGCTTGCGCGTCCGGCTTCCAGCAATTCGCCAATGTGTCGCCAATCCATGCAGACAAAATGCACTGCGCCCTCGACCGAGACATGGGCCGCCAGTGTGAGCGTCTCGGTCAGAAAGTTTGTAAAAACGGGCGGCGCCATCTCGCCTGACGCCATGGCAAATTCCTGGTGTTTGGTCTGGCCGCGGCCGATGATGTCGCGCACTCGAACGTTGTAGGGAGGATCGAGAAAAGCCATGTGAGCGGGCTCGCCACCCATCAGCCGGGTGAGATGTTGAGCCTTGCGTGCATCGCCGCAAAGCAGGCGATGCTTGCCGAGCTGCCAGAGGTCGCCGGCGTGTGTCACTGCCGGACCGCGCGCGGGATCGATCGCATCGGCGGGGTCGGTGGCATCCTCCTCAAAATCAGCGAGCAGGACATCGATCTCGGCCGGTTCAAAACCGGTAGCGGTGATGTCAAGTCCGTCGGCAAGCAACAGGTCGGGCAGGCTCGACAACTCGCTCGCCAGACGCTCGCGGTCCCATCCCGCGCTCTGCGCAATGCGGTTATCGGCCAAAAGCAAAGCGCGCTTGCGTGCTTCGCTTAGTCCTGTAAGGACAATCGCCGGAATAGTTTTGAGTCCTAGCAGCTTAGCGGCTTCGAGCCGACCATGACCCGCAAGCAGCACGCGGTCTTCATCAACCAGCACCGGGGCGGTAAAGCCGACCGCCTTAATGCTGTCGGCAATCTGCCGGATCTGCTTTTTCGAGTGCGTACGCGCGTTGCGATGATGCGGCCGCAGCGCATGGATCGCCGTTTGCTCAATCTGGAGATTGCGCATGATGTCCTTGTTGGTTTCGGTACCAAGTCGGGGACATCAGCCCAATAAAAACGGCGAGATCCCACGACAGTTAACCGAAAGACCTGCATCCACAGGCCATTCGGCACCGATCGGGCCATCCCGCCCTTCCCGTTACGCTGGCAGTACATGCCGCGACGTCAAGCGTGCGCGTAGTTAATAGTTACAATTTAACCGATTCGCCCAACCCGGCAAAGTTGGATTCGCATAGTGACAGATTATGGAACAGGCCTACACGGCGTCCCTTTCCGATGGCGTCAGAAACGAGCGTCACAGCTTAGTCGCGCGACCGTACCTTATCCTTATGGGTTGCTGACAAATCGACGTGTCTGCGTGCCAGACGAATCGTATGGCGTCGGAGCCCCGGTGCCAGAACTTGCACAGGGTCCGGCTCTCGATTGGTCAGGAAATCATACGGACCGGCTAACCCCGTTAAGCCCGCGAGATCCTTCTGCGAGTTGAGGCCGACCTGGTCTAACCACTGCGTATCGAACGATTACAGAGGGCTATCGCAACCTGTGCAGCGTGCCTGAGGCGGTCGTCGATTTGCGTGACAAGATGCACAGGTTTATGTACATAGGCGGACCGCGAGAGAATGAGACGACGTTTTGCATTGCTGCGGGAGAGACTGGCTATTTTGCCGGCGCCGAAGGAGCAACCGCCCCGGAAACTCTCAGGCAGAAGAACCGCGCGATGCTCGATTGAAGACTCTGGAAAGAGGCGCTTGCCGCGTCCGCCGACGGGATAACGTTCTCAGGCAACAAAGACAGAGGGGGCACCTAGCAATCAGTTGATGCTGATAGGTGCCCATGTCGACCGCTTTTTCTGACAGCGAACTGATTTCAAACACAGCGACATTGCGTACGCCGCTTTACGCACTCCATTGCGAGCTCGGAGCGCGTATGGCGCCGTTCGCCGGCTATGAGATGCCGATCCATTATCCGCTCGGTGTGCTGAAGGAGCATTTGCACACAAGAACTGCGGCGGGATTGTTCGACGTCTCGCACATGGGGCAGATCGCGCTGCATCCGCGCACGGGCGATATGAGGGCCTTGGCGCTCGCGCTCGAGCGGCTTGTTCCCGTCGATGTGCTGGGGCTCGACGAAGATCGCCAACGCTACGGCTTCCTCACTAACGAGCGGGGCGGAATCGTCGACGATCTGATGATCGGCCGTCGGCGCGATCATTTCCTACTGATCGTCAATGCGAGCCGAAAGGCGATCGACGCGCAGCACTTGCATGCCCAGCTCGCTGAGAGCTGCGACGTTACGCTTTTGGAAGACCGCGCGCTACTCGCCTTGCAGGGGCCGGCCGCGGACGCTGCCCTCGCCGAGCTCGCTCCCTCGGTGAGCGGCATGTGTTTCATGGATTTGGGTGAGCTGACAATTGCCGGTGCTGATTGCATGGTCGCCCGCTCCGGTTACACCGGCGAAGACGGCTTCGAGATAAGCGTGCCGGCGGAGTCTGCAGAGAGATTGGCGCGCTTGCTGCTGAAGCATCCGCAAGTTGTCCTAGCCGGACTCGGTGCACGCGACAGCCTGCGTACAGAGGCCGGACTTTGCCTTTATGGCGCCGACATCGACGAGACTACGACACCGATCGAAGCCGGACTCGATTGGGCGATACAGAAGGTGCGTCGGGTTGGCGGCGCGCGCGCCGGAAATTTCCCCGGCGCTGAAACCATCCTGGCTGAGCTTACTGGCAAGCCGCGTCGGTGTCGCGTCGGGCTGCGGCCGCGGGAGCGCACACCGATACGCGGCGGCGCTTTGTTGTTTGCCGACCCTTCGGCGAATGAACCGATTGGAAAGGTTACGTCGGGAGGCTACGGCCCTTCGGTCGGGGCGCCGGTCGCGATGGGCTATGTCGTCGCATCGCAAGCCTCGCCAGATACACAACTTTTTGCGGAGGTTCGCGGCAGGCGCGTGTCGGCCACCGTCACCTCGCCGCCGTTCGTCCCGCACCGCTACAAGCGCACGCAACCGGAGAGCTAAATGCCCATGCTGAAATTCACGCCAGATCATGAGTGGCTGAGCGTCGACGGCGACATCGCCACCGTCGGCATCACCTCCTATGCGCAGGAGCAACTCGGCGACGTAGTCTTCGTCGAGTTGCCGGCGCCCGGCAAACAGGTCACCAAAGGCGCAGCCGCGGCGGTGGTCGAGTCGGTCAAGGCCGCTTCCGAGGTTTATTCGCCGATCAGCGGCGAGGTGGTCGAGTCAAATAAGGCGCTTGTCGCCGAACCAGCGTTAGTGAACTCAGAGCCGATGGGCAAAGGTTGGTTCTTTAAGATCAAGATTGCGGCGCCGGCTGAACTTGATGGCTTGATGGACGAAGTGACCTACAACTCACAGCGAGCTTGATCATGCGTCCGGAAAGAGAACGAGCCTCACCGTCGATGGCCACCCCCCCTCGCGGCGGTGATTTTGTGCGCCGGCATATCGGGCCCCGCGACCACGATATCGCCCACATGCTGCGCGTTGTCGGCGCAAGCAGTATCGATGCCCTCATTGACGAAGTAATCCCGGCCGACATCCGCCAACAGCATCCGCTCGAGATCGGGTCGGCGCTATCTGAAACCGAGTTTATCGACAAGATGCGCGAAATAGCCGCGGAAAACGTGCCGATGATCTCAATGATCGGGCAGGGCTACTACGGCACGGTGCTGCCGTCAGTGATCCAGCGCAACGTCTTGGAAAACCCGGCCTGGTATACGGCCTACACACCCTATCAGTCAGAGATCAGCCAAGGCCGCCTGGAAGCTCTCCTGAACTTTCAGACCATGATCGCTGATCTCACGGGATTTGAGGTCGCCAATGCTTCGCTGCTTGATGAGGCGACTGCCGCGGCTGAGGCCATGGCAATGGCGCGCCGCGTCGCGACGTCGCAGGCGCAGGCGTTCTTCGTCGACCACAGTTGCCATCCCCAGACTATTGCCGTCGTACGTTCGCGTGCCGAGCCGCTCGGTTGGACGGTGATCGTGGGCGATCCCGCGGTCGCGCTGGATCCGCCGGCTGTATTCGGCGCACTCGTTCAATATCCCAGCTCGGAGGGCGAGATCACCGACCCACGCCAATTAATCGCGAAACTGCATGCCGCCGGTGCCATCGCAGTGACGGCAGCCGATCTGCTGGCGCTCGCGTTGATTACCCCCCCGGGAGAGCTTGGCGGCGACATCGCCATCGGCTCAGCCCAGCGCTTCGGCGTCCCGATGGGTTATGGCGGGCCACATGCGGCATTCATTGCGACGCGTGCTGCGTTCCAGCGTGCGCTGCCTGGCCGCATCGTCGGCGTGAGTGTCGATAGCAGGGGTCGTCCGGCCTATCGGTTGGCGCTGCAAACGCGCGAGCAGCATATCCGCCGAGAGAAAGCGACCTCTAACATCTGCACGGCGCAGGTATTGCTGGCGGTGATTGCGTCAATGTACGGCGTTTATCACGGGCCGGAAGGATTGCGGAAGATAGCGTCAAGGGTTTCGCATCTCGCGGCGGTGCTTGCGCGCGGTCTCGCTGAGCATGGCTGGCCGATTTTGACCAAGCAGTTTTTCGATACGATTGTCATCGAAGTCGGTGAGCAACGCGACACGATTGTATCTCGGGCGGAGGAGCTCGGACTCAATCTGCGCCGGCTGCCTGGCAGGATCGGCATCAGTGTAGACGAAACCACCACGGCCGAGATTGTCGAACGGGTGTGGATCGCCTTCGGCTCCACGACAGGTCCAGCGGGAGGCAAAAATGCGCGCTTTGAGATCGTTTCCGCGCAAGTGGGCGATGCGCTGCCGCAATCGCTCAGGCGCAAATCCGAGTTTATGACCCATCCTGTGTTCAGCGACCACCGCTCCGAGACTGAGATGTTGCGATACCTGCGGCGGCTCGCCGATCGCGATCTCGCCCTCGACCGTACGATGATTCCGCTCGGTTCCTGCACAATGAAGCTCAACGGCACGACGGAGATGATGCCGCTTTCTTGGCGCAGGTTTACCGACCTGCATCCGTTTGCGCCGGGCGAACAGGCGCGTGGCTACGCCACCATGATCGCTGACCTCCAGGCCAAGCTAATCGCGATCTCTGGCTATGACGCGATTTCTCTGCAGCCTAATTCTGGTGCGCAGGGTGAGTTTGCCGGGTTATTAGCGATTCGCGCCTATCATCGCGCGCGTGGCGAACCACAGCGGACAATCTGCCTGATCCCGATCTCGGCCCACGGCACTAACCCGGCGTCGGCGCACATGGCCGGCATGGATGTCATCCCGATTACCTGCGACGTCGGCGGCAACGTTGATCTTGAGGATCTGCGTGCCAAGGCCAAGAGCTTTGCTGACCGGCTCGCTGCAATCATGATTACCTATCCCTCGACGCATGGAGTCTTCGAAAGTACGACCCGAGTGATCTGCGATGTCGTGCATGCCCATGGCGGCCAAGTGTACCTCGATGGCGCCAATTTGAATGCGCAGGTCGGGCTGGCGCGGCCGGGCGACTACGGGGCGGATGTTAGCCATTTCAATCTGCACAAGACCTTTTGCATCCCGCATGGAGGCGGTGGACCGGGCATGGGACCGATCGGCGTAAAGGCGCATCTTGCGCCCTATTTGCCGTCGCACCCGCACCTCGGCTCCGCAAGCCCGGTCGGCCCAGTGGCGGCGGCTCCGTTTGGCTCCGCCTCGATCCTGACTATCGCCTGGGCCTATATGCTGCTGATGGGCGGTGACGGCCTCACACAGGCGACGCGTGTCGCAATCCTCAACGCCAACTACATCGCGAGCCGACTCGAGGCTCACTACAAGCTGCTCTACCGCGGGCAAAAGAACCGCGTCGGGCATGAATGTATTCTTGACCTGCGGCCCTTCAAGGACAGTACCGGCGTGTCCGTCGACGATGTGGCCAAGCGCCTGATCGACTACGGCTTCCACGCGCCGACCATGAGCTTTCCTGTGCCTGGGACGCTGATGATCGAGCCGACTGAGTCAGAATCGCTGCGCGAGCTCGACCGCTTTTGCGACGCCATGATCGCGATCCGCGGCGAAATCCGCAAAATAGAAGCGGGGCTGGCGTCGAAAGCTGACAATCCGCTTAAGCGCGCACCACACAGCGCTGCCGATCTCGCCGACGATGACTGGCAACGGCCCTATCCGCGCGCGCTTGGCTGTTTTCCGGCGGGGCCTGACGGAGACAAGTACTGGTGCCCGGTCAACCGCATCGACAATGTGTATGGGGACCGGCATCTGATCTGCACATGTCCGCCACCCGGCGCATTTTGAAATCCGCTCGAAACAACGTGCAACGATATCGGCCGGGCTCAGGGTTCCCGACCGATTGGCTTCGGCGATTTCTGCGACGGTTTTAGCCAACCTAAAATCCGAAAACAGTCAGGCACGTGCTCAGCAGCTAGTAATGCAACTATATATTTCTTCTGAATCAAAGTTTTTCCTATTCCAGAAACGACCATAAGAACGAATCTGAATCGATGAGATGGTCGATCTCGTTTTTCAACTGGGTAGGTTAGGCCAGTTCTTGATCGGATTGTCATGCACCACTATTGCAGCAGCAAGCGATATCGGACGAAATCATCCACCTGCGCGAATTTATCATAGAGGCAGCGGGCGGGGTTACCGGCGCGCGTGTGCCAATAGACGCGCGACCATTGATTCGCTCCCGCTCGATCCACGACATCTTGCATCAGGCGCCGACCAATGCCAGCTAACCGGAACTGCGGACTTACAAATAAATCTTCGAGATAGCAGATAGGCGTCACCGTCCAAGTGCCTTCATGTAACACGCAGATGCTAAAACCTACCGGCCGGGAAGCGTCGACCTCAGCCAGACGGCAAAAGATCGGTGAATTCGGATCGAGGATTCGTTGCCAGGTTCGCGCAGTGACAGCTTCGGGCACATTGGCTTCGTAGAACGCATTGTATCCTGACCAGAGTTGTCTCCAGGCCTGCTCATCCGCCACCAGCGGATCTCTTATAGTTATTGTCAGATGCATCCCCCGTTGTTCTTATGTGCCGCTAAGTAATGCCTTTGCCACGAGATAGGCTCCCTAGTGGGAATTGAGTCGGGCGGTGGCGTGCACGAAACGGGTGGTGCCGTCCTGTTTGATGCGGTCCAGCAGATCCACTTCCCATGAGAGATAGGCGTTCATTGCCGCTCCTGTATCGCTTATTTGCTCATAGGGCTTGAGCCAGACGTCGACCGGCTCGTCTGCCATTTTTTGACTGGTCGAGAGCGGAAATCCGGCGGCCCTCCAGGCGCCGTTACCACCTTTGAGCCACTGCACCGGGCGCTTGGTGAGCTCCCTCGCTTCAGTGACTGCGAGGCTCGCCAGCACGCCGTCTTCGCTGGTCAGGACAACGTCGCTCGTGGGTGCAATTTTCTCCATGGCGCGATCGAGCCGCGAGCGGATGGCGAACCAGGCACCCGGAATGTGGCCACGTCGGTAGTCCGGACTCCGCGATAAATCGATCACGGTCACGTCATCTGCCGCAATTACGGCGGATGCGTCGATCGCATCGCCTATCACGGGCGTGCCGAGCAAGGTTCTAGCAGGCTCTTTGACTTCGTTGCCCGCCTCAGGCAGCACAAACACGTCTTTCCAGCCCATTTGCTTGAGCCAGGGTGCAGTCATCAACGCGCGCACTTCTTTCTCGTCGCTCAGCACAATGCGGGCACCAAGCGTGCCGGCATACAGATCGGTTGCTTGCACCAGCTGGCCGCCGGGGGCAGATACGGCACCGGGAAAATGCCCTGCCGCATACTCATCCGGATCACGTACATCGAATATGTAGGTCGTGCGCGTCCGGTCGGCGCGAAATTCATCGAGTTTGGCAGAATCGATACGCGTAACATCGAATTTTCGCGCGACCGCTGCAGCCGCCGATTTCGCCCAGCTCAGGCCAGCGCCCGATACGGTCGGTGCACGGGCGGTCTTGCCGCTGTCGCATGTGAGGCCTGCCAGGTGCCAGCCCATGGTGCCGTTGCGCAGCGCCACGACTTTGTTCGGCACGCCGGCGTTGATGAGCGATTGCGCGCCGATGATACTTCGGGTCCGCCCAGCGCAGTTGATGACGATTGTTGTGTCGGGTGAGGGGACAGTATCGCGCACTCGCAGCACGAGCTCAGCGCTC
>Ga0207428_10002198_pt1 | contig 19599 bp, 19 predicted proteins | sample RhiMethybrSRZTD1_FD_187600 | JGI IMG/M metagenome (GOLD analysis project Ga0207428, IMG submission 187600) | Populus rhizosphere microbial communities from Tennessee, USA - Rhizosphere MetaG P. TD hybrid SRZTD1 (SPAdes) (version 3) | ecosystem: Host-associated > Plants > Roots > Rhizosphere >...
ACTCGGAGGGCATGCGGCCGTACGAGAAGTACCTCGAGTGCTTCGACGACATCCGGCTCGTCCAGGAGTACATCCTCGGGCGGGCGCAGCGACACGAGGTGCCGGTGATCCAGAACGCGAACCTCGAAGAGGCCGTCGTCGAGGTGATGGAGCTCGTCCTGAACGCGGCCGAGCCGCTGCAGGTGAGCGGATGACGCAGGCCGTGCCCGAGACGCGGGACTCCACGGCGGATGCCGGCGGCGCCCGCTTTTGCCTCTGCGAGAGCTTCGCGCGCACGACCGAGCGGGCCGCGCTCGCCGGGGCCCGGTGGCTCGGCCGGGCCGAGCAGGAGACGGCCGAGGAAGACGCGGCGACCGCGATGCGGCTGGCACTGGAGCAGCTGCCCATCGACGGCAAGGTCGTGATCGGCCCGGGCGACGAGGGCGGCCAGCTGGCCGGCGGCGCACGCCTGGGCGCGGGCGGGGTGGAGTTCGACCTGGCGCTCGACCCGCTCGAGGGGCGAGGCGTGGTCGCGCGCGGCGGTTACGGCGCCATGTCGATGGTCGCGGTGGGCGATCCCGGCTCGTTCCAGCAGCTCCCGGACATGTACATGCGCAAGATGGCCGTCGGCCCGAAGGCGCGCGGCTCGATCGACCTCAAGAAGCCGGTCGGCGACAACATCCGCGCGATTGCGGATGCGTTCGGCCGCATGGTCAACGACGTCACCACGATCGTCCTCGACCGGCCGCGGCACCACGACCTGATCGAGGAGATCAGGGCCGCCGGCGCCCGAATCAAGCTGATCCAGGACGGCGACGTCACCGCGTCGATCTCCGCCGCCATCCGCGGCACCAACGACCACCTGGCGATCGGGATCGGCGGCACGCGGCAGGCGGTGCTGACCGCGGCCGCGCTGCGCTGCCTCGGCGGTGAGCTCCAGGCGCAGCTCTGGCCGACCTCCCGCAGCGAGGTCGAGGCCGCGCGCCAGGCCGGCGTGGACGACCTCGAGCGCCTGTTCACGATCGAGGACCTGGCGTCAGGCGAGGTGATCGTCGTCGCCACCGGCGTGTCGAACGGCGACCTGTTGCGCGGCGTGCGCTTTCTCGCAGACAGCGCGCGGACGCACTCGCTCGTGATGTGCACCCGCTGCAACTGGGTGCGCTTCGTCGACGGCATCCACTTCTTCGCCCGCGAGCGGCGCGAGGAAGTCCGCTTGCTGGGCTACTAGTGACCGAGGTTGTCGCCGGAAGCTGCCTGTGCGGCGGCGTGCGGTTCGAGGCCGAGCTGCCGTTCCTGCGCGCCAACCACTGCCACTGCTCGTTCTGCCGCAAGCACTCCGGCACGTTCGGGCTGACGCAGGGACGCGTGCCGCGCGAGCGGTTCCGGCTCCTGGCCGGCGAGGAGCTGCTGCGCGTCTACCGGCCGGAGGGCGGGACGGCGGCAAAGGTCTTCTGCAAGGAGTGCGGCTCGTCGCTCTTCGGCGGCCGATGGCCTGAGGGCGACGAGGTGTCGATCCGCCTCGGCTCGCTCGACGGCGATCCCGGGATTCGGCCGCAGTACCACTCCTTCGTCGACTCGCGCGCACCTTGGGACGAGCTCCCCGAGGACGGGCTGCCTCGATACGCTAGGGCTCCATGACACGCGACGACGTGATCGAGGCGCTGCGCTCCGTCGAGGATCCCGAGCTCGGGATGGACATCGTCGAGCTCGGCCTCCTGTACGACGCCGAGGTGGAGGGCCCGCGCGTGAAGGTGCTCTACAGCCTCACGTCGATGGGCTGTCCGGCGGGGCCGCTGATCCAGCAGAACATCGAGGAAGTCGTGCGCTCGCTTCCCGGAGTCGAGGACGTCGAGACCGAGCTGACCTGGGACCCGCCCTGGACGCCGGAGAAAATGTCCGACGACGCCAAGTTTATCCTGGGCTTCGGCTAGCGCTTTCTAGGTCAGCGCGGCCAGAGGTCGAGCCGCTCGAGCTCCTGCACGGTGTCCTCGGCACGTTCGAGATCGTGCTCGTGAACCTCCGTCGAGAGGTCCGATTCGACCGCGCCGTAGTCGCGCACCTTCTGCTTGATCCAGCTCCTGCGTCGTCCGTGGACGTCGGCAACACGCTTCGCGTGCGCGTCCGGGCCGCGAACGCCACCGGCTCGAGCGCGGCCGTCTCGGCCCCGACGGGCGTGGTAGCTCCGAAGAAGTCGATCACCCTCGACTCGAACCAGTCGACCACGGTCTACGGCCGAACGGTCCTGCTGACCGGCGCCCTCCGGAACGGGCAGGCCGGTGAGTCGGTCACCATCACGGAGGTCCGGACGCCCGCTGTCGGCGGCATTCGGACGCAGGCCCTTGCGACCGTGAAGACCGGTGCGGACGGCAGGTTCAGCCTCCGCGTCCGGCCGGCCGTCCAGACGCAGTACACGGCAAGCTCCGGCGACGCGAAGAGCAGCGTCATCCCGGTTCGCGTCCGGCCGCTCGTGCGCCTGAAGCACATCGGTCCGAATCGCTTCCTCGTGCGGGCGCTGGCCGCGCGCCCGTTCGTCGGGAGGTGGGCGTCGCTCGAACGCTGGACCAGCCACAGGCACGCGTGGATCGGCGTCAAGCTGGTCTTCTTCCGCAGCGCCGTCGCGGGGGTCTCGCCGACGGTGACGTCGCGCGCGGTCTTCCGCACGCGGCTCGCGGTGAGGATCCGCGTCGTCGTTCCGCGTCTCGCGGCGAGGCCCGGCTACATCGCGGGCTTCCGCAACTCCGTCAGGGGCTGACCTGACGCAACACGATCCTGCGCCCGGGATGCTCCCGGGCGCAGGATTTCCTCGTACGTGGGCGTCGCCGGGCGACGTACGAGACTCGACCTTCGGCCAGGTCGAATCCCGGAATCAGGGTGCTACGTTCGAAACTCTTCGACTGCGGCGATGCGAAGGGGGGCCGCCACCCTGAGTTCAAACTGGAGTGTCCGGTTCACCGGCCGGAGGGCGGCGGCGACCAGGCGTCGCTGCTCGCTCGTGGTGGTGGTTGCGCTCGCGGGGTTCGGAGCGGCCTATGTGCCCGCCACGGGCTCGAGCGCGGCCCCCGCGACGACGACGCTCCCGAAGCCGGATCCGTACCCGACGACGACCCAGCACAGGCCGCAGCCTCCGCCGCCACCGCCGTCGGCCCATGTGCCTCCACCGCCGGCACCCCCACCACCTCCGCCCCCGCCGGCGGCGAGCGCGGTTCCGCCACCTCCGCCACCGCCTCCTGCGCGCTCCAAGGCGCCGCCGCGTGTCCGTGTGGAGCGCACGCGCATGCGCAAGCCACATCCCCGCACAGGCGTCGCAACTTCGCACAAGCGCCCGGTCGCGAAGCGACCAGCGCCTGGGCGCGACCGGCCACAGCTCGCCTCGGCGCCGGCCGCACCGCTAGCGGCTCGCGCCACCAGAGACGAGCTGCGCCTTCCGGCCGGCGGGCTGTTCCTCCTTGCGGGAGGGTTCCTGTTCCTGCTCGTAACGGCCGCCGTCGCGCTCGTTCCAGCACGGGCGCTCCCACTGCGCATCGCCGACGCGGTCGACGGACGGGGTGAACAGCTCCTGTTCATCGCCTTGTGCGCGCTCGGGCTGTGTTTCGCCGTGGCCTTTCTGATCGCCTTCGTCTCGTCGTGAGCCGCAGGTCCGGACTCCATGTCGCGGCCGCCTCGGCGGCGCTCGTACTGGCGCTCCTCGCGGGGGCGGCAGGCGCGGCGTCGGAGGACCGTTACGGCGCCACGATCGCGCCGGTCGCTGTCGGGCCGAGCTCCGGTGGGACGTACACGGTTGCTCTCGGAAACCGGCCGACCTCGACCGCCGCGGCCAACAACGGGCACGTCGTGGTCCCGGCGGGGTTCGCGGTCGAAGCCGCGACGCTGGTCGCGACGACGACGGCAGCGGGCAGCTGTTCCGCCGCGGCCTGGACGGTCACGCTCGACACAGCTCCGGCCGCGATCCACGCCGTGGCGCCGCCGGGAGCCGCGAACGAGCTCTGCCCGGGCGGCACGCTCCGGATCACGTTTGCCGCGACGGCGCCCGCAGCGGAGAAGGGGTACACGTGGAACACGAAGCTGGCCCGTGACGCGACGAACTTCGCTCTGCAAGGGAACCAGCCGAAGGTCACGGTGGACGGAACGGTGCCGCCGACGCCGACCATCTCCAGCGCACCGCCGAACCCGTCCAACAGCCCGAATGCCTCCTTCTCGTTCGCGGACAAGGACGCGAGCGCGACGCTCCACTGCCGGCTCGACGACCAGGCGTACGCCGTGTGCACGAGCCCCAAGAGCTATGCGGGCCTGGTGACCGGCACCCACACCTTCGCGGTGAAGGCCGTCGACGCGGCGGGAAACGAGAGCCCTGCCGCGTCGCGCAGCTGGACGATCGACCTCACGCCGCCTCCGCCTCCGACGCTCACGTCGGCTCCGCCGAGCGTCACTGCCTCGACCTCCGCAAGCTTCGTGTTCACAGACGACGACACGACCGCGAGCTTCCTGTGCAGGCTCGACGGGGCGGCGTTCTCGGCGTGCACGAGCCCGAAGGCCTTTGCGGGGCTCACGGCCGGCAATCACGTCTTCGACGTCAAGGCTCGCGATATCGCGGGGAACGAGAGCGCGCTCAAGACACACCTTTGGACGATCGACCTGACCAACCCGGTCGTGACCATCGATCCCGCCACCCAGCCGCACGACCCGACGAACGGCACCGCGGCGAGCTTCGCCTTCGCGTCGAACAAGCCCGGCAGCACGTTCGCGTGCGAGCTCGACGGCGCAGGCTTCATTCCTTGCACGAGCCCCGCCGTCTACTCCGGCCTCGGCGACCGCAAGCACCGGTTCGCGGTCAGGGCAACCGATCCACTTGGCACGACAGGCCCCGCCACGGTGTGGGAGTGGACGGTCGACACGGTCGCGCCGGCGGCGCCCGCGGTCGACTCTGCGCCTCGCAGCCCGACGAATGCCCCGACGGCGACCGTTGTCTTCCACAACGTCGAGACCGGCCTTCAGCACGCCTGCCGGCTCGACGGGGCCGCGTTCGCGGCCTGCACCAGCCCCGCGAGCTACAGCCACCTCGCGGACGGAGCCCACACGTTTGCCGTCCGCTCCATCGATGCCGCCGGAAACACCGGGCCGACGAGCACCCGCGGGTGGGTCGTCGACACACGACCGCCACACGCGACGATCACGGGTGGGCCTGGGTCCGTCAGCAGCAACGCGTCAGCCTCGTTCTCGTTCGCCAGCAGCGAGGCGTCGAGCTTCGGCTGCAGCCTCGACGGCGGCGGCTTCGTCCCCTGCTCGTCGCCGCGCAGCTACGGCGGGCTGAACGACGGTGGTCACGCCTTCCGTGTCCGCGCAACCGATCTCGCCGGAAACGTCGACCCGGCACCGCCCACGTACTCCTGGCAGGTTCTGTCTCTGCTGCCCCCGGACACGACGCCTCCGGGGAAGGTCCGCAAGCTGAAGCTGAAGGTGCGCTACGGCTCGCTGACTCTGAGCTGGCTGCCGCCCGCGGATGCCGATCTCGACCACGTCCTGGTCAGGCGGGCGCGTAGCGCGACGAGCGGCGCGCAGACCACGGTGTACGACGGCCCCGGGCGGAAGTACGTCGACCGGCGCTTCGCGAACGGCTCGTACTTCATCTACCGAGTCCGCAGCTACGACGGCGAGGGGAACGCGTCGGGCACCACGGCGGCGGCGGTGTCGGCGGCGGCCCTCCTTCGCGCCCCGCGGAGCGGTGGCGTCGTGCGCGCCGGCCCGAAGCTGCTCTGGGCGGCCGTTTCCGGAGCCACGTACTACAACGTCCAGCTGTACCGGGGGTCACAGAAGCTGCTCAGCACCTGGCCGGTGAAGGCGAGGCTCGCTCTCGCGCAGCGCTGGCTCTACCAGGGCCGGGCGTTCCGGCTGGGAAAGGGCGTTTACCGCTGGTACGTCTGGCCCGGTTTTCATGCACGGTCGCGCGGCGAGTACGGACACCTGCTCGGCACGGCGACATTCGTCGTACGCTGAGGGTCATGCCAGTACTCCGTGACGTCGAGCTCGCCGACCTCGACGCGTTCTTCGAGCACCAGTCCGACCCGGAGGCCGCGGCCATGGCGGTCTTCCCGGCGCGGGACCGCGAATCGTTCGACGCGCACTGGCGGCGGCTGCTTGCCGACGACTCGCTCGTGACGCGGACGATCGTCGACGACGGCGCGGTGGCCGGGAACATCGGCTGCTGGGAGCAGGACGGACGGCGGCTCGTCGGCTACTGGGTCGGGCGGGAGTTCTGGGGGCGTGGGGTCGCCACGGCGGCGCTCGCCGAGCTGGTGGCCGAGATCCCCGAGCGGCCGCTCCACGCCTGGGTTGCGACGAGCAACGTCGGCTCGATCCGCGTGCTCGAGAAGTGCGGCTTCGTCGAGGTCGAGCGGCGGGCCGGGCATGACGAGCATGCGGACAAGGTCGTAGAGGAGATCCTCTACCGGCTCGACTGACCGGCCATTTGGGCCGCGCGCCGGAACATGGTAGGACCAGGGCGCGATGGCGTTTTTCGCCCGGCTCTTCGGGTGGTTCCGGCGCAAGCCGCAGCAAGAGGTCTACGACGAGAGACACGCGTACGAGCGTTGCCACGGCGCGCGCGTGAGCGAGATCGTCGTCACGCCGAAGCCGCCGCCCAGGCCGCGCGTCCTGCCGAAGCTCCGCGGCGACTACCTGCAGCGCTGCTTCGAGGAGCGACTCGAGGCGCGGGGACTACGCGGCGTCGAGCGTCCGGGCGAGCCGCAACCCCTCGCTGAGGGTGGGGTCGGGCCGCAGGATGACCGTCTCGGCGGGAGCGTGGACGAGGATCCACTGGAGCTCCTTCGGCGTAAAGCCGTGGCTGCGGCCGGCCGGAGCGGGGACGACGATCCGGTCGAACCGCTCGGCCTCCCAGAGCCGCTGGAGCGCGTGCGTGGGCGTTCGTCCAGTCTCGACGCGGGCGTCCACCGGTAGGCCCGCGCGTAGCGCTGCGTGCTCGACCGCCTCGAGCAGCGGCATCGCAACCTCGACCTCGTGCCGAAGCGGCGCGTCGAGCCGGTACTCGAGCGGCATGACGATGAGGTAGGCGGGGACCAGCGTCGCCTCCTCGGCCCGGGCGACGCGGATCGCCGCGTCGAGCACCACCGGGTCGAGGTCGCCGCCCGTGAAGGGGACGAGGACTCGGCGCCCGCCCTCCGGGACCGGCCTGCGGCGCAGGAACGACAGGACGCTCACTGCTCCTCCTCCCGCTTCGCACGGTCAGCGATGACGCGAATGTCCAGGCCGGGGAGCTCGCGCACCATGCGGGAGAGCAGCGAGCCGCCGAAGATCTCGCGCCGGCGTGATTCGTCGGGGGTGCCGACGAAGATGTACGTCGAGCCACGCTCACCGGCGACGCGGTGGACAGTGGAGACGAGATCGGCCCCCTCCACCTCGAGGAAGTGGATCCCGAGGATGCTGGCGAGCCGCTGCAGCGCGGCGAGCTGGGTCGCCTCCTCCTCGCTCGGCTGGTGGCCGTTCGACCGGACCCACAGCGCGTCGATCTCGGCGTTCAGGCGCTGGGCCGAGCGCCACGCGCGGCGAAGGATGCGCTGGGACTTCGGCTGGGGCTCGATCAGCGCGAGGATCCGCTCGCCAACCGCCTGCTTGCTGAACGGCTCGAGCGCCGCCGGTTGCCGGCGCGCCTCGACGTCCTCGGCGACCTCGCGCAGGACGAGCTCGCGAAGGGCGGCGAGGTTCTCGTGCTGGAAGAAGTTCTCGAGCGCGACCTTGGCTCGTGCGCGGGGGTAGACCTTGCCGGCGCGCAGCCGCTCCTGCAGCTCCTCCGGGGAGAGGTCGACGAGGACGACCTCGTCCGCTTGGTCAAGGATGCGGTCGGGGAAGGTCTCGCGGACGCGCACGCCGGTGAGCTCGAAGATCGCGTCGTTCAGGCTCTCCAGGTGCTGGACGTTCACGGTCGAGATGACGTCGATTCCGGCGGCGAGGAGGTCATCGATGTCCTGGTAGCGCTTCTCGTGGCGCATGCCGGTCGCGTTGGTGTGGGCGAGCTCGTCGACGAGCGCCAGCTGCGGCGCGCGCGCGATGACGGCGTCGACGTTCATCTCTTCCAGCTCCAGCCCGCCGTGCGCGGTACGCAGCCGCGGCACGACCTCGAGACCCTCCGCGAGCGCGGCCGTCTCCGGCCGGTCGTGCGGCTCGAGGTAGCCGATCACGACGTCCCGCCTCTGCTCCTTCGCCTGGTGGCCTTCGTGCAGCATGCGGTAGGTCTTGCCGACGCCGGGCGCCATTCCGACGAGGATCCGGTAGTGACCTCGATCCATGTGTTCATGCTCCGAGCAGGTTGTGGACGACGAGGTCGATCAGCTTGATGCCGACGAAAGGCAGGATCACCCCGCCGAGCCCGTAGATCAAGAGGTTCCGCCGGAGGAGCGCGGTCGCGCCGATGGCGCGGTACCTCACGCCCCGCAGGGCCAGCGGGACGAGCGCGGGGATGATCAGCGCGTTGAAGATGATCGCCGAGATGATCGCGCTCTTCGGCGTTCCGAGCGCCATCACGTTGAGCGAGTCGAGCGGGCCGCGCTCCCCGGGCTTCGTCGCGTAGGTGAACGCGAACATCGCGGGCAGGATCGCGAAGTACTTGGCGACGTCGTTCGCGATCGAGAACGTCGTGAGCGCACCGCGGGTGATCAGGAGCTGCTTGCCGACCTCGACCACCTCGATCAGCTTCGTCGGGTTGTTGTCGAGGTCGACCATGTTGCCGGCTTCCTTGGCCGCGGAGGTGCCCGCGTTCATGGCGACGCCCACGTCGGCCTGAGCCAGCGCCGGGGCGTCGTTCGTGCCGTCGCCGGTCATCGCGACCATCCGCCCCCTGGCCTGCTCCTCCTTGATCAGCGCCATCTTCGCCTCGGGCGTGGCCTCGGCGAGGAAGTCGTCGACGCCCGCCTCCTGGGCGATCACCGCGGCGGTCACCCGGTTGTCGCCGGTGATCATCACGGTCCGGATGCCCATTTTCCGGAGCTCGTCGAAGCGCTCGCCCATGCCGCCCTTGACGATGTCCTTCAAGTGGATGACGCCGAGGACGAAGTTGTCCTGCGCGACCACGAGAGGCGTCCCGCCCACGCGCGCGATCTTGTCGACCTCCGCGTCGAGCCGCTCGGGCACATGGCCGCCCTGCTCGGTGACGTAGCGCTTGATCGCGTCGGCAGCCCCCTTGCGCAGGTGCCTGCCGTCGAGGTCGACGCCGCTCATTCGTGTGGTCGCCGAGAACGGGATGAAGTTTGCGTCGAGCTCGGACAGGTCGTGGCCGCGAAGGCCGTATCGGTCCTTCGCGAGGACGACGATCGAGCGGCCTTCAGGCGTCTCGTCGGCGAGCGACGACAGCTGGGCCGCCTCGGCGAGCTCGGCGTCGGAGACGCCGTCGACCGGCACGAACTCGGTCGCCTGCCGGTTGCCGAGGGTGATGGTTCCCGTCTTGTCGAGCAGGAGCACGTCGACGTCACCGGACGCCTCGACCGCGCGGCCCGAGAGCGCGAGCACGTTTCGCTGGACCATCCGGTCCATGCCCGCGATCCCGATCGCGGAGAGGAGGGCGCCGATCGTGGTGGGGATCAGCGCGACGAGGAGCGCAATGAGCACGGTGGTCGAGGTCGGCGTGCCCGCGTAGACCGCGAACGGCCGCAGCGTCACGACCGCGGCGAGGAAGGTAATCGTCAGCCCGGCGAGCAGGATGTTGAGGGCGATCTCGTTGGGAGTCTTGCGGCGCGCAGCGCCCTCGACGAGGGCGATCATGCGGTCGAGGAACGACCTGCCCGGCTCCTGGGTTACCAGCACGACCAGTTGGTCCGAGAGCAGCTTGGTGCCACCCGTGACCGCCGACCGGTCGCCGCCCGACTCCCGGATGACGGGAGCGGACTCACCCGTGATCGCGGACTCGTCGACCGAGCCGACCCCTTCGATGACCTCGCCATCGGCTGGGATCGTCTCGCCGGCCGAGATCACCACGACGTCGCCCTTCTGCAGGTCTGGCGCAGCGACGTCCTCGATGCCTTCGCTGTCGGTCCGGCGGTGTGCGGTCGTGGTCGTGCGGGTGGCGCGGAGGGCGTCCGCCTGCGCCTTCCCGCGGCCCTCCGCGATCGCCTCGGCGAAGTTGGCGAAGAGCACCGTCAGCCACAACCACAGCGAGATGACGCCGACGAACCACAGCTGACCGTAGTGGCCGCGGACGAGATCGAGCACGAAGATCGCGGTCGTGATCACGCTGCCGAGCTCGACGATGAACATGACCGGATTCTTGAACTGCTTGCGTGGATCGAGCTTCGGGAACGAGTCGCGGATCGCCGCGACCACGATCTCGCGCGAGAAGACGCTCGAGCGCCTGGCCGCCGTCAGGCCGGACGGCTTCGGGGCGACTGCAGGTGGGGTCGCCGTCGCGGCCATCTACGTCCCTCCCAGGCGGTCGAGCGCGAGGTTGAGCTTCAGCACGTTCACGCCGGGCTCGCCGAAGAAGCCCCAGGAGCGCCCGTCGGTGTTCTCGCTGATCAGCTTCTGCACGGTCGCGAGCGGGAGACGGCGAACCGCGGCGACACGGCGCGACTGCAGCGCCGCATTCGCCGGCGAGATGTCAGGGTCGATGCCGGAGCCCGACGTCGTCACCGCGTCCACCGGAATGTCGCGCATCGTCAGGCCGGGGTTGAACGGCCGCTCCAGCTTCAGAATCGCGCGGGCGGCGGTCCGGACGTTCTTCGCCAGGTCGGAGCTTGTCGGCCCGAGGTTCGCGAAGGTCGTCCCGCCCGCGTTGTAGGCCGGGGCGGTTGCGGAGGGTCGCGGGTGGAAGTACCTCGGCCTGGTGAACCCCTGCGCGGCCAGCTGTGAGCCGACCACTTTGCCGTCGACCTTGATCAGGCTGCCGTTCGCCTGGCTCGAGAACGCGACCTGCGCGAAGCCGGTGAACGCGGCCGGAATGGCGAGCCCGAGGGTGAGCGTCAGCACGACGACGGCGATCACGGAGGACTTCAGGTCTCGCAGCATCAGTGCGACAGCCCTTCGACGATCGGGCCCAGCGTCAGCGCGGGGAAGACCATCAGCCCGGCCGTGAGCAGGATCACGCCGACCAGCAGCACCGCGAAGGTCGGGCCGTCGGTCCGGAACGTGCCGGCGGAGACCGGTGCCGTCTTCTTGCCGGCCAGCGAGCCGGCCAGCGCAAGCGCGGCGACAAGCGGCGCAAAGCGGCCGAGTATGAGCGCGACCGTCCCGAGCTCTGCGGAGAAGTTCGTCGCTCCGTACCCGGCGAAGGCGCTGCCGTTGTTGTTCGACTGCGAGGTGTAGGCGTACAGGGCCTCGGTGAACCCGTGCGCGCCGGAGTTGAAGACCGACGCCAGGCCGGAGGCAGTCACCACCGACAGCGCAGTCAGCGTCAGCACCATCGTGGGCACGAGCAGCGCGCCGACCGCGGCGTACTTGATCTCGCGCGCCTCGATCTTCTTGCCCAAGTACTCGGGCGTACGGCCCACCATCAGCCCCGCCACGAAGACCGCGATCACGATGTAGAAGAACATCCCGTACAGGCCGGAGCCGACCCCGCCGAAGATCACCTCCCCGAAGAAGATGTTCACGAGCGGCACAGCGCCGCCGAAGGCGGTGAAGGCGTCGTGGCCCCCGTTGACCGAACCGTTCGAGGCGTCCGTCGTCACCGTCCCCCAGAGGGCGGTGTTGGCGATGCCGAAGCGGACCTCCTTGTCGGACATGTTCCCGCCGCTCTGGCCGTCGCCCTGGGTGATGTTGACGCCGGAGGACCGGAGCACCTGCGAGCCGTGCTGCTCGGACGGATACGCGACCCCGACGCCGAGCGCGAGAACGGCGAACATCGCCGCGAAGACCATCAACGCGTGCCGGCGCGCCAGCACCATCTTCCCGAACATGAAGACCTGCGCCGCCGGGATCAGCAGGATCGCGATCATCTCGAGGAAGTTCGTCAGGCCGTTCGGGTTTTCGAACGGTACGGCGGAGTTCGAGTTGTAGAACCCGCCGCCGTTCGTCCCGAGCTGCTTGATCGCGATCATCAGCGCCACGGGGCCGCGGGCGATCGTCTGCGCCGCGCCTTCCACGGTCGAGGCGGTCGCGTGTCCGGAGAAGGTCTGCGGCACGCCCTGCGACAGCAGGATCACGCCGAGCACGAGTGAGAGCGGGAGCAGGATGTAGACCGTCGAGCGGTAGAGGTCGACCCAGAAGTTGCCGAGCTCGGTTGCCGTGCGTCGGCTCAGTCCACGGATGACGGCGACGAGGACGGCCATCCCGACCGCGGCGGAGACGAACTGCTGCACTGCCAGCCCGGCCATCTGGGTGAGGTACGACATCGTGTACTCGCCGCCGTAGAACTGCCAGTTGGTGTTGGTGGTGAAGCTCGCGGTCGTGTTCAGCGCGATGTGGGCCGGGACGCCGTTGAGGTTGTCCGGGTTCAAGAAGAGGTGGCCCTGCAGGCGTTGGATCGCGTACAGCAGGCCGAAGAAGACGACCGTGAAGACGATCACCGTCTTCGAGTAGCTCTTCCAGTCCTGCTCCTTGTCCGGGTCTGTCCGGACGACTCGGTAGAAGCCGTTCTCGAGCGAGGAGAGCCACCGCAGCCGGAAGCCGGGCGCGTAGACGCGGGCCATGTAGAGGCCGAGTGGGTAGGCGAGCGCGATCAGGACGCCCGCGTAGACCAGGACCTGGGCGATGCCCTGGCCGCTCATCTAGAAGCGCTCTCCCCGGAACAGCGCATACACCAGGTAGGCGAAGACGGCGATCGAGACAGCGAGCCCGAAGGCGTCGGACGCGGACATCAGACGCGCTCCAGCACGTAGAGGAGCAGCACGATGAACGCGAAACAGGCAACGGCGATCGCGATTGCCGCGAGATCGAACATCAGCGGTGGCTCCTGTGCTCCAACGCCCACCGGTCGGTGGGCTGACTGCACCCTCTCAGCGACCCGGTCGCTCGTCGTCGCAGCCAGCCGCCGTCTGATGTTCCAGCCTGCCTCCGTGTTCTTTGCCTGCTACCCGGGCCTTGCCTAGCAAGTTCCATGCACCGAAAGTAGGGCGACGCGGCTCATGGCCGCCTGAAGGTTGCGCCGCCGCGTCTGAAGAAATCCTGAAGAGCTAGGTGCGCGTGGCCGGATCCACCAGGCGGTACCCAGCCCCGGGCTCCGTCAGCAGGTAGCGCGGCCGGGCCGGGTCAGGCTCGATCTTGCGGCGCAGCTGCGAGACGTGCACATGCAGGAGATTCGACTCCGTGCCGTATCTTGGCCCCCAAACCTCCTGGAGGATCGCGCGGTGGGTGAGGAGCTTGCCCTCGTTGAGGGCGAGCAGTCGGAGGAGCTCGAACTGGTGCGGTGTCAGGTGCACTCGCTTCCCGTTCGCGCGGAGCTCGTGCTTCTCGAGGTCGATCTCGAGCTCGCCGATCCGCAGCACAGGCTCGCCGGAGGGAACCATCCGGCGTAAGACTGCGCGCAGGCGTGCGATCAGCTCGTCGATGCCGACCGGCTTCGTGACGTAGTCGTCGGCGCCGGCGTCGAGGGCGGCGACCTTCTCGCGCTCGTCCCCGACCGCCGAGAGCACGATCACCGGCGCCGTGCTCCACGTGCGTAGCTCGCGCACCACGTCGGTGCCGGTGCCGTCCGGGAGGATGAGGTCGAGGATCACCGCCTCGGGTGGCCGCATCGCCGCGGCGGCCAACGCGGTCTCGGCGGTTTCGGCCGTGTCGACCTCGTACCCCGCCCCGCGCAGGCTCGTCTGCAGGGCGCGCAGGATCTGTCGCTCGTCGTCGACGACGAGGATGCGCGCCCCGCTCATTCGTCCTCTGCCATCTGGACTCCCGGGAGGTCGAGCACGAAGGTCGCGCCTTGCTCGGGCCGCGACTCGGCCCAGACGCGCGCACCGTTCGCCTCTGCGAAGCCGCGCGCGATCGCGAGGCCGAGCCCTGCGCCGCGGCCATCGTCCGGTCCGCGATGGAAGGGCTCGAAGATGCGCTCCCGGTCCTGGGCGTCGATCCCGGGACCGTGATCGACAACTCGCACGAGCACCCGCCGCGGCCCGCCCACGATCTGCACCCGGACCGGCTCCTCGGCCGGCGAGTACTTGAGGGCGTTTTCGAAGAGGTTGACGAGGACTCGCTCGATCTGCCCGGGGTCCGCTCGCACCGCGGCCGGCTGCTGCGGCAGCTCCACGGAGATCCGACCGTCCGGGTCGTCGGTCTCGTCGAGCGCCTGCCCGATCAGGTCGTCGACCGGCCAGACGCCGGGCTCGGGGGTCGCGGCACCCGCCTCGAGCCGGGAGAGATCGAGCAGGTTGTCGATCAGGCGGTCGAGGCGCTGTGCCTCCGTGACGATCGTGGAGACGAGCTCTCGCTCGTCGTCGCGATCGAGCTGAAGGTCGTCCTGCGCAAGCGCGCTGGCCGACGTGAGCATCGCCATCAACGGCGAGCGCAGGTCATGGCTCACCGCGCGAAGAACGGCCGTCTTGGCGGCGTCGCTCCGTCGCAGCGTCTCGGCCTCGAGCGCCTCGGCCGCGAGCCGCTGCCGGTCGATCGCCACGCCGAGTAGCGACGCCAGTGCGGGGAGGAGGCGCCTTCGAGTCGCAGCCCCGCCGCGTCCCGGGTTGACAAGCCGGATCGTGCCGACCCGGCGGCCGCCCGCGAGCAACGGCGTTCCCCCGGCCGCGTCCGGTCCGAGCTTGATGTCGACACGCTCGACCTGCAGCGCGGCGGCCGCATCCGCTGCGATCCGGTCGAGCTCCCGCGTGACGTCGCCGCGTTCGAGCAGCGAGCTCGCGATCTCGGCGAGCAGCGCCGACTCGATCGCGCGCCGCCGCGAGCGTGCGGCCAGCTCGCTGACCACTACCGACGTGACGACGAAGACGGCCAGCGCGAACCAGTTCCGGGAGTCGCGCAGCGTGAACGTGTGTACCGGCGGCAGGAAGTAGAAGTTGAACGCGAGCATGCTGGCGACGGAGGCGGCGATCGCCAGCGGGAGCCCCCAGAACACCGCCACCGGCAGAACCGCGAAGACGTAGAGCACGCCGAGGCCGAGCACGGGGACGTGCGGCTGGAGAAGACCTATGACCGCTGTCATGACCGTGACGAGTGCGGCCCCCGCGAGCACACCGAGCGACCACCAGCGCAGGCGCTCGTCGACGCCGTGTCCGGCGCGGCGGGCGAGCGCGAGTGGGTGTCGAACCGTGCTCACCGGGCCATGATCGCAAGCGCGCCGATGCAGGGGATTTCCGGTGGCACCGCGCTGGGGACGGTGGTACACCTCTCGTCGTGCGCGCCAACACGCTCCTGCCTCGGGTGGCCGTCAGCGCCGCAGCCGTCGGCCTGGTCACCGGCGGCGTCTTCGCCCTGAAGGGGATCGCGCCGGTGCTCGGGCTCTCGATCCTCTATCTGCTCGCGGTACTGCCCATCGCGGTCCTGTACGGCCTCTGGTACGCGCTCGGCGTGTCGATCGCCAGCATGCTCGCCTTCAACTTCTTCTTCCTCCCGCCGCTGCACACGCTGGCACTGAACGACTCCGAGAACTGGGTCGCGCTCGCGGTGTTCGTGATCACCGCCGTGGTCGTCAGCGAGCTTGCCACGCGCGCCCGGCGGCGCGGGCTTGCCGTGGCGGAGGCGGAGACCCTGCGCAGGACCGACGCGGCCAAGACGGCCGTCCTGCATGCCGCCAGCCACGACCTGCGCTCGCCGCTGACCGCGATTCGGGTCGCCGTCGGCGGCCTGCAGAGCGGCTCGGTCGAGCTCGGCGAGGAGGACAGCGCCGCGCTGCTGGAGACGATCCGCCTCGAAACGGCCCGGCTCGAGCGCCTCGTGGGGAACCTGCTCGACCTCTCGCGGCTCGAGGCGGGGGCGGCGCCGGCGCAGCGAGAGCTCTGGCCCGTCGACGAGCTCGTCCTGCGGGCGCTGGAGTCGCTCGGCCCGGACGCGGCTCGCGTCGAGGTCTCGCTCGACGGGGATGCCCCGCTCGTCAACGTCGACGCCGGCCAGCTCGAGCGCGTGCTGGTGAACCTGATCGAAAACGCGCTGCGTTTCTCGTCGCCGGCCGATCCGGTCGAGCTCGTCGTCAGCAGCACCGGCGACGACGTGCTCGTAAGGATCTCCGACCACGGGCCGGGGCTCGACGAGGTGGACCTGGAGCGGATCTTCGAGCCGTTCGAGCACGGGCGCAAAGGCGGGGAGGGAACCGGCCTCGGGCTGGCGATCGCGCGCGGGTTCGCCGAGGCCAACGGCGCGAGGTTGTGGGCCGAAGCGCAGCCCGGAGCCGGGGCCGCGTTCACGCTGGCGATGCCGTCGGCGGCGGCGCGGCCGACGCTCGTCCGATGAGCGACACCCTGGTGCTCGTCGTCGATGACGAGCCGCAGATCCTGCGCGCGCTGCAGACGAACCTGCGCGGTGCCGGATACGAGGTGGCGACTGCGGCCTCCGCGCAAGAAGCCCTGAGCACGGCCGCGATGCGCCCGCCCGATGCAGTCATTCTCGACCTCGTGCTCCCGGACGGGAGCGGGGTCGACGTCGCTCGCGAGCTGCGCACCTGGAGCGCAGCGCCGATCCTCGTCCTCTCGGTCGTGGGCGACGAGGCCGAGAAGGTGGCGGCCCTCGACGCCGGCGCGGACGACTACGTGCAGAAGCCGTTCGGGATCGACGAGCTGCTCGCGCGGCTGCGGGCGCTCCTGCGGCGCGCCGGGCCTTCCACCGAACCCGTGCTCGAGGTCGGCGAGCTCGTGATCGACCTCGACAAGCGGCTCGTGACCGTCGAGGGGAGGCGCGTGCAGCTCACGCCGAACGAGTTCGAGCTCCTGCGGGTGCTGGCCCAGAACGAGGGCAAGCTGATGACGCACCCGGCGATCCTGCGCGAGGTCTGGGGGCCGGCGTACGGCACCGAATCCCACTACCTGCACGTCTACGTCTCACAGCTGCGGCGCAAGCTGGAGGCGGACCCGGCGCGGCCGCGCTACCTGCTGACCGAGCCCGGGGCGGGGTATCGCCTCGTGAACCCCGTCGCGCAGTCTTGAGCGCTTCCTGAGGGCGTAGGGCCGAGGTTTGAGGCGGCTTTGAGGGCTGCGAGCCTACCGTCACACCATGGCCACGCATGCCCTCGCCAGGCCTCCCTTCGAACGGGTTGCCTACCGTCGCATCGTCGTCCCGATCGCGGGCGACGACGATTCCGAGACCGGCGTGGCGCTTGCTGCCGAGCTCGCTCCGGAGGCCGGCGCGTCGATCACCGCGGTCTTCGTCATCGAGGTCGCGGCGGAGCTGCCGCTCGACGCGCACATGCACGACGAAGAGCACGCGGCCAGGGAGGCGCTCGAGAAGGCGCACGCGATCGCGGCCAGCCGCGGGGTGCGGCTCCGCGAGCGGATCGTCCGCGCCCGATCGCGCGGTGAGGCGATCGTCGCCGAAGCAGAAGCCGTCCAGGCCGACCTGGTCGTGATGCGCGCCGCGCCGAAGAACGGGAAGCGACTCTTCGGCCGGACGGCCGACTACGTGCTGCGGCATGCGGACTGCCGCGTGCTCGTCACCGCCCCGAGACCGTGAGCGCCGAGCGCGTCCACGAGCACCCGCCGGTCGGGGTGCCGTTCCTCGCCCGCACGAAGCGCCTGCTGATCGGGAGGCCCCGGGCAACGCGGGAGATCGGGGACACGCTGCTGTCGAAGACGCTCGCGCTGCCGATCTTCTCCTCGGACCCGATCTCGTCGGTCGCCTACGCGACCGAGGCCGCGATGGCCGTGCTCGTGGCCGTGTCGCTCTCGTCGCTCGACCTCGTGTTTCCGATCTCGCTGGGGATCGCCGCCCTGCTGGCGATCGTCGTGCTCTCGTACGCCCAGGGCGTGCGCGCCTACGCGTCGAGCGGCGGCTCGTACGTGTTCGCGCGCGAGAACCTCGGGACGTTGCCGGCGCTCGTCGCCGGAGCCGCGCTGCTGACGGACTACGTGCTCACGGTCGCCGTCTCGGTGGCGGCCGGCGTCTTCGCGCTCACCTCGGCGGTGCCGGGGCTCGCCTCGCATCAGCTCGCGCTCGCGCTCGTCTTCGTAACGATCCTGACCGTCGGCAACCTGCGCGGCGTGCGCGAGTCGGGCCTGCTGTTCGCGTTCCCGACCTACGGCTTCATCGTGATGCTCTACTTCACGTTGGCGATCGGCATCGGCAAGTGCGTTGTCGGCTCATGCCCGGTTGCGGACGTGCCCCACCCGCTCGCCGCCGGCACCGGGACGATCACTCTGTTCGCCCTGCTCAAGGCGTTCTCGTCTGGCGCCGCCGCGCTGACGGGCGTCGAGTCGATCTCGAACGGCGTGACGGCGTTCCGTCGGCCGCAGGCCCAGAACGCGGCGCGGACGCTGTACGTGATGGGCGCGATCGCGATCAGCCTGTTCGTCGCGACGTCCTGGCTTGCCGTACAGATGCACGCCCGGCCGAGTGAGACGGCGTCTGTCCTGTCGCAGATCGCGCGCGGGTCGTTCCCGGCCGGCTCGCCGGGCTCGGTCGGCTACTACCTCGTCCAGGCCTTCACGCTGGCGATCCTCGTGCTCGCGGCCAACACCTCGTACCAGGGCTTTCCGCGGCTCGCGGCGCTGCTCTCCCACGACCGCTTCCTGCCGAGCCAGTTCGTCAACCTCGGCGACCGCCTTGCGTACTCGAATGGGATCCTCGTCCTCGCCGGGCTCGCGACCGGCCTCCTGGTCGCGTTCCGTGCCAACGTGAACTCGCTGATCCACCTGTACGTGATCGGCGTGTTCACCGCGTTCACCCTCGCGCAGGCCGGGATGGTGCGGCACTGGCACAAGTCGAAGGAGCCCGGGTGGCGCTGGCGTGCGGGGCTGAATGCGCTCGGCGCAGCGACGACCTTCGTCGTGACGGTCGTGGTCGTCAGCACGAAGTTCCTCGACGGCGCGTGGATGGTGATCATCGCGATTCCCTTGCTGATTCTCGCCTTCTACGGCGTGCGGCGGCACTACCGGGCCGTCGGCAGGCGACTCCGGGCGAAGGCGCGGGCGGTGCTCGCGAGCCGTGAGGTCGAGAACAACGTGGTGCTCTACGTCGAGCGGCTCGACGCCGCGACCCGCGAGGCGCTCTGGTACGCGCAGTCGATCTCGAAGAACTCCTTCCGCGCGATTCACGTGCCGTTCCCGGGCAGCGACCCCGGCATCGGCCCGCGCTTTTTCCACTGGACCGACGGCAACCCACGGCTCGAGATCCTGGCGAGCGACGGCGAGCCGCTCGACACCGTGCTCGAGGAGGTCTGGGCTGTCCCCCAGGGCGAGAGCCGCTTCGTCACGGTGGTCGTGCCCGAGCTCTTCGCCAAGCCTTCGCTCCTCTCGGCGGTGCTGCACCGCTCGACGTTCTCGCTCAAGCGCGGCCTGTTGCGGGAGCCGGGCGTCGCGGTTACCGACGTCCCGAAGCTGGGCGACGACGATGCGTTGCCGCGGAGGGCGGAGGTCGTGGTCCCCGTGTCGGAGCTGAACGCGGCGTCGCTGCGGGCTTTGCAGTATGCGCGTTCACTGGGTATCCGCGAAACGAGGGCGATCTACTTCGCGGACGAGCACGACGAGGAGGCGGAAGAGATTAGGCGCGACTGGCGGCAGTTCCCGACCGGGATCCCGCTCGAAGTGGTCGACGCACCGT
>Ga0207428_10002208_pt1 | contig 19564 bp, 17 predicted proteins | sample RhiMethybrSRZTD1_FD_187600 | JGI IMG/M metagenome (GOLD analysis project Ga0207428, IMG submission 187600) | Populus rhizosphere microbial communities from Tennessee, USA - Rhizosphere MetaG P. TD hybrid SRZTD1 (SPAdes) (version 3) | ecosystem: Host-associated > Plants > Roots > Rhizosphere >...
GGCCGTGGCCCTTGGCTTCCTCCCGGCCAGCGGGGGAGCGATCGCGGTCACCGGCGCCGCGGCGTGGTGTCCCCAGGAGGCCCACCTCTTCGATTCCACGGTGCGCGGCAACCTGCTGCTCGGACGCCAGGGGCAGGCTGCGGACGGGGCAGGCGCCGCACGGGACATGCAGGACGCGCTCGCTGCCGTCGGCCTGGCACCGCTCCTGGCCCGGCTGGAGGACGGCCTGGACACGCGGATCGGACCGGGCGGAGCGTTCCTCAGCGGCGGCGAACGCCAGCGGCTGGCCGTTGCCCGGACGCTCATGACACAGGCAGAGGTGATCCTGCTCGATGAGCCCACCGCGCATTTGGACGCCGAATCGGGCCGGGAACTGATGGCGGACCTCCGGGCCGGACTGAGCTCCCGGACGGTGGTGCTGGTAACGCACAACCCCGCGGACATCAGCCCCCAGGACGCCATTCTTGCCCTCGGCGGGGACAGCCAAACGGACGTGGCCGGGGTGATGGCGCGCACATTTTCCGCCGGTTAGCCTGTTGCCATGACGCAAAACGATGTTGCTGCCCCGTGCGCCGTTGACTTTCCGGCGCTGCAGTGGCGCAACGCCGCGGCCGGGGACCTCGATTCGTGGGCGGCGCTGATCGCCCGCACGGCAGCGGTCGAGAAGCCCGTGTGGTTTGAGCACCGCGCCGAACTGGAGCAGCTCATGGAGTCCCGGAAGAACCCGCCCCGGTCCAACACCGTGCTGGGATTCGACCCCGACGGCGTCCCGCGGGCCTATGCCCGCATCTCCAAGAACAAGGACGGCGGGAAAGCGCACGGCTTCGGCTGCGTCGATCCGCAGTGGCAGCGCCGCGGCGTCGGCTCCGCCCTCCTGGGGTGGCTTGAGGCCCGGACGCGGCAGCGGTTCGCCGAGGATTCAGGTGCTGCCGGCGAGGCCGGGCCCGCGCCCCGGCTGAGGATCTTCATCGAGCAAAAGCACCGGCACCAGGCCGCACTCCTGGCCGGGAGCGGCTACCACGTGGTCAGGTATTTCAATGAAATGCACCGGCCGCTGACAGAGCCGCTGCCCGAGGTGGTCCTGGACTCCGGCCTGGAGCTCGTGGCCATGGAGCCGACGTTGAGCGAAGCCGTGCGGCTGGCACACAACCAGGCCTTCGCCGACCATTGGGGCAGCGAGCCGCGCGACGAGGAAGCGTGGAGGTTCACCGTCAGCGACCCCCTGGCGCGGCCCGATCTCAGCGCTGTGGTCCTGGAGGCAGGAACACGCAATGTGGCCGGCTACCAGCTGGCCAGCCACGACCCCGAGAGCGCGGTGACGCGCGGCTTCCGCGAAGGCTACACGGAACTACTGGGTGTCCGCCGTGAGTTCCGCGGGCGGGGCATTGCCCAGGCCCTGCTGGCGGACGCCATGCGGCGGTTCGCGGCCGCGGGCATGGACAAGGCATCGCTGGACGTGGACTCGGAAAACCCGACGGGTGCGCTGGCGCTGTACCTGAAGATGGGCTATCACGCCGTCAACCGGAGCGTGGCCTGGGACAAGGTCCTCTGATCCGAATGCCTGCCGGAGCTGGCTCCACCCGCCGCGGGAGAGACCGTGGAGCCAGCCCTTTACGGCAGTGTCCCCCCAAGGCGAAGACCGTTCAAGCCGCCCCCCAAAAAGGTTTGACGGACACTCCCAAGCCAAAGACTATGCACCGGCGCGGCAGCAGGCAATGGTCCGGGCGCAATGACTTGTTTAGTGACAGGCTTAGTGACGCTTTTAGTGCTCTTTAGTGACTTGTTTGGTGGCTTTTCCAGGCGGTCCGGTCAGCCGTCGACGTCGTGGAGGTGATGGACCACGTCGTGCAGGAAATACTGCGACAGTGTCAGGACCGTGAACTCCGAGCCGTTGCTGCGGAGCCCGGTCCTGCCCCACTGCGATTCCGTGACGCGGGCAAAGGAGGCAGCCACCTGCTCGCCTTCCGCGGTGAGTTCGGCACTCACCACGGCGGTGTCGGCATTGGCATAGTCCTTCTCGACCGCGGTGGCATCCTGGTCCCAGTTCTCAAACTGCGCGCCGTCCTGGCTCAGCATCAGGTTCAGCCGCTGGTCGAAGAGGCTGAAGACATCGCGGACATGGCACGAATACTCCAGCGCCGACCACGTACTCTCATCGGGGCGTTCGGTGGCGTCCGGCCGCCGGAGCACGGCGCGCCAGCGGGGCAGCATGTTTTCGACGCTGCCGGGAACAGTCGCCGGCGTAACGGTGGAGGCGTCAAATCCGCACTCGCTGCACGGGCGGGACAGGACCCACGTCCAGTCTTTTTCATCCGGGATGATAGGCATGGCAGTAGTCTAGGCCGGTTCGGGCGGGGCGCCCGTCAGGCGGGCTGGTCCGCCGCCCAGGTCATGCTGGGCCCGATCGCCTCCACCGCCTGGGACAGGGGGATGCCGGAACCGTCGCGCCGGCCGTGTTCCTGGGGCAGGGAGCGGGCGACCCCTGCGAGGGACGAGGCTTTCGCGGGGCCGTGGCCGGCCCACGCCTGCAGCAGCGTGTCTTCGCCCTTGAGGAACCGGTGCGCCCGGACCCCGCCGGTGGCGCGGCCCTTGACCGGGTATTCGGAGAAGGCCGTGACCTTCGCCGCTCCCGGCGCGGTGCCCGGCAGGGCGCCCTCGGTGCCGGAAATCGTCACGACGACGGCGGCGTCGTCACCGGGGGCGACGGCACCGAAGAACATCACGTCGTCGCCGGGCGCGAGCTTGATGCCGGCCATGCCGCCTGCGGTGCGGCCCTGCGGCCGGACGTTGGCCGCGCTGAACCGCAGGAGCTGGGCCTGCCGGGTGAGGAAGACGAGGTCGGCGTCGTCGGATCCCGCAGGGCAAACGCCCACCACGGTGTCCTTGTCCTTGAGCGCGATGACCTCAAAGTCCTCGCGGTTCAGCGGATAATCCGGCTGCACCCGCTTGACCACGCCCTGGGCGGTCCCGATCGCCAGGACCTCGTCCAGCGGCGCGAAGGCCACGAGGGTTTCCCCCTTGAGCAGCGTGATGAAGTCCCTGGCCGGCACCCCGCCGGCCAGGTTGGGCAGGCCGGACATCGGCGGAAGGACCGGCATGTCCATGACCTGGATGCGCAGCATGCGCCCCTGCGAGGTGACCGCCGCGATCTCGCCGCGGGCGGAGGTCTTGACCACGGAACGGAACACATCGTGCTTCGAACGCGGCCCGGTTTCCGCGAGGCTGTCCTGGTTGGACGTCCGGGCAATCTGGCCCGACGCCGTGAGGATCGCCCAGCAGGGATCGTCCGGTATTTCGAGGGCCAGCGGGGCCGCCTTGCCCTTGACCCCCGGGACGGCCGCGGCTGCAACAGTGGGGGAGACCGCTTCGGATTCGAGGAGCACGGTCCGCCGTGGCGTGCCGTACTTCTCCGCGATTTCCGCCAGTTCGCCGGACACCAGCTCGCGGAGCAGCTCGTCGGAAGCGAGGATGGCTTCGAGTTCCTCGATCTCCCGGCGGAGCTGTTCCTGCTCCTTCTCGAGTTCGATCCGGGAGTACTTGGTCAGCTGGCGGAGCCGGAGTTCCAGGATGTAGTTGGCCTGGATCTCGGAGAGGTCGTAGATGGACATCAGCCGTTCCCTGGCCGCCGACGCCTCGTCGGAGGACCGGATGATCTGGATGACCTCGTCGATGTCCACGATGGCAATGAGGAGGCCCTCCACCAGGTGCAGGCGGTCCTTCTTCTTGCCGAGCCGGAAGGCTGTCCGGCGCCGCACGACGTCGATCCGGTGGTCCACGTAGACGGTCAGCAGCCTGAGCAGGCCGAGGGTCTGGGGCTGCCCGTCCACCAGCGTGACGTTGTTGATGCCGAAGGAATCCTCCATCGGCGAGTAGCGGTAGAGCTGCTGGAGCACGGCGTTGGGGTTGAAGCCGTTCTTGAGCTCGATCACCAGGCGCAGGCCGTGCTTGCGGTCGGTGAGGTCAACGATGTCGCTGATGCCGGCCAGCTTCTTGCCGTTGACGGCGTCCTTGATCTTTTCGATCACCTTTTCCGGCCCCACCATGTAGGGCAGCTCGGTGACCACCAGTCCGGTCCGCCGGGCCGACAACTGTTCCACCTCCACCTTGGCGCGCGTCTTGAAGGACCCTCTGCCGGTGGCGTAGGCGTCGCGGATGCCGTCCAGGCCCACGATCCGGCCGCCGGTGGGAAGGTCCGGGCCCGGGACGAACTGCATGATGTCTTGCAGCGTGGCATCCGGGTTGGCGATGAGGTGCCGCGCCGCCGAGATGACCTCCACGAGGTTGTGCGGGGCCATGTTGGTGGCCATGCCGACGGCGATGCCGGTGGCACCGTTGACCAGCAGGTTGGGGAACGCGGCCGGCAGCACGTCCGGCTGGGTGAGCTGGTTGTCGTAGTTCGGGACGAAGTCCACCACGTCTTCGTCGAGGTGGTCCGTCAGCGTGAGCGCCGCGGCCGCGAGGCGGGCCTCCGTGTATCGCGGTGCTGCCGGGCCGTCGTCGAGCGATCCGAAGTTGCCGTGGCCGTCGATCAGCGGAAGCCGCAGCGAGAAGTCCTGGGCCATGCGGACCATGGCGTCGTAGATGGCGGTGTCGCCGTGCGGGTGGAGCTTGCCCATGACCTCGCCCACCACGCGGGCGCTCTTGACGTGGCCGCGGTCCGGCCGCAGGCCCATCTCGCTCATCATGTACAGAATGCGCCGCTGGACCGGTTTGAGGCCGTCCCGGGCGTCGGGCAGGGCCCGTGAGTAGATGACCGAATAGGCGTACTCGAGGAACGAGCCTTCCATCTCGGAAGTGACGTCAATGTCAACGATGTTTTCGACGTAGTCCTGGACGGTTTCCCCGGCGGGGGTTGAATTTTGGCGGCGGGCCATGGGGCTGGTAAATCCTTTTTGGGGTGCACTTCGGGAGTCTTGGCTAGGCTAAGCCTATGGTGGATCAGCCCGGGGACGGCGTATATCCGGAATATTGGGAAGCCGATGTCGTCCTGCGGGACGGCGGGACGGCCCATTTGCGCCCCATTCACCCCTCCGATTCTGACGCCGTCCAGGCGTTCCACACGGGCCAGTCGCAGAACTCCATTTACATGCGGTTCTTCGCGTTCAAGGCCAGGCTCTCGAGCAAGGAGCTCAAGCGGTTCACGGAGGTCGATTACCGGGACCGCGTGGCGCTGGTGATCACCATCGGCGGGGACATCATCGGGATCGGCCGCTACGACCGGCTGGATGATCCGGCGGAGGCGGAAGTGGCCTTCAACATTGCCGACGCCCACCAGGGCCGCGGCATCGGTTCCATCCTCCTGGAGCACCTGGCGGCGGCCGCCAGGGAAAACGGGATCCGGAGGTTCAGCGCCGAGGTCCTGCCCGAGAACCGCAAGATGCTGATGGTCTTTTCCGATGCGGGCTACGACGTCAAACGCCACTTCGACGACGGCGTGGTGAGCCTGGAGTTCAACATCGACCCCACGGACAAATCGCGCGCCGTGATGGAGTCACGGGAGCACCGCGCGGAGGCGAGGAGCGTGCAGGACCTGCTGGCGCCGTCGTCGGTGGCGGTGATCGGCGCAAGCCGCAAATGGGGCAAGGTGGGGTACCAGTTCCTGGAGCACATCATTGAAGGGGGCTTCACCGGCCCCGTCTACGCCATCAACCCGGAGGCGTTTGAGCTTGCCGGAATGCTGTCCTTCGGCCGGCTTTCCGAAGTGCCCGGGCCCGTCCAGCTGGCCATCGTCGCCGTCCCGTACGACGAAGTCCCCAAGGTGGTGGCTGACTGCGCAGCCGCCGGCGTCAAGGGAGTCCTGGTGGCCTCCGCGGGCTTCACCGAGGACGGTGAACGCGGCCTTGCACGCCAGCGGGCCCTTGTCCGGCAGGCCAGGGCGAACGGCATGCGGGTGATCGGCCCCGCGTCGCTGGGCATCGTCAACACCAATCCGGCCGTGTCCCTCAACGCCTCCATGGCGCCCAGCCTGGCCCGGCGCGGCGGCTTGGGGCTGTTCAGCCAGTCCGCGGCCATCGGGGTGGCGCTCTACGCGGCGTCCAGCCGCCGCCGCGCGGGCATCTCCACGTTCCTCTCCGCCGGCAACCGGGCGGACGTTTCCGGCAACGACATGATGCAGTTCTGGGAGGACGACGCCGACACCACCGCCGTGGGCCTGTATCTGGAGTCGATCGGCAACCCGCGCAAATTCTCCCGGCTGGCCCGCCGGCTTGCCCTGACCAAGCCCGTCATCGTGGCCAAGTCCAATTCCATGGGGCTGCAGCTTCCGCCCGGGCATGCCGTGCGGACCACGCAGGCCCCCGCCGGCGCCCTGGACGCGATGATGCGCCAGGCGGGCGTGATCCGCGTGGAGACCATCGAACAGCTCATGGACGTCGCGCAGATCGTCTCCGGCCAGCCGCTGCCCCGGGGCGCCGGAGTGGCGGTCTTCAGCAACTCGGGGGCGCTGGGGAAGGTGGTGGCGGACAGTGCGTATGCCCACGGGCTGGGTGTGGAACAGCTCGAGACGGAGCTGGACCTCGACGCCGGCATGTCGCTCGCGCTGCCGGCCCTGCGGGACAGGCTGCGGGAGGTCCTCGCCCTGGAGGCTGTGCACGCGGCGGTGGTGGCGTTCCTTCCGGCCCGCGGACTGACCGTGGGGAACATCGCCCGGGTGCTGGCGGAATGTTCGGCCGAGGCGGGGAAGCCCGTGGTTGCGGCCTTCACCGGCATCCTGGACCCGTCCGTGTACGTGGAGGGAATGGTGGGGGAGGACGCCGGCACGTCTCCGGTTCCGTGCTACTCAAACCCGGGGGCCGCCGTCGCCGCCCTGGCCGCCGTGGTGCGCTACGCCGAGTGGGCGGGCCGGGACCAGGGCCTCTTTGCAGAGCCCGGCGGCTGTGATGCGGACGCCGCCCATGCCGATCTGGAGAGGCTGCTGGCGGACGTCCGGGGTGAACAGCTGAAGCAGCTGGATGCCGCGGACGCCGCCCGCCTGCTGGGCCACTACGGCATCGAGGTGCTGCCCGCCGCCGGCTTCGACACCGCCGATGAAGCCGTGGAAGCCGCCTCGAAACTGGGCTGGCCCGTCGCGCTCAAGACCACCGATCCGACGCTGCGGCACAGGCTCGATCTGGGCGGCGTCAGGCTGGACATCCAGGACCCGGAATCCCTGCGGTTGAACATCCTGCAGATGCGCCGCGCCCTTGAGCCCTACGGTTCGTCCTCATTGGAGGTGCAGGCGATGGCGCCGGTGGGCCAGGCCTGTACGTTCCGCGCCATCGAGGACCCGCTGCTGGGCCCGGTGGTTTCCTTCGGGCTGGCGGGTGACGCGGTGAACCTGCTGGACGACTGGGCACACCGGGTGCCGCCGCTGTCCGCCGCCGACCTCCGGGAGTTCATCCGCAGCCCCCGGGCGTCCCGCAAGCTCTTCGGCTACCAGGGCCTGCCCGCGGTCGACGTCGCCGCCCTCGAAGACCTCGCCGCCCGCCTCGCGCGGCTTAAGGACGCCCACCCGGAAATTGCGCTCGTGGAGTTCAATCCCGTCCTGGCCGCCCCCCAGGGGGCATTCATCCTGGCCGCCGACGTCCGGATCGGCAACGCCGCACAGCGCACGGACAGCGCACGGCGGGCCATGCGCAGTTGACGCCGGGTTAGCATGTGCCAAGCCGATCTGTGAAAATGGGGAAATGAGCTCCCAGCCTCCCACCTCGCAGCCTCAAGCGCCCGACCACAGCCCGCAGGCTTTCCACCACAGCTCACACAACCACAGCGCCCAGGGCCAGAGCCTTGAAGGCGCGCTCCAGCAGGCCGGCTTCTACCCCCGGCTGGTGGCTGACGTCGTCGACGACGCCCTGGACGGCCGGGACTGCGTCGCCCACCTCGTCCACCTGGAGACACATTTCGACCGCGCCGAGGTCCGGCGGCACATCACCGTGCTGGTCCTCACAGACGACATGCTCGTGATCACGCACGTTGACGACCAGCAGCTGGATGAGGCGGGCGAACAGATCGTCGCGCAGATTTCCACGGAGTCCGTGCCCGTGACCCAGATCCGTTCCGTGGTGCTGAGCTACATGTACTCGCAGCCGCAGAACTACAAGCCGTCCGATCCGGTCCGCGAAGTGACACTCTCCATCGCCTGGTCCGGCGGGCAGCGGCTCGACGTGGGGCCGGCAAGCTGCGGGGATCCCCAGTGCGAGGCCGACCACGGGTACAGCGGAACCATCGCCCAGGAGGACATCGTCCTGCGCATCAGCGCCGAGGCGGACGGACTGCAGGCGGTCCAGGATGCCAAGCTCTTTGCCCGTGCCCTCCGCGCCGTGAACACCGCCTCCGCCGCTCCACTTCCGCACGGCCTGCCTCCCCAGCCGCGTCCCCGGATGGGCGTTTTCTCGAACCGCCTGAGCCGCGGGCACCAGCGCTGAGATGGGGCCGGACCACGAATCGCCCTCTTCCGCCGCCGCGTCAACACTTCCGCCGCAACCGTCCGCGCCCGTGCTGCCGCAGTCCGGGCCCGAACTGCCCGCCGCCCCGGCCTACGGGCGCCGCTCGGTCGCGGAAGTACTAGGCAGCGCAGCGGCAAGCCTCGGCCTGGACGGATTCGAGAATGCGCTGGCGCTTCCGCCGGCCAAACGCGTCTGCGTGGTCCTCGCCGACGGGCTGGGCCGCAGCCTGCTCAAGCAGAAGTCCGCCCATACGCCGTTCCTCCGCGGAATCATGCAGCGGGGGCAGGGAGCGGTCCCCGTCTGGCTGGACTCCGCGTTCCCCTCCACCACGGCAGCCTCCCTTGCCAGCCTGGGCACGGGACTCGCACCCGGCCAGCACGGACTGGTGGGATACGACGTCCTGGATCCGGCCCAGGACAAGGTGGTCAACATGCTGGGCAACTGGGACGCCGGCGTGGAGCCGCAGGAATGGCAGCCCTTCCCCACGGTTTTCGAACGCGCGGCGCAGTACGTTGACGTCGCCACCGTCAGCCTTCCCCAGTTCGGCAGTTCGCCCATGACCCTCGCGGCGCTGCGCGGCGGCAGGTTCATCTCTGCGACAACCTCGCACGCCCGGACGGCTGCCGCCGCGGAGGCGATGGCCGGGGCGGACTCCAGCCTGATGTATTTCTACCTGAACGACCTCGACAAGGCCGGCCACCGCCACGGCTCCCAGTCGCCGCAGTGGGAGCACCAGCTGGAAGAGCTGGACGCAACCGTCAAGCGCCTGGACGCCACCCTCCCGGCCGGGACCACGGTGCTGGTCACTGCCGACCACGGCATGCTCGACGTCGCCGAGGCGCAGCGCATCGACTTTTCCGCCGAGCCCGCGCTGGTCGCCGGGGTTCGGCACACGGCCGGGGAGCCGCGGATGGTCCACCTGTACCTGGAGGACGGCTCCGACGGGAACGCACGGCAGCATCTGCTGGACGCCTGGCGCGGCCGCTTCGGCGACAGGATCTGGGCCTTTACCCGGGAAGAAGCCCTGGCCGCAGGACTCTTCGGCCCGGTCCGGCCGGAAGTTGTGGGGCGCATCGGGCATGTGATGATCGCCGCCCGCGATGCCCTGGCTTTTTACGACACCCGCCGCGTGCGGCCGACTGCCTTGGAAGTGGTGGGCCAGCACGGTTCCCTGACCAAGGCGGAGCGGGAAGTGCCGCTGCTCTGCTTCCAGGCGGCCGGGAAGCCTGCCGGCCGGAGGGGAGCCCGTGGCTGAACTCGTCTTTTTCTCGGGCACCATGGACTGCGGAAAATCGACACTGGCGCTCCAGATGGACTACAACCACCGCGCCCGCGGACGCGGCGGAGTGCGGTTCAGCCGCAACGACCGCGCAGGCGGGTTCCGCATCTCCAGCCGCCTCGGGCTGGAGACGGACGCAGTCGAAGTGGTGGACACGACCGATTTCTGGGACGAAGTGGTGCTCCGCCGTACCAGGGGGATCCGCGTCGACTATCTCATCTGCGACGAAGCCCAGTTCTATTCGCCGGCCCAGGTGGAGCAGCTTGCGCGGGTGGTGGACGAGATCGACGTCGACGTTTTCGCGTTCGGGATCACGGCGGACTTCCGCACCCGCCTCTTTCCCGGATCACAGCGGCTAATTGAACTGGCGGACCGCGTCCAGGTCCTGCAGGTGGAAGCCCTGTGCTGGTGCGGACGCCGCGCCACGCACAACGCCAGGACAGTCGACGGCGTCATGGTCATGGAGGGCGCGCAGGTGGTGGTGGGCGACGTTGACATGGCGGGCGATGCGACGTCCACGGCGGCTGGCCATGTGCCCGTCGTCGGCTACGAAACGCTGTGCAGGCGCCATTTCATGCGCCGGGTCACCGCCCACGGCGCCAACATCATGGCGCAGCAGGACCAGCTGCTGCCGTTCGAAGTTGACGCCTGCCTCTGGCATGGGGCCGGGGAGCGGACTGCGGCCGGCGAGGCCTGAGCAGGAGACGCTTAGTCGCCTCGGGTGCCGAAGACGATTTCGTCCCAGCTCGGAACGCTGGAGCGCTTCGGCCGCGACGGCTGGCGTTCAGGTTCATCCCGGTCCTGATCCGGACGGGGCGTGGTTCCCTGGCCCGGCTGCGTGCGGTTGCCTTCCAGCCGGCGGCGGGGACCCCCGCCGCCGAGTAGTTCATCGAGCCCGACATTGCCGGCCGCCGGGCGTGGCGGGGCTTCGGTCGGACGGTCCGCCGCGGCGTCGTCGGCAGCCGGACGCGACGGCGAAGCCGCCGGTGTGTCCTTGCCCGCAACGCTGACCGGGCGGAGCCGGGACGGGACAATGGTGATTTCCCGCGTGTCCGTGCTGACGCCGTCGTGCAGCTTCAGGGAGTCGTCGTCGGCATCCTGGTGCTGGGGTGCGAGGCTGAGGCGGGAGAGCATCGAGGGCCGGCCGTCGCGCCTGCGGCCCTGCTGGCCAAACTGGGCAGCCGGAGAGTCTGACAGGTCGGTTTCGGCCGGTTCCTCGTCCTGCTGTTCCGGCTCCGCGTCAGTGTCGTTGGCGGGAACTTCCGAGGGCCGCGGATGGGCTGCCGGGACGCCGTTGGTCAGCAGCAGGGCAAGGGCGTCGTCACTGTCCTCATCGACGCCGATCCGCTGGCCCCGCCGGGAGCGAAGCATGTCCAGGAGGCCGTCAGGGTCCTTCTGCTGCTCTGCTCCGGTGCGGGCCGCGGCCTCGGCATCGGTTTCAAAATCAAAGGGCCGGTCCGACACGGCGGAGAGGCGTCGGGCTGGCACCGGCCCGTCCAGGGGCTCCAGCTCGCTGAGCTGCTGCGCCCAGCGGTTGGCGTTCTGCAGGGACTTGCGCGAGGGATTGAACGTCCACATGGCCGGGGGTTCTTCGCCGATGCTGGCGTGGCCGCCCGGCGCGACCTCAAACCTGGCCACCACTGTCCAGGTGCCGTCGGGGCGCCGCCAGGAATCCCATTCCAGCGAGGACGAATCGATGCCGTGGGCCGTGAGCCTGTGGGCCACCATGTCGGCCAGCGTGGCGGGGTTGTCACCGAACGCGGAGCGGTAGATGTCGTGCCCCGGGGCCGGCGAAGCGACTTCCACCTTGCGGGCCTGCTGGGCCACGTATTCGCGCTCGGCCAGGACCGGGCCCTCGTAACGTTCGACTTTTTCGAGCGGCATGCCCGAAGCCGCCGCCACCTCCGCAGCTGTGGAGCCGCTGCGGATCCTGGCCTGGATGTCGCGCGGGGACATGGCCACAATGCTGGCTGTCGATGTCCGCACCGAGGGCCGGCTGGCAGCCATCCGTAATGCTTCGTTGATCGGCAACTGGAACATTTCGCCGCCGGTGCCGCTTAACAGGAGATGCACCCCGTCGTCGTGGACGCCTACAAGCCGTAGATCCTGCATTACAATCCTCCACCCTGGCATTACTATCAATCGAAACTCTGCCACCCAAGGCGGTCATTTCCGGTTAGGACGGAGGGCGCGCCGCGATATTCCGGGACTTTCGGTGCCGCGGGGCGAAGGCGTCACCAGTCTTTGGTTCCGCTCTGGCTTTTCCTTGCGGCTTAGGGAAAAATGTGCCCGTGATCGGGCACAAATCGATGGCGTTCGGTGTTGTGTACGGTGAATTAATTCAGCGAGTCGACGGAGCGTGAGCAGCAGACCATGGCGACAGACTATGATGCGCCGAGGAAATCCGAAGAGGACCTCAATGAGGATTCAATTGAGGAGCTGAAAACCCGCCGCGCCGATAAACCGACGGCAGTCGTCGAAGAAGACGAAGCCGATCTCGCCGAAGGGTACGAACTGCCCGGGGCTGACCTGTCGGGCGAAGAACTGCTGGTCCGCGTCATGCCGGCGCAGGCTGACGAGTTCACGTGTTCCTCATGCTTCCTGGTCCGGCACCGCTCGCAGATCGCCCGCGAAAAGGACGGCCGCCTGTACTGCCGGGACTGCGAAGGCTAGGGCCGTCCGGCCTGCCTCTTTCGGGCCTGCCTATTTTCCGCTCAGCGCGGCCACGAGTTCCTCCGGGCGGCGCGTGGAAGTCAGCCAGTACGGCGTGGGGTCCGAGGGATCGGTGATTTCGATGCGCACCACGGGATCGATCCAGCCGCGGATGCAAAGGTATGCCAGGCCGTTCAGGCGGGTTCCGCGTTCGGCCGTCGCCTCGCTGCCGCGGTAGGCCGCTGCCTGTCCCGTGAGGCCGCGCTCAATGCTGGCCCGGCCCACCTGCAGCCGTCCGGGCGTTACGGTCACGGCGGGGGTGGACAGAATCAGCAGGACCGCCTCGATGGCAAAAAGCACGCCGGCAGCCGTCAGCCCGGCCGCCATGCTGATGGGGGCAAAGACCAGGATGCCCGCACCGGCCACGCCCGCCGCTACCACCCAGATCCAGACGCCGGGCCACAGCTTTTCGCTGAAAAGAACGGTTTCATCGGGGGAGGACTGGTGGTGGGCAGGCACGGCTGCGCTTGAATCGGGCATGAACACAGCTTTCCACCTTTGCCGTGTCATTTCATCCCGGGCCTGTCCGGCCCTGAGGCCCCCGCGGCCGGTAGGAGGATGCAGCGCGCGGGCGATAGAGTGAGGGACTGTGACTGACGAAGCAACGCCCATTACGCCTCCGCCGCCTGCAGCGGCACCCGACGCCGCGGCAGCGCCCTCCCCGGCAGGGTTCGGAGCCCCCACAGTGCAGGTTCAATTGAAAATGCTCGACGCCGGCCTGGAAGCGCCGTCTTACGCCCACCCCGGCGACGCCGGAGCCGATTTGCGGGCCCGCGAGGATGTTGTGCTGGAGCCTGGCGAACGGCGCCTGGTGCCGACCGGCGTCTCCATCGCCCTGCCGCACGGGTTTGTCGCCCTGATCCACCCGCGCTCGGGCCTCGCCACGAAGCACGGACTGACGGTGGTCAACGCGCCCGGAACCGTCGACGCTGGCTACCGCGGCGAAATCGCCGTGACGCTGCTGAACACCGACCGGGACCAGGCCATAGAACTGCGCCGCGGCGATAGAATTGCACAGATGGTCATCCAGCGCGTGGAGCACGCGCAGTTCGTCGCCGTGGGGGAGTTGAACGACTCCGTCCGCGGTGCCGGAGGCTTCGGCTCCACGGGCGGCTTCACCGTTCCGGACGCCTAGCTTCACACCGGACACCCCGAGCGTTCCGCGAGGGCGAAGCCTCCCGCGACGCCGCCGGCGGTCAGCAAGACATGACGCGGCGCCTGCGGGGCCGGCGCGACAAGATCACAACTAAGGAGACAACCCATGGTTTTTGGGCGTGGCAGGAAAGCCAAGAAGCACGAGGCGGCAGAGCCTGAGGACGTCCAGGCGGACATCGCGGCCGATTCAGCCGACGACGCCGCCGAAGGCCGCAGCGCCACCGGCCCCTTCGACGTCTCCGAGATCAGCAGCCGGGACGGCTACGTGGACCTCGGCGCCCTGCTCATCGCGCCGCGTGACGGTCTCCAGCTGAGGCTTGAGGTTGAGGAAGCAACGCAGCGGGTCGTGGCAGTGACCATGGACCTGGACGGGTCGAGCCTGCAGCTGCAGGCGTTCGCTGCGCCGCGCTCGGAAGGCCTCTGGGATGAAATCCGCGAACAGATCGGCCAGTCCGTGGGCAGCCAGGGCGGCCAGGTTGAGGAAATCACGGGCGACTTCGGCCCGGAGCTGGTGGCCAAGCTGCCAGCCGGATCCGCAGACGGCAGCCAGGGCTACCGCGTTGCCCGGTTCATCGGCGTCGACGGTCCCCGCTGGTTCCTCCGCGGAGTGTTCGGCGGCGAAGCGGCGCTGACGCGCGAGGCGGCAGCGGGCCTGGAGGAGCTGTTCCGGAAAATCGTCGTGATCCGTGGCGACAACCCCATGCCTCCCCGCGACCTTCTGCAGCTGCGGCTCCCCAAGGATGCCACCGGATCGGTGCCGCCCGGTGCGCCGGAGTTCGAGCGGCCCGAACGCGGTCCGGAGATCACCCAGATTGGTTGATGCCAGCCAACCCCCGGGCGAGGCAGTACCCATCAGCGGACTGCCCGAGCGCGGGCGCGTCCTGTGCCAGGGTTTCATTGAATCGGTGACCTATGCGCCCGCAACGCAAGTGGCGGCGTTCACGGCCATCGTCACGGACCACGACCGTCCTGCGACCGGGCGGCGGAACCGCCTTCGCGTCATCTGGCTGGGGCGCCGCCGCGTTCCGGGCATCGACGCCGGAACACAGCTCCGGCTCGAAGGCATGCTGACGGTGCGGGACGGACTGCCCACCATCTTCAACCCCCGCTACGAAATACTGTCCCACCAGGAGAACCAATGACCATGCCCGAGAACCCGGACCGGGGCACGGGACGGCAGGAGCCGGACCCGGCGCCGGAAACTCCCGGCCTTGCCGGGCTGGCCGAAGGGTACGCGTCCAAGGCCGGCCTGCACCGCACCGATGACGGGCGCATCGACGTCCTTAAGAGCGCCGGCGGGTACCAGGGCATCGCGGAGAGCATCCTGCCCGGGTTGGTCTTCCTGATTACGTTCACCGCGACCGCTGCGTTGACGCCGTCGCTCATAGCTGCCCTCGGCGCTGCTGCCGTGTTTACCGTGGTCCGGCTCGTGCAGCGCCGCCCCCTGACCCAGGCCCTAGCGGGGATCGTCGGCGTCGCCATCTCCGCGTGGTTTGCCAACAGCACCGGCAAAGCGGAGGACTTCTACCTGCCCGGATTTCTCACCAACGCGGCCTACATCGTCGCGATGGTGATCTCCATTGCCGTCAGGTGGCCGATCGCCGGGCTGCTGTTCGGCTTCATCCGGAACGAGGGGCTGGACTGGCGCCGGAACGCTGCACGCGTCCGCGCGTACCGGCTCGGCACGTGGATCATCGTCGGGGTGCTTGCCCTGCGCCTGATGGTGCAGGTGCCGCTCTACCTGATGGGCCCGGACGGACTGGCGGCGCTGGCAACCACGAGGCTCATCATGGGTGCGCCACTGTACATCCTGGGCGTGTGGCTGGCGTGGCTGGTCACCCGGCCCGCCGCCGTTGCCGTGGCTCAGCCGTCGAACCCGTCGTCCTCCGGCGACTGATCCAGCCGGGCCTGCTGAACGGCGGCCGGCTCCTGCGCTTCGGCTGCCTCCTCTGACGCTTCATCGGAACCCGACCCCTCGCCGGATCCGGGGGAGAGGAGTTCACGCAGCTGGTCCTCGGCGGCGATGGTGGTGACGAAGAACAGTTCGTCGCCGCCGTCGATCACGTCGTCCCGGCTGGGGGTGATCGGGGCCTGGTCCCGCAGGATGGCCACGAGTGTCGAGTCCTCGGGCCAGTCGATGTCGCCCACGGTCAGCCCGATCGCGTGCGAGTCGTGGGGCACCGTGAACTCAACCAGCGACGACACCCCGGTCTGCAGCGTCAGCAGGCGCACGAGGTCGCCGATCTCCACCGCCTCCTCCACCAGGGCCGTCATGAGCTGTGGCGTGTTGACGGCGACGTCGACGCCCCAGGAGTCGTTGAACATCCAGTCGTTCTTCGGGTTATTGACCCGGCCCACGGTGCGCCCGACGCCGAATTCGGTCTTGGCAAGCAGGGAGACCACAAGGTTCACCTTGTCGTCGCCCGTGGCCGACACCACCACATCCGCGTCGTCGAGCTTCGCGTCCTGCAGGGTGCTGAGCTCGCACGCGTCGCCGACCAGCCAGTGCGCCCCGCGCAGCCCGCTCCGGCCAATGACTTCCGGTTTGAGGTCGATGAGCAGAATCTCGTGCTTGTGGGCAAGCAGCTCACGGGCGATGGAGGAGCCCACGCTTCCGGCTCCGACGATGACGACCTTCACTTAAGACTCCTTGGCGGGTGCTTTGGCCAGAACATGGGCCACTTCGGCGCTGCGGTCCACGCGAAGCATGGCGTGGACGGTATCGCCTTCCTGGTACGAGGTGCCCGGGGAAGGAAGGACGCCTTCGCCGAACCGGGTTAGATAGGCGATCCGGACGTCGGCGGCTTTTTCGATCGAGGACACGCTGTGCCCGATCCACGCGGGATCCAGTTCGAGTTCGGCCAGCACCAGGCGGCCCGACGGCTCCCGGAAGTCTCCGGCGAGGTGTTGTTCCGGCAGGATGCGCCTGAGGACCTGGTCGGCGCTCCAGCGCACGGCTGCCACGGTGGGGATGCCCAGGCGCTGGTAGATCTCCGCACGGCCGGGATCGTAGATTCGGGCAACGACGTGGGGCACGTGGAACGTCTCGCGGGCCACGCGCGTGGCCAGGATGTTGGAATTGTCGCCGCTGGAAACCGCGGCGAAGGCGTACGCGTCGGCGACACCGGCCTGCTTGAGCGTGTCACGGTCAAAGCCGACGCCGGTCACTTTCCGGCCGGTGAAGCCGGAACGGAGCCGACGGAAGGCGCGGTCATCCTGGTCGATGATGGCCACGGAATGGCCTGCATCCTCAAGCGTGTGCGCCAGGGTTGCCCCTACGCGTCCACAACCCATGATCACGAAGTGCGCCACACTGTCTCCTCAACTTCTCGCCGACTGCTCCGTAAGACTCTACCGCCGGAATCCTGCCATGACATCGCGTCCGAATCAGACTAACTTTGTGTGGTGCTGACAATTCTGAATGCCGTGAAGCGGGTGCTGGTGGGGCGGCCCTTCCGGAACGACCGGCTGGCCCACACGCTGCTGCCAAAGCGGATCGCGCTGCCCATCTTCGCCTCGGACGCTTTGTCGTCCGTTGCCTATGCTCCGGATGAGATCCTGCTCACGCTGGCGCTGGCAGGCGTCAGTGCCGTGGCCATCTCCCCGCTCGTGGGCCTGGCCGTCATGGTGGTCCTGCTGACGGTCGTGGCCTCCTACCGCCAGAACGTCCACGCCTACCCCTCCGGCGGCGGAGACTACGAGATCGCGAACGTGAACCTGGGGAAGTACGCCGGGCTGACCGTGGCATCAGCGCTGCTCGTGGACTACGTGCTGACCGTGGCCGTGTCGATGTCGTCAGCGGCCGCCTACCTCACCACCGCCGTACCGGCGCTCCACGGCGAACAGGCCACGATCGCCACCATCGGCGTCGTGATCCTGGCCCTCGTCAACCTGCGCGGCATCAAGGAGGCAGGCAGCGTGTTTGCCGTGCCCACCTACATCTTCATGGCCTCGATCCTGGGCATGACCGCCGTCGGGGTCTTCCAGGCGGTCACCGGCCAGCTCGGCGAGGCGCCGTCGGCCGCGTTCACGATCGTTCCGGCCGAGGGCTTCGACGAGGGCCTCGTCGGCCTGGCCGGCGCCTTCCTGCTGCTGCGCGCCTTTTCCTCCGGCGCGGCCGCGCTGACCGGTGTGGAAGCCATCAGCAACGGCGTGCCCAACTTCCAGAAACCGAAGAGCAAGAACGCGGCCACCACGCTGCTGCTGCTTGGAGTGATCGCCTCGGCCATGCTGGCGGGCATCATCTACCTGGCCAACGCCACCAAGGTGCACATCGTGCTGGACCCGGCCAAGGAGTTCCTCCTGAACGGCCGGCCGCTTCCGGAGGACTACATACAGAACCCGGCCATCAGCCAGATCGCCCAGACCATCTTCGGCCCGGGATCCATCCCGTTCTATATCGTGGTTGCCGCCACCGGCGTGATCCTCGTTTTTGCGTCGAACACCGCCTTCAACGGCTTCCCTGTCCTTGGCTCGATCCTGGCCCAGGACGGCTACCTGCCGCGCCAGCTGCGCACCCGCGGCGACCGGCTGGCGTTCAGCAACGGCGTTCTGGCGCTGGCCGCCGGGGCACTGGTGCTGATCATCGCCTTCAACGCGGACGTCACGAAGCTGATCCAGCTCTACATTGTGGGCGTCTTCATTTCGTTCACCATGAGCCAGCTCGGCATGATCCGGCACTGGGGCCGGGAGCTGAAGCTGGCCAAGGACAAGGCCGTGCGCCGCCGGGTGTTCAAGTCCCGCACCATCAACACGATCGGCTTCTGCATGACGGGGCTCGTGCTGGTGATCGTGCTCATCACCAAGTTCGAGCAGGGCGCCTGGATCGCCCTGCTGGCGATGTTCGTGCTGTTCCTCATCATGTGGAGCATCCGCGCCCACTACGACAACGTGGCCAAGGAACTCGCGGTGGACGAGGACTCCTCGCCCCGCGCGCTCCCCTCGCGCGTCCACGCCGTGCTGCTCGTTTCCCACGTCCGGAAGCCGGTGCTCCGTGCGCTGGCCTACGCCCGGGCCTCACGCCCCTCCCGGCTGGACGCGATCACCGTGGACATCAACGCCGAGGAAACAGCGCACACGCTGGCCGACTGGGACAAGCTGGAGATTCCCGTGCCGCTGACTGTGCTCGCCAGCCCCTACCGCGAGACCATCACCCCGATCATGGACTACATCAAGAGCATGCGCAGGGATTCTCCCCGCGACCTCATCGTGGTGTACATCCCGGAATATGTGGTGGGCAAGTGGTGGGAGCAGCTGGTCCACAACCAGACGGCGCTGCGGATCAAGACCAGGCTCCACTTTGAACCCGGGGTCATGGTCGCCAGCGTTCCCTGGCAGCTCAAATCATCCGAAGAAGCAAAGAAACTGCAGGACATCCAATGACCGTGCCGGACACCCAGACCAATTCCATCGGCGCCGAACTGGTCGTTGACATCGGCCCGGTGGCCCACGGCGGGCACTGCGTGGCCCGCCACGAAGGCCGCGTGGTCTTTGTCCGCCACGGCATACCGGGGGAGCGTGCCCGGATCCGGCTCACCGACGCGGAGGAGTCAGCCAAATTCTGGCGCGCCGATGTGGTGGACGTCCTGGAACCGTCGCCGGACCGCGTCCCGCACTTCTGGCGCGTGGCCGACTCCCTCAGTTCCTGGGCGCACGGGCACCCGCCAGTCGGCGGTGCCGAACTGGGCCACGTGTCCCTGACCCGCCAGCGAAGCCTGAAGGGCGAAGTGCTGGCCGAACAGCTCAGGCGGCTGGCCGGCGTCGAACTTGCCACCGGCGTTGAGGCAGTGGGCGCCGCCCGCGCAGCGGACGCGGAAAGCAACGACGGCGGCGACGGCCTCGCGTGGCGGACGCGGGCCAGTTTTGCGGTGACCGCCGGCGGCAAGCTGGGCATGCACGCCCACCGTTCGGACCAGGTCATTCCGGTGCGGGAGATGCCCCTGGCGGTAGACGGCGTCAATGCCCTGAAGCTGTGGGAGATCGACCTGCAGGGCAT
>Ga0207428_10002209_pt1 | contig 19539 bp, 13 predicted proteins | sample RhiMethybrSRZTD1_FD_187600 | JGI IMG/M metagenome (GOLD analysis project Ga0207428, IMG submission 187600) | Populus rhizosphere microbial communities from Tennessee, USA - Rhizosphere MetaG P. TD hybrid SRZTD1 (SPAdes) (version 3) | ecosystem: Host-associated > Plants > Roots > Rhizosphere >...
CCGATGAACTTGCCGGCCTTGTCCCGGTACGGCGTGTAGATCTCGATGGTCTGCAGCTTGCTCGAGAACTCCGGGTTGCCGTGCACCTTCCAGCCCTGAATATTCGACGACCAGGTGATCAGCGCGTCGCCATCCCAGAACCCGATGGTGTCGCCGTACCATTGCGGCGCCTCGGGGCCAAGGCGCGGAACGGTGCCGTCCATCTTGAACGTTCGTCCGACGTGGATGTTCGTGATGAAGTTGTCGGCATCACCGGCGAGGAATTGCACGAGCGTCGGTGTGACGATGACCGAGTGCGGCTGATTCGTTACCGCGTGATAGTGCCAGCGCCGCATGAAGCCTTCGGGCCAGCAGTACTGCGCCGGCCACTGCGGGGCGTTGGTGTGGGCGTCGTGGTAGGCCTCCTGCACCATTCGCGTCTTGTATTCGTCGGTCAGCAGCGAGAGCAGCGTCGGGTACTGGCTCCACAGCAGCTCGGCGTACCAGTTCTGTCCGCGGTGCCAGACGTAGCGTCCGCTCCACTCCCCCGGCACGGTCGCGTACGTGTGCTGGGTGGGCCCGCCGCGCTTGCGCGCTTCGTCGAGCAGCGCTTCGTAGTGCGCCTGTGCGGTCTTGAACTTGTACGGACTCACCATCGCCTCGCGCGGGTAGTCGCGATCGCAGTAGCCCCAGGCCGCCGTCGCTGGCGGCTTGTCGCCGATCATCTTCGCCCGCCACTGCTGCTCGAGACCGTACGGACTGTTGCAGCGGAAATAGCGCTTGTCAGTCCACAACGCGCGGTCGGCGTAGAAATCCTTCGAGGTGAACACGTCGACCTTCAGCGCCTCGATGCCGTCAGGACTCGCGCCGTTTCGCGCGGCACCCAAAAAGCCGTCGAGCCGGTCGCCGGTCGCCGGGCCGTCGAGCGGCCCAACGAGCCAGTGCTCCTGCGGATAGCCCTTGATTTCCCGCGGAGGAATCGCCTCGATGTCGTCGACGTTACGCCACATCTCCCAGGGAATCGCCGGTTTCACCGGCGCGCCCCGGCCCACGCTCGTGAATGCTGGCGCTGCGGGTTCTGAACGGGCGCACGACATCAACAAGGCGACGAACAGCGCCGTCAGCGCGGCGCGCGCGATCCTCGAGGTATTCATCTGCGACATGGCCGCCGATCATAATCGAGCTTGCGATACCATGAGGGCCGACGCTCGCGAAGCGAGCGTCGTCTCGCCGTAGCCGAAGGCGAAGGCGGAGCGTCCGAGGAGGTGATGACCGTGCGCCTAGCTCTCACCATCATCAGCGTCGTGCTCTGCACCCTGGCATCGGCGGCTCAGACTCGACCCACTCCAGCGCCCGGAACGCAAAAGCCCGGGATGTCGCCGCGGCCGCCGCTGCTCTTCAGCGAGACGTGGAAGCTGCCGCCCTATACGGGTGAGCAGACCGACGAGAACATGCGGGTCACGCCCGCTGTCGTGACCAACCCGAAGCTGGAAGTGAAACTCTACGGCGTGGATTCGAAGGTGATCCGCGCCGCGGTACACGAAGAGCGCTTCGATCTGTGGAACGGCATGACCTCGTCTCCAACCGCGGTGACGCTGCGCGATCGAGCGAACTATCTCAATCTGAGCGACGCCGCCCGGTTGCGATGGATTGTGCGGACCAACGCGATTCACTTCCTGAACCCGGTCGTGAAGCTGGCCGACGGCAGGCTCATCGTCGGTGACCGCGGCATCACGACACACGGCGAGTTCCTGTCGGTCGAAATCGCGTTCGTTGGCATGCGGTGGTACGGACTGGATCCGTCGAAGGTCATCGTGCTCACCGAGGTGGTGAATCCCGACCTGCGCCGAGTGGACGAAGTCGGCATGGCGATGCTCGCACCGGGCGGCGGGCACGGCATCGCCGGATCAGCGAATCTCTCGAACGTCGAGTTGTTTGCCTATCCGGTTCCTCGCTAGAGGAGATCTCCTCGATGTGCCCATCGAGACCGCGCCGATAATTCTTCCGGCAGATTAGAATGACTGTCGAAGTCGGAGACTTCCCTGTGGCCGCCGGATATGTCTTCGGTCCGTTCACCCTCGACTGCCGGAGACAGCGTCTTTTGCGCGATGGAGAGCCGCTGGCGCTGACCGGCAAGACGTTCGAGGTGTTGCGCGTCCTGATCGAACACCGCGAGCGGCTGGTCGAAAAGGAAGAGCTGTTGCGGCTGGTGTGGCCTGATGTGGTGGTCGACGAGGCCAACCTGACGCAGCATATCTTCACGGTCCGAAAGCTCCTCGGCGACAGTTCCCAGAACGCCCGGTACGTGCTGACGGTCTCGCGGCGCGGCTATCGTTTCATCGCCGATGTTCTGGAGGTCGGCGACGAGACGTCGGGCGACGTGCCGGGTCGCACGCACAAGCTGCCGGCCATTCGCGCGCTGGCGATTCTGCCGTTCTCCACGATCTCCGGCAGCGACGAGGAGTACCTTGGGCTCGGGCTGGCCGACGCCGTGATTGCACGCATGGCCAAGCTTGCAACCGTTCCCGTGCGGCCCACCAACGCGATCCGCCGCTATACGGTCGGTCCCCACGATTCCATTGACGTCGCGCGCGAGCTGCGCGTCGACGCTGTCGTCGAGGGAACGATCCGTCGCGACGCGGACCGGATCCGCGTGACGGTGCAACTCGTGCACGTGCGGACCGGTGCGCCGCTGTGGGCTGACCAGTTCGATACCGCCTTGTCGAATCTGTTCAGCGTGGAAGATTCGATCTCCACCCGCATCGCTGAATCGCTCGTCGTCACGCTGACCGGAGAATTGCGTCGTCGGCTGGTGCGGCGCGATACCGAAAGCGGCGACGCGTACCTCGCCCGCCTCAAGGGCCGCTACTACCTCAATCGGCGGACTCCCGACAGCCTGCACCGCGCCGTTGAATGCTTCAACCAGGCAATCGAACGCGACCCGCTGTACGCGCTCGCCTACGCGGACTTGGCCGACTGCTACGCGCTCGGCGCCGCCAGTTCCGTGACGCGTCGCGACAGCGTCGGCCTTGCCAGGGCGGCTGTGCTCAAAGCGCTCGAACTCGATGAAGAGTCGGCTGAAGCGCACGCATCGCTCGCGTCGCTGGCCTATCGATGGGACTGGGACTTCGCGGCGGCCCAACGCGAATTCCGGCGGGCGATCGAGCTGAATCCCTCGGCGGCATCCGTCAGACACAGCTATGCGCTGTTTCTTGCGTTACAGGGACGGTTCGACGATGCGCTCGTCGAAATGACGGGGGCCGGTGAGCTGGATCCGTTGTCGCTGCCGATCAGCGCCGGCATCGGCCGCGTGCTCGATTTGGCTCGCCGTCCCAGTGACGCGATTGCGCAGTACAAACGCACTATCGATGTCGACCCCGGTTTCGCCGAGGTGTATTTCGATCTCGCCATCGCGCTTCGTCATGTCGGCCGATGCGGCGAGGCCCTCGAAGCCGATCGCAGAGCCGTCGCCCTCGCTCCGGCGAAACCGGCGTATCGATGCGGGCTCGCCGTCTCGTACGTCCATACCGGCCGCCGAGACGAAGCGCAACGAGAGATCGACGAACTTGTGTCGCTTGCGCGACGGACGTACGTCTCGCCGGTCGTGTTTGCACTGGCGGCGCTTGCCTTTGAGGATTCGGATGATGCGTTGACGCGGCTGGAACAGGCGATCGATGAGCGGAGCGCAGAAGTCCTCTATCTGGGTGTCGATCCCGATTTCGATCCACTGCGTCGCCACTCCCGATTCCAGTCCCTGCTGGCGCGAATGGGTGTTGGCAGCGGTCGGCATCACACGTTGCACACACGGGAGGATAAGACGTAGGCTCTCAGGCGGTCCTCGCGGTCATCTCGCTACTCGCTTGACAGGTGCCTCGATCGCTTGCGCCAGCGCCATCGCGGCCCAACCCGTCGCCCACGAGCTGATCCACTGATGCTCGGCGTAGGGGAATCCGCTTTGGAAAAACGTTTGGAACTTCGGGGAACGAGTTTCGACCCGCCACGAGCCGTCGGATGCGCGCTGCGTTGTCAGCAGAAACCTCACCCCCTTTTGATATGCCGGATCCGACGGCGTGACGCCACCGGCCGTAGCGAGCGTGTACAGCGACTCGCCGGTCGCATACGCGTCGCTGACGAGCCCCTCGCGCTGACGCCAGCCGCCATCGGCCTGTTGCTCAGCAAGAATCACTTTGGCGAGTTGTTTCAGCGTGCTGCCGGACGCGCCGGCCCAGGCGAGCCCGAGCAACTGCATGTTGCGATCTTCCTGGGTGACGGGTTTGGCTTGCAGCAGCCATCGCTGCGCCTTCGCGATACGTGTCTGCATTTCCGGCCCGCGTCCCGGCGGACCGTACACTTTCAGCGAACGAATACCGAGCGCGGTCCGGAAGATATCGCCGTCCTCGCCGCCCGGCCGCTGCTGCACGCCGAACGGCTTATGCCACGCGCCCTCCGTGTTCTGCGACGCGGCGATGTGAGAGGCCATCGCATCCGTCATCGCGTCGGGTGGATACGCGACCGCGGCCAATCCTGTCAACTGGTAGGCGACGATTTCGGGCACGCGAATGTCCATGTGCTCGTACAGGATGTCCACGGGGAATCCCGCCGTCTGGATCATCTTGATGCGATCCTGGGCCGCCTGCGCGTCCACGCGCACGCCCTTGGCCCGCGCTTCCGCCACGGCGAGATCGGTGATGCTCTGCGCATGACACGACACGCAGCCGCTTCCAGCAAAAAATTGCTGGCTCGATTTCTCCAGGAGCGCGACGCTGCGCTCGACGGCCGTCCTTAGCCCGAGCGGCGCGTCCGTGTTCGAAGGGCTCACCTGAGGCCGCGGCCGTTGCGCATGGAGGATTTCAATCGCGGCCGGCGCGCCGACCCTGGTGGCCCAGTTCGCCGCCGTGGCACCCACCTCGCTCTTCAGCGTCGGATCGGCGCCACGCGCAAGCAGCAGACGGATCACTGCCGGATCCTGATGGTCGTTGGCGACGGCGAGCATCAGCGGCGTCAGCTTACGGCTCTCGCTCGCATTCACGTTCGCGCCGGCATCCAGCAGCATCTGAATGAGCTCCGGAGGCCCAACGGCGGCGGCCATCAACAGCGGCGTGTAGGCATTGACGACGGTTGGCCCGCTCTTCGGCGGGGCAAAGTCGTACATGAACGGTCTCGCGGCGACGGCGTTGACGTCGGCGCGCTTAGCCAGCAGGAGCTTTACCGCCCGGACATTACTCTGGCCGGCGGCTAGCATCAGCGGCGTCAAGCCTGTTATCGCGGCGGCATCGACGTCCACACCAGCGTCGATCACGAGACGAATCGTCTCCGTGTCGTTGCCGGCTGCGGCCGCGTTCAGAATTGTGTTCTCGAACATGTCCCTGGCCTTGACGTCCGCGCCCTTGGCGACCAGCAGCCGTACGATGGCGGCCGAGTCGTCACTCATCGCGGCAAGAAAGAGCGCTGTGCGGCCAAGTTTCGTGGTCGCATTGACGTTCGCTCCGCGATCGACGAGCAGCCGTACCTTGGGGAGATCCGTAACGGCGAGCATCAGCGCGGTCAGTCCTGATTCGTTCTGGGCATTGACATCCGCGCCCTTGTCGATCAGGAACTTGACGGCGTCGATGGAGCCCACCGCGGCGGCGTACATCAGCGGGGTCTTGCCGCTGTCGTCTTTGGAGTTGGCGTCCGTGGCGCTGTGGACCATCGCCTGCAAACCCACGAGGTCGTTCGTCCGGATGGCGTCGTAGAGTCTGCTCGGGCTGCCCTGGGCGGTGAGCAACGATGACCACACAGCCACCAGAGCTCCGAGGGAAACCAAAAACCGACGGTGCCTCATTCCCGCGCTCCTTTGAGATGCAAGTCGAGGAGAACTCTCGCCGTGCCGCGGTAACGTTAGCCTCGTCGCGTCAGCGTGTCGAATCAATAGTTCTCAAATCAGTTGTCAAACGGTAGATCGCTAGTCGGGGATTGGACGATCGGCACTATCGATCACCAGCACTTCAACCGGGCCCGTGGTCGCTTCGAGCTTCAGGCCTAACTGCTCCTGCAGCGCGGTGAACAACGACGGTCCGTTCGGATCGAAGGGCACCGCAGGGGCGCCCTCTCGTCCCGCAGCAGGTGCCTCGGGCGTCCAGGTCAGCTCGAGGTCGTAGGTGCCTGTCAGGCCGGTGCGGTCGACGACCGGTCGTCCACCGACAAAGCTGGATAGGTTGCGACCGAAGTCCGCCATCGGATAGCCGCCTATCAGAAAACGACCAGGTACGGTTCGAGCGCCGCACACCGGGCGATCGCCGTTCGGCGGTGGCAGCGTCGGACGCTCGCCGCGGGCAATCGCGGCCCTCAACGCGTTGCAATCGAACGAGGCAGGCATGATCTGCGGCCCGAGCTTGCGGTCCGGTCGCGCCATGACCAGCGCGTAAACCGGTACCTCTCTGGTGTCGCGATGGACCTTCAGCTTGAACCGCTCGGCGAGCAGCGCCTGCATCATCAGCAGCATCTGATCTGGTCTGGTTCCTTCGGGCACTTTCGCGGTGATGTCGAAGCGCTCGCCCTCGGAACGCACCCAGTCAGGTCCGCCGAGAATCTGGTTGGCCTGGATCCCCCACGCGTTCCGAATGATGTTGAACAGGGTGTTGTTGACCACCACGAGCTGCGATCCGCGCGGGCCGAACGAGGCGCCCGGCTGGCCCGACGTGTTTCGCTTGATCGATGCGGCTTCGAATGATGGCAGCGGGCCGGCGGCCGGCGTCTGCGCGAGCAACAACGGCGACTGCAACACGCCGAGCATGAGTGGCATGGCGAGGGCGCCGGTTGCTGCCGTCGCGATCATCATGCGACGGCCGACCCCCAGCGCCTCGGCGGCAGGTCCGCGTACGATCGCAGCAACCCGCTTCTTCAGATCCGAGCCGGTCACACCGGAGACACACGCCAGGGGCGACTCCGCGTACAGCCGGCAGGTTCGAAGGATGCCCTCCGCGTAGGCTTTCGGATCGCTGCCCGCGGTCATTGCCGTGTGATCGCACGCCAGCTCGCGCTCGCGTACGAGTTGACGCTCGAGCCACCACACCGGCGGGAAGAACCAGAAGATCGCCTCCACCGCGAGGTGCAACGCCGCCGTCAGGTTGTCCTTGCGCCGGACGTGCGCGAGCTCATGAATCAACACGCCGTCGATCTGCTCGCCCGTCAAGTGAGCGCCGAGATCGCGCGGCCAGATGAGGACGGGGTGCACGATGCCAAACACCCCGGGCTCGATCGCGGCGTCCGACACGACCGCGTGAAGTGGACGTCGAATACCCATCGCCGCTTCGGCGCGACGCAGTCGTGCGACGATATCCGGGGACGCTACTGGTGCCGACCCGCGCGCAATCTTCGCGACGCTCAACCATCGCATCGTCCACACCGTGAGGAAGACGAGGCAACCGGTCAGCCAGATGACCGCGACGGCGACCGGCCAGTCCGGCGTGGAAAGCGCCACCGAAGGAGATGCGGGCGCGCTTGATGCGATCGCCAGCGGCACCACGAACGGTTGATTGAATGTGTTCAGTGCCGCCGACAGCGCCGGCTGCGGCATCGTCGTCGGCGACGGCCATCCGATGGCGCGCCCGACGGCGATCAGCGGCGCAAACGGCACGAGAAACTTGAGTGAGGCGCCGAGCCAGATCCCGAAGCGCGCCCGCGCGCTGTTGCGGCGCAGCAGCCACGCCAGCCCGCACGAGACGCCGACGATGAGCGTGGATTGCCACAAGTGATTGGCGACGTCCGAGAGCAGCGTCAGCGTCATGACTTCGTGTCCTTTCGCGAGAGCGCGAGGATCGCCTTGCCCAAGCTGATTCCTGCCGGGTGTTAGTTCGGCGTCGGCCGTTCGGCGCTGTCGATCACGAGCACTTCAACCGGCCCGGTGGTCGCCTCGAGCTTCAGCCCAAGCTGCTCCTGCACCGCCGTGAAGAGCGACGGTCCGTCCGGGTCAACACGGACAAACGACTCCGCGGAGGGGCCAGGAAGTGCCTCGGGCGTCCACCGCAGATCGAACTCGTAGTCGGCGGTCAGGCCGGTGCGATCGACCACTGGGCGTCCGCCGACGAAGTTCGAAAGGACGGCTGCGAGGTCGGCGATCTGGATGCCGCCGGCGAGGATCCGGCCGGGCGCCGTTTTCGAACCGCAGACAAACTTGTCGCCGTTCGGCGGCGGCGGTGCGACCTTCTCGCCGCGCCGCATTGCTGCCGACCAGGCCTTGCAGTCGAAGGCCGACACTGCCAGCTGCGGCCCGAGTGTGCGGTCCGACCGCGCCACGACCAGTGCGAAGACAGGTAACTCTCGAGTTTCGCGATGCACCTTCAACTTGAACCGCTCGGCGAGCAGGGCCTGCGCCATCGGCCGGACTTGATCTCGTTTCGTTCCGTCGGGGATTTTCGCAGTGATGTCGAAGCGCTCGCTGTCGGACCGTACCCAGTCAGGCCCGCCGAGGATCTGATTGGGTTGGATGTTCCACGAGGTCCTGATGATGGTGAACAGATTGTTGTTGACCACCACGAGCTGCGAACCTTCGATTTGAAGATACGGACCGCCCGCTTCCCCGGACGTGTTTCGCTTGATCGATGCGGCTTCAAATGACGGCAACGGACCGGCGCCCTGCGTCTGCGCGAGCAGCATCGGCGCCTGCAGCACGCCGAGCGTCACCGGCATCGCGACCGCCGCCGCGGCAGCCGCCGCGATGATCGCGCGCCGTCGGAGCCCAAGCGCCTCGCTCGTGTGTCCGCGTACGATCGCGGCCACCCGCTTCTTCAAATCCGAGCCCGTCACGCCCGATACACACGTCAGGGGCGACTCCGCGTACACCCGACATGTTCGAATGATGCCCTCGGCGTACGCGTGCGGATCGCTGCCTGCGGTCATCGCCGCGTGGTCGCACGCCAGCTCCCGCTCGCGTATCAGTTGCCGCTCGAGCCACCACACCGGCGGGAAGAACCAGAAGATCGCCTCGACCGCGAGGTGCAGCGCCGCCGTCAGGTTGTCATGGCGCCGCACGTGTGCGAGCTCGTGAATGAGCACACCGTCTATCTGCTCGCCCGTCAGATGAGCGCCAAGGTCTCGCGGCCAAACGAGAACAGGTCGCACGATACCGAACACTCCGGGTTCGATCGCGGCGTCTGATACGACCGCGCGCAGCGGATGCCTGATGCCGCTCGCGGCTTCGGCGCGACGCAGTCGTGCGGTGACATCCGAGTCTGTCAACGGTGCCGATCCACGCACGATCGCGGCCACGCTCAACCACCGCATCGTCCACACCGCGAAGAAGACGATGGAACCGGTCAGCCAGATGGCGGCAAAAGCGAACGACCAATCCGGGATGGGGAGCGCCGTCAGCGAGGTGACGGGCACGCCGGACGTGATGGTTTGCGGTGTCACAAAGGGTTGGTGCACGGTGTTGAGTGCCGCCGACAGCGTCGACTGCGGCATCGTCGTCGACGAGGGCCATCCGATGGCTCGTCCGACGGCGATCAGCGGCGCAAACGGCACGAGGAACTTGAGCGATGCCCCCAGCCAGATGCCGAATCGCGCCCGCGCCGTGTTGCGGCGCAATAGCCACGCCAGGCCGCACGCGACGCCGAGGACGAGCGTGGACTGCCACAGGTGGTTGGCAACGTCCGAGAGCAGCGTCAGCGTCATGACTTCCTGTCCCTTCGCGAGAGCGCGCGGAGCTCCTGCTCCGCTTCCTTGATGTCTTCCAGGGTGAGCCGGCCCGATCCGATCAGGTGAGACATGACCATCCGCGTGCGGCCGCCGAAGATCGCGAGGAACTCGTCGAGCAGGCGTCCGTGTGCCTCGTCGCGTGAGACGGCCGCCTCGAAGATGTTGGCTTTGCCGATCCGCTTGACTCGGGTGACCGCCTGCTTCGCCTCGAGGCGGTAGATCATCGTCTGCACGGTAGTGAAGGCGGGGCGCCCTCGGGCTGGCAGACCCTCGTGGATCTCGCGGACGGAACAGGCACCCCGTGTCCACAGAACCTCCATGAGCTGGAGCTCTGGCCGGGTCAGTTTAGGACGAGTCATTGGTTTAACCACAGGTGGAGACGATTCAACTACAACTGTGGTTATTGCGCAAGCGAAATCGTTTACTATCCGCGGCGCGAAGAACAACAGGCCGCCTGAAGGCGGCTCCTACGTGGTAAGAGACAACGAGTAACTTCAGGCTCTAGCGCGCCGCGCGTAGCTCCGCGTAGACCTGCCGCACAAACCGCTCGCCCGTGGTTCCGGCCTGCTGGACTTTCGCGTCGAGATCGGCGGTCACTTTCGCGGCGACCACCTCGTCCTCGCTCTTGCCCTGTGCGACGAGTGGGACGATGCGGTCGCGCACGGTCAGAACGAGATCGCGATGGGCGATCACAGCGTTGCGGTCCACGATCGGCCCGTGACCGGGAATGATCTTCGTCGCCGGACCGGCGCGGCCGATGACCATGCCAAGGCCATCAATCAACCCTTGTAACGATCCGCCGTTGTTGCGATCGACGTTCGGGTACTGGATCGAGCGGTAAAAGTCGCCCGTCATGATGATGTCGAGCCCGGGGAAGTGGACCATCGTGTCGCCGTCGGTGTGCGCCCGGGGCACGGCGATGAGCTGCACTTCTTCGCCGTTCATGTGCAGCGTCAACCGCTCGCGATAGGTCTGCTTCGGCAGGCCGATGGCAGCCGTCGGCACACCGGGCTGCCCGTTCGCCTGTGGGGCGGGATGGGCAAGGCGATAGCGCAGCTCTTCGCGCGAAATGATCGTTGCGCCCATCTTGCCGAAGTTCTCATCGCCTCCGGTGTGATCGCCATGCACGTGGGTGTTGACGACGAATTTGATCGGCTGCGGGCTGATTTGTTTGATCGCCGCCGCAATCTTCTCGCTGAGCGGCGCAAACTGGGTATCGACCATGAAGACGCCATCGGGGCCGAACAGGACGCCGATGGTGCCACCTTGGCCGTCAAGGGTGTAAAACTTGTCGGCGATCTTGTTGGCCTTGATCTCGACCTTGCTGAAGTCTTGCGCCCCTTGTCCGTAGGCAACAGTAGCGACCGGAACGAGCGCACAGGCGGCAATCACCGCTCGAACGAATCTCATTGCAGCACTCCTTGTCACGCGAAAATACGGCCGAGCGTACAACAGCGTCTTCATCAGAGCAACGTCGTGCCGCTGCCCTCGCTGATCTGTCACCGGATCTCTCGGTAGAGCTCGCGGCGATCGGCCGCGCTCAATACCGATCAAGGGACCGATGTCAGCGATTGATTCGGCGTGCGTGCGGCAGGTGTCAGATAACGTTTGAGCAGCCCTGCAAACCGGCGATCGGATCGGAAGCCGTCGAGGAGTGGATCGAACCGCATCGCATACAGCCCGCCGACGCTCTCCTCGATCGCCCGTCCCAGCTCGATGAAGGCGGCGTCCACCTCGCCGAGCGCATGGCGCAGCCGTGCCATGGCGTAGGAATCGATGTATTCGGTGTGACGCCGCGCCAGCAACTCGTTGAGCAACGCGCGCGCATCGCTTCTGCGACCCAGCTTCACGAGACAGGCCCCTTCGAGCGCACGCATCCACGGCAGCCCTTGCGTGATGACGCCGCCGATGTGGTACTGCTCCAGGGCATCGTCCAGGCGACCCATGAATTCGAGCGCGACGCCATAATGCGCGCGACTCAACATGAAGTACGGGTGCAGCTGCACCGCTTGTGCGCCAAGCTTCGCCGATGCCTCGAAGTCGCGCCGCCAGAGATGGACGTTGACTTCCGCGGCGGCGGTCAACGGCTGCAGCGGATCGGCGGCGCGCGCACGCGTCGCCGATTCGAGCGCGGCGTCGAGGTCGCCCTGGGTCACGAGCAGGAGTGCCTTGCACACATGCGCGATTGCCATCGACGGGTGTTCGGCGAGCACGCAGTCGAACTCGACGAGCGCCTCGGGCAGACGCCGTTGGTACATGTGGATCGCGTGCGCGTAGTTGCAGCGCAGTTCCGGGGTGCGTCCGACGAGGGCGACCGCCCGTTCGTAGGCCTGAAGAAACGCCGGCAGCATGTCGCGGCCCGGCCGCGTGCCGAACGAGGCCATCAACAGGTAGGCGTTCGCCTGTCCTTCGAAGGCTCGATGATCGCGCGGTGCCTCGGCGGCCGCTTCCTGAAAGCACTCGAGCGCGCGCTCGAATCCCTCACGCGATCGCAGGTGCAGGAAGTGGTAGCCGTGCCGGATCAGCGTGTCGGACTTCGGGATGCGAAGACAGTAGCCGCCTTTCGGCTGATGGACGATCCAGGAACCGCAGTCGTCCAGGAGCCGACGCACTTCCCCGATCGTGACGTGCACGGTGTGACGCGAGACGATGGTGCCGTTCCAGGCTTCGCGGATGATCTGATCAAAATCGATGATGCGTCCGCCGTGCGCCGCCAGCGTCCGGAGGACGTGAAACGCCTGCGGCCGCAGGCGAAGGTCGACGCCGTTCCGGAGCACGCGGCCGCTGTCGACGTCGATCGTAAAGGGTCCGAAGGTGATATCCGCCAACGCCGTCGCGATTATAGCGGCGGTGTGAATTCGTGAGCCGTTCCGGTCGATACAACGGATTGGCGACGGGAGTCGTCAAATCGTCGATAATCACCACGCTCCCTATGAAACATCTGGCTCTCTTCCTCGGACTGGCGACGCTCGTGTGCATCGGATCGTCGGTGCACGGACAATCGTTTCGCACTGAGCTCCCCTTCGCGACGGCCCCGGAACCTGCGGTCGCCCGGGCCGCCGCCGAGTACTCCCGCGCGCGTCTGGAACTGGATCTCACCGCGGTTCAGAAGTTCCGGCCGGCGTATCCCTTCTGGCAGTACATCTTCACGATTCCAGATGGACGCATCGCGTTCGGCAGTGCCCAGGACGGGCGGCTGCTGGCGATCTTTCCAACCGTCGGCGACTGGGCCCGAGATGGCGTCTGGGAAGAGCATGCGCTGACCGGGTTCCTGAAAGGACAGGCACTTCCCAAGCAGTTGAATGCACGGCGCGACGAGCTCGTCCGCCTGCTGACGCCGGTCACGGGCCCACTCGTGCACAACCCGACGCGCGGCCAGTTCCTGATGCCGAACGCACAGCGCTACGGCAGCTTCCTCCTCGAATGGGGGACGATCTACGAGCGCTTCGGTGTGCCGGCCGAAATCGGACTGGCCCAGGCCATCCTGGAATCAGGCCTCGATGGCCGCGCCCGTTCCCGCGCACGAGCCATCGGCTTCTGTCAGTTCCTCAGTCGCAACTGGGCGTTTCTCAACAAGCTGACGCCGGTCGAGCTCGAGGCCTACAACCAGACGACGCAGGCGCCGTACTGTGCCGCCTACCTGACGATCCTCGCCACGATGTACGACAGCTACATTCCGGCGCTCTCGGAACATCACGCCGGCGGCGTCAACGTGGGACGGACCGTCATCAACGGCGAGCGGCTGGGAGGCGCCAATTCGCGCGAGCAGTACTTCCTCGGGTCGGAGTTCGCCTCAGGTCTCCGCGAGATCTCCATTCCGCGATATCGCGACCTGTTCCGGACCTACGGATACAAGTCGTCGCTCTATGCCGAGATGGTGTTCGGCAACATGATCAACGTGAAGCGATTGTCCGCCGAGCACCAGCAGGCGCCGATTTTCGCGATGCGGCTGTCGAAGGCGCTCGCCGCACTCGACATCACGGCACGCACCGGCCTCAAGCTCGATGAAGTCAAGCGCTACAACCCGGCGCTCGGCGCGCGAGTCCCGGCGCAGGCAAACCTCTATCTGCCCTTCTACGTGCAGGCGTTCGGACCCGACGTCTCGTTCTGGCATCGTCCGCCGACGCCGGACTATGCCGCCGCGCTCAACGACTTCCTGCGTCTTGAAGGCGGTATCGAGCGGTGGCACGAGGCATCATTCGAGGCGACGCTACGGACCTTCCAGGAGCGTTTCGAAGGGACGCGAACTGAAGAGGGATCGGTGATGGCGACGACGCTCGCCTATGTGATCAGCGATCTCCGCACCAGCCGGCGAGCGGCGATCCTCGAAGAGTTCCGGACGAGCGGAAAGATCCTGGATCTGTTCAAGCGAGGCGTCGAAGAACTGGGTATATCGATCCGGGGCCTGTAGCGGCGGGTCGTCGCGACCCGCCGGCGGATCACTGCACTGAAAAGCGTTCCTGCTGCAGCAGGACACCGTCTGCCGTCCGGAGCTCGACCCTCCAGGTGCCCGCATTGTCACCCTTCATCGTGTAGCGGCTGAACGAACGGTACCCGACGTCGGGACTGGCGTCGACGCGCAAGTCGACAGAGTGTTGCAGCCGTTCACCCTGATACCAACGATGTTGAACGGTGGTGGCCCTCGCGACCTTCACCTGCGTGTAGAAGAACAACTGACCCGACGGAATCGGCCGGTCCGGAGGATCGCAGTGCCAGTCCACGAGCTCGGCACACAGTTGGGCCCTGACCACGACGAGACGCGCCGGCGTCGACGTCTCGATCGTCCTGCGATCGTCCGCTTTCACGGCCGGCCTACTCTCTGTGACTTTCGTAGTCTCCGTCCTCGCTTTCGCAGCTTCCGCCGTAGCTTTCGCAGCTTTCGTAGCTTCCGCCGTGGCTTTCGGAGCTTCCGCCGCGGCTTTCGGGGCTTCCGCCGTGGCTTTCGGAGATTCGGTCGTGGCGTGGGTAGATTCCGTCGCGACCGGAGTCGGTTCGACCGCTGGCGGCACTGGCGGCGGCTCGGGAACAGCCGGGGCCGTTGGGGCCATCGCTGGGGCCGCCGACTCGTGCCCCTCGGTCGATCCAAGCCACGGGCGCGCGGCCACGATGACGATCAGCATGGCCACGGGACCCAAGCCGCCCATCACGAGCGCGCGAGTGAGTCGCGTTCGCGCGCGCGCCGGCACCGCGCGTGGGACGACTGGCGAGGCCCGGCGCGGTTGGTCGGTCGGCGCGTCTGACCGCGCCTTCGTCGGCGTTTGGACCGCTGGCGGGTTGGGCCGGGTCTTCGCCGGTGTGGTGACCGCCGCCGCGTCGGGCCGCGTCTTCGCCGGTGTGGTGACCGCTGCCGCGTCGGGCCGCGTCTTCACCGGAGTGGTGACCACCGCTGCGTCGGGCCGCGCCTTGACCGGGGTGGCGACTGCTGCGGCGTCGGGCCGCGCCTTCACCGGCGTGGTGACTGCTGCTGCGTCGGGCGGCGCCTTCACCGGCGTGGTGACTGCTGCTGCGTCGGGCGGCGCCTTTACGGGGGTGGCGATTGCTGCTGCGTCGGGCCGCGTCTCCACCGGGGTGGCGACCGCCGCTGCCTCGGGCGGCGCCTGCTCCGGGGCCGTGACCGCTGGCACCGGCTTCGGCAGCTCGAATGGCATCCCACGTGCTGCGCAGAAATCGCGAAGATTCTGCCGGCTCGTCGTCACCATCGGGTGATCGGGACTCAGCGAATGCGTGGCGATGGTGTACGCGCGCCGAAAACAGGCCTCGGCATCGGCCGGTTTCTCGTTGATCTCGCAGACGATGCCCAGGTTGTTCACCGTGCTGGCAAGGTCTGGATGCATCGGACCGAGCTCGGTCTCCTGCACGAGAACAGCTTTGCGCAAAAGCGCTTCGGCCGAAGCGTAGTCGTTGGCGGCCGCGGCCTCTTTGGCCGCTTCGATGATTGATTGAGCGTCGTCAGGTTCCCGCATTACATATCCGGAGGGGGGAGCAGGAACGACAACCATTGTATCGGCAGCGTTTCGACTGGTCAGCGTTCCACAGCCAGAAACAATGACAACGCGCGCAATTCAGCGCCATGTTGGCAGCGTCGACTTGCCGCCTCGGCGCAAGACACGGGCATTCGTCGGCTCCCCTTGACGTTCGAAAGGAGCGCCTGCTAGAGTCCTTTCGTTCGTCGAAAGGAGCCTCGGGTGACGAAGGACAAGAGCGACGTCCTGCAGGGCACGCTCGACATGCTGGTGCTGCGAGCCCTGCAGCTCGAACCGATGCACGGCTGGGGGATCGCCGAGCGCATCGAGCAATGGTCGGAGCACGTGCTGCAACTCGGGCAGGGCTCGCTCTATCCGGCGCTCTATCGCCTGGAGCGGCAGGGGTTCATCCGCTCCGAGTGGCGCATCACCGACAACAACCGGCGCGCCCGTTACTACGCGTTGACCGCGAGCGGGCGGCGCTACATGAACGAATCGCTGACGCAGTGGCGGCGGGTGTCGCGAGCGATCAACCTCGTTCTCGACGTGACGACGGTGAACTGAGAGGCACTTATGGGTGGACTGACTGACATGTGGCGACGGCTCCGCTCGCTGGTGCGCCGGCGGCAGGTCGAAGACAGGCTGGACGAGGAGATCCGCTTTCATGTCGATCAGCAGATCGAGAAGAACCAGCGCGCCGGCCTGACGCCGGGCGAAGCGCGGCGGCAGGCCTTGATCCGATTCGGCGGCGTCGAACAGATGCGCGAGCGCACACGGGACGAATTCCGCGCCACCCCCATCGAGAATCTGGCGCGCGACGTGCGATATGGCGTGCGGGCGCTGCGCCGTCATCCCGGCTTCACAGCGATGGCCGTGCTGTCGCTGGCGATCGGGATCGGCGCCAACGCGGTGATCGTCGGCGTTGCTCACACCGTGCTCTTCAAACAGTCACCGCTCGATCGCCCCGACACGCTGGTCAACATCTACGAAACTGAACGCGGGCCCGGATTCAATCCGATGTCGCACCCGACGATCGAGGACCTGCGCAAGGGCACGCCGCAGGTCTTCAGCGGAATCGTGGCGTCGGCGATCGCTGTCGCGCAGATCGATCACGCGGGAGTATCGGGAAGCGTCATGGGTGAAGCGCTGACGGGTGGCGCGTTCACGCTCCTCGGCATCGAGCCTCAACTCGGCAGGGACATTCGGCCCGATGACGACCTCGCCCGCGGCGGTCATCCCGTCGTGATGCTCAGCCACGGCTACTGGCAGCGCGCATTCGGCGGCGACCCGCAGGTGGTTGGCCGCACCCTGCAGATGGGACGACGCCGCTACACGATCATCGGCGTCGCTCCGGCCGACTATCGCGGCGGACTCCCGGCGATCACGCCTGCTTTCTACGTCCCGATGTCGATGCTCGACGAGTTGATGGGCATGGAGGCGCTCGGCCAGCGCGACTTCCACAGCTTCTTCGTCAGGGCGCGGCTTGCACCCGGCGTCACCCTCGCGCAGGCCGAGCACGCTGCGTCTCTCGTGGCCAGCTCGCTCACCGCAGCGCGGCCGGAGGGATGGGTTCCCGGGCAACAGTTTGCGCTGGTCCCAACCTCAGACGTACAGGTCGTGCCCGGAGTGGATCCGCTCCTGCGCGCGGCGGCTTTCCTCCTCATCACCGTCGTGGGATTGGTGCTGCTGCTCGCGTGTACGAATCTCGCGAGCTTTCTGGTGGCGCGCGCCCTCGATCGTGGCAAAGAGGTCGCGCTGCGTCGCGCGCTCGGCGCGACGCGAGGCGCGCTCGCGCGTCAGATGCTCGTCGAGAGCGCCCTCCTCGGGCTTGGCGGAGCCGCTGCCGGTCTCGTGCTGGCGGTCGTGCTCCTCGATGTGCTGTTGTCGATCGACCTTCCCTTGCCCTATGGCATGCGGCTCGATCTTCACCTCGGTCTTGATCGCTCGGCTCTCTTCAACTGGAGAGTGCTGGCGCTCACAGCTGCCACCGGTGTGTTGACGGGTGGTCTGCTCGGACTCTTCCCCGCCGTTCGGGGCACACGCGCCGAGCTCGGCGCTGTGCTTACGGCAGGCAACAGAGGAGCGGGTGGGGCCGGGCCCCTCAGGTGGCGCAGCGCGCTGGTCGTGGCGCAAATCTCGATTTCCCTCGTGCTGCTGGTGGGGGCGGGGCTGTTCCTCAGGAGCTGGCAGCAGATGCTGGCGGTCGATCCGGGCTTCGGTCACGCGCCGACGTCGGTCCTGTCCATCATGGTGCCGGTCACGAGGGCGGACCCGGACGACGCCGCCCGGCGCACGCGCCGTCTGCTCGAACAGTTCCGGATGCAGCCGGGCGTCGAGGCCGTCGGCCTCGCCTGGCCACTGCCGCTCGAGTTCTCCTCCAGCCGCGTCGATTTCACCGTCGACGGACGCGTACCGCCGCCCGGGCGCGAGGCCTTTCGCGCCGATCGCACGATCGTGGACGGCGGGTTCTTCGAGACGGTCGGCGTGGCGATCGTGAATGGCCGCACCTTCAACGAGGGCGACCGCCGCGACAGTCCGTCGGTCGCCATCATCAGCCAGGCGATGGCCCGTCGCTACTGGCCAAACGGCGACGCACTGGGTCGCATCCTCCGCCGACCGGATCCGTCGGAAGACGACCTGATGGTCGTCGGCGTGGCGAGCGACATCAACATCCGATCGCTCGGGGAAACGGCCCGCGACGTTGTCTACGTGCCATACACGCAGGGCGACGGTCTGCCGGTGCCGAACTTCGTCGCACGCACCGCCACGGATCCGGCTCGACTGACGCAGGCGCTGATCGCTGCCGGCCGGCAGATCGATCCGGATCTGCGAGTCGTCCAGGCGACGACGATGGCGCAGCATCTGGCGATGTCGAGACTGCCGTCGCAGATCGGCGCGGTGCTGCTCTCGGCGTTTGCGATGCTGGGTATGGCGCTGGCGGCCGTCGGCGTGAATGGGATGGTGCGCTACACCGTGGCGATGCGCACCCGCGAGGTCGGCATCCGGATGGCGCTGGGAGCCGATGCCGCCGGTGTCGCGCGTCAGCTCGCGACGCATGGGGTGCGATTGGTGATGATCGGAGGGGCGCTCGGCGTGGGCGCGTCGCTGCTCGCGGCGCGATTCCTCACGACGCTGCTGGTCGGCGTCGGCACGTTCGATCCCGCAGCCCTGATCGGTGCGCCGCTGGTAATCGCCGTGACGGCGTGGCTGGCGGCCTATCTGCCCGCGCGGCGCGCCAGTCGCGCGAACCCGCTGGCGGCGCTGCGCGCCGAGTGATCAACGTCCACCAGAGGTGGAGCGGCGCAACCAATACATGAGAAACGCGAGGCCGCCAAGGACAAGCGGCGGAATCACGCGCGGGAACTCAGCGTGCACGAGATGCGTGCACAAAGCGCCCAGCATGAGCGCGGCGAGCATCAGCGACGCCGTTAGTCTCCACCGCGGAATCAACACACCGATACCGCCAAGGATTTCGAGCACGCCGATGAAGTACTGTGCGTTAGCGGGGTAACCCCAACCCGCGAACCTCTCGGTCCATCGCATCGCCGAGGCGCCCCCGAGTTTCGAGGCTCCGACCGCGACAAATGCCACCGCCAAGAAGATCGCGCCCGCCCACACCGCTATCTTTCGAAGGCCGGTCATCGGTGCCCTCCAAGCCGATCGCGTCTGGCTCGCGCGATCCGATGCGGGGCATCGAAGCATTCAGCACGCGCGGATTCAACTCACAAACGCTCAATTCTCCTCACAAGCTGTCATTCATGTAGGATTCCGAGTCGGCGAGCGGTTCGGAACGAGGTTCAGTCGTGGTGAAGACGTTCGGAGACTTTGAATTCGACGATCGGCGACGGCGTCTCAAGGCTCGAGGACGGCCGGTCAAGATCAGCGGTCAGGCTGTCGACCTGCTCTGTCTGCTCCTGGG
>Ga0207428_10002212_pt1 | contig 19535 bp, 17 predicted proteins | sample RhiMethybrSRZTD1_FD_187600 | JGI IMG/M metagenome (GOLD analysis project Ga0207428, IMG submission 187600) | Populus rhizosphere microbial communities from Tennessee, USA - Rhizosphere MetaG P. TD hybrid SRZTD1 (SPAdes) (version 3) | ecosystem: Host-associated > Plants > Roots > Rhizosphere >...
TGAAAGAAGTCTCAGTAACTGGGTATTGACCAGTTGTTGAGTCTCCGATCTCGGCCTCTCACTGGTTTTTCATCGCCTCGGAGCAATGCTCGCCGAGAAGGAAGGAACTCGGGGAGGAACTCAAGATGATGGAACTACGTCACGCGGCGCCGCTGGTCCTAGCTGCCACGCTAATGTGCGCGGGCTGCACGAGCAGTTCGAACGCGTCCGCACCCGCCAATGCGCCAAGCGCAGTGGCTAGTGAATCAAGGCCGGAATCCAGTCCACCTGCGGCCAAGCTGCCTACAGGGGCGGATCCGGTCAATCTCGATCCGGCCAATTTCAGCGCCAACATCACCAATCCGTACTGGCCGATGAAGCCGGGAACTCGATGGACATACCGCGAGGTGGACGAAAAAGGAAGAACGCAAGAGGTTGTCGTCGTTGCCACCACGGCCACCAAGAAGTTGGCGAACGGCATCACAGCGCGGGTGGTTCGTGATACGGCCCAGAAGGGCGGGCAGATCGTCGAGGACACGGTCGACTGGTACGCCCAGGACTCCACCGGCAATGTTTGGTACATGGGTGAAGACACCGCTGAGTTCGAAAAAGGCAAGGTCGTCAGCCGAGCCGGATCCTTCGAGGCCGGCAAGAACGGGGCACTACCCGGGATCATCATGCCTGCAGAACCTCAGGTCGGACAGCACTACCGCCAGGAATACCTCAAAGGTGAGGCCGAAGACAACGGCGATGTGCTAGCTCTCAAGCAGATGGTCGAGGTGCCGACCGGTCGCTACGAGAAGTCCGTGTTGACCAGGGACACTAGCCCTCTGGAACCGACCGTGGCCGAGTACAAGCTTTACGCGCCGGGTGCTGGTCTAGTGCTCACATTGGACGTCTCCGGCGGCAGTGGGCGAGAGACGCTCGTCAAGATCGACAAGGCCGCCCCGAAGGACGGCACGGGGCCCATCGGGAAGCCCAATCCGTAATCTGCCAGGACTTTCGAGCTATGGTTCGCCGACGATGATCGTGAAATCCTTGATGCTGTGCGAGTCCTGATCGTCGAGGACGAACCCAAGCTCGGAAACCTGCTGCGGAAGGGATTGACCGCACAGGGACTCGCCGCCGACCTCGCGACGAACGGCGACGAGGCAATGTGGATGGCCACCGCGACCGCGTACGATGCGATCACCTTGGACGTCATGCTTCCAGACACTGACGGATTCACTCTGTGCCGCGACTTTCGTCGGCGGGGAGTCGCTGCGCCGGTGCTCATGATCACCGCCCTCGACACGATCGGTGACCGGGTTACCGGGCTCGACAGTGGCGCCGACGACTATCTCGCCAAGCCCTTCTCCTTTGAGGAGTTGCTCGCGCGGCTGCGGGCGTTGGCGCGCCGTCCGCGTGAGGTGCGGATGCCGGTGCTTACGGTGGGAAAGCTTCGGCTGGATCCTGCCGCGCGTACGGTCGCCTATGGCGATGTTCCGATCGATCTGACTCGCAAGGAGTTCGCGCTGCTCGAGGCGCTGATGCGGCGGCCGGGTGAGGCGGTGTCCCGATTCGACTTGCTGGAATGCGCCTGGGACGACAGCTACGACAATCGGTCGAACGTCGTCGACGTCTATATCGGATATCTCAGGCAGAAGGTCGACCGACCGTTTGGAACCGAAAGCATCGAGACCGTGCGCGGCTTCGGCTACCGGCTCCGAACGGAGGAGACCGAATGAACCGGTTGCCCATCCGCTGGCGACTCACCCTGGCGTTCGCGCTTGCGCTCACGGTGGTGCTCACCGCGGTCGCCGTGTACCTGCATGTCCAGCTCAGCACGGACCTGGACCGTGACATCGAGCGCGACCTCCGCACGCGTGCCGCGCAGCTTAGCGGGCTGCTCATGAGGGAGCCGATAGCGGCGTTGCCCACAGCAGCTGCTAATCCTCTGGAATCCGACGAAACACTCGCCCAGATCCTCACCCCGGATGGCCACGTCGTGGCCGCTAGCTCCTACCCCGATGTCCAGCTCCTCACACCGGCGCAGCTGCAGGCCGCCGCCAGCGATGAGCTGATCGTGGACCGTCCGGGCGACGCGCGTCTCGACGAGTCGCTCAGGATCCTCGCCATGCCGGTGAATGCCCGGAACGAAAAATACGTCGTGGTGGTCACCGACTCCCTCGACGAGCGAGCCCAGACGCTGGCTTCCACGCTGGGTGTGGAGATTGTCGGACTTGCCGCCGCTCTGCTGGCCTCCTGCGGTGTCGGTTATTGGGTGTCGGGCCTGGCCCTGCGTCCGGTCGAGGACCTGCGGCAGCGCGCGGCCGCGATCAGCGGAGATGATCTTGCTGATGCGGAACGCGCGCCGCTGCCGGTCTCGCCGGTCACCGATGAGATCGGCCGGCTCGGACTCACCCTGAACGACATGCTCGATCGAATCGGGCGAGCCCAGGCAGCGCAGCGTGACGCGTTGGAGCAGCAGCGGCGATTCCTGGCCGACGCCAGTCACCAGTTGCGCACGCCGCTGGCGATCATCAAGGCGGAGGTCGAGCTCGCCCAGTCCGGAACGACGAAGGGTGATGATCTTGAGGCGGCTCTGACATCGATTGGTGAGGAGACCGATCGACTCAGCAAGCTGACCGAGCAGCTTTTGGTGCTAGCCGCTGCGGACGAACATCGGCTCAGCCTGAAGCGAGAATCGGTCCAGCTCGGCGATCTTCTCGAGGAGGTGGCTGAGCGCGGACGTGGTCGTGCTCAGCTGCAAGGCCGCATGATCACCGTCGACTCCGACGAGACCGCGATCTCCGCGGACCGACAGCGGCTGGAATATGCGCTGGGAAACCTGATGGACAATGCGCTCAGCCACGGTGCCGGGGACATGGAACTCGTCGGTAGCCGAGACGGTGACATTGTCGAGCTGCACGTTCGTGATCATGGCGCTGGATTCTCCGACAGCTATCTAGCCCATCCGTTCGTGCGCTTCGCCCCGACTGCGAGCACTGGGCGGGGCACTGGCCTAGGCCTGGCCATCGTGCAGGCGATCACCGAGGCTCACGGCGGCGTCGTCAGCCTGGCTAACGATCAGGGAGCTTCCGTGACGATCTCCTTGCCGATCGACCCGACACGACCGGTTGCCGGACCTGGTACTCCCCAGAGCGCGCCAGCAGCGGCCACTGGTCAAGAACGGCAGTGGTCCGCGCATTGAAACCCTCACCGCCCGAATATCGCATCAAGATCGTCACCGAACCGGTTCGCAGATAGTCCAAGGCGAAGCGCTGGAAGGTTTGGTTGCGGTTACGTGACACCTCGTGTCCGGCCGCGGCCGCCATGTCATGTGAGTTGCCGCCAAGATCAGCATTGAATCGGCAACCGCGATTGAAATTTCGGCTCAACGTGTCGGTTTCTATGAGGGCGGTTGCGTCGTCGGTGGTGACGCAGCCCGGAGCGGCGGACGTGTACGCGCGGAACTCGTTGGGGAAGGGACGGCCGAAGGTGATGTCCGACCAGCCGCTTGTGTACACCAACAGCGCGCTGGCGACGACGAGGGTGACGGCGATTTGTGCGGGTCTGGCTCTCACCAGCGCGATGACACGGGCGATCGCGGCGCCGACGGTAAGCACAACGAGTGCTGCCGTGAAGCCCGCATAGTGTGGAAACCACGTCGGCGTCACGAGCAGGAATGCGCCTTGCCCGAGCAGGAGGAGTACGGGCAGTCGGGCCTCGCGGTAGGTCCAGGCAAGGCCGACGCAACACAGCAGCGCCGCGACGGCGACGAGAGTGATCGCTGTATGCGATCGACCGACGATGCCGAGGCCGGCAATCTCATCAAGCCGTCCGAGCATCGTGAGATCGTTGCCCCCGCGCCGGTGGATCTGGTCTCGTACGAGCTGGTTCCACATCCTGGTTGGTGCTGCGGCGAAGAACGGCAAACAGACCACCGCGGCGCTGGCCATCGCGCCGATCAGAACCTGTAGCGCTACCCGGAACCGGCGGACGAGGAGCAACCAGGCAAGAACGATGACGACAGTAACGACCCCCCAGATCTTGAACGTGACTGTCAGCCCTAGTAGTGCGCCAGCGACAAGCGTCCTGCCGCGCGTTATCGAGCTGGCTCTGCTGACCGGCTCCAGCAGGAGGATGGCCACAAGTAGCGCCGTGGTGGCAGGACTCTCCAGGAGTGTTGATTTGTCGGCGTAAACGGCTGGATAGAACACCGCATAGCTCAACGCACCGAAGATGGCGCCGACCAAACCAAGGGGCCGGAGGATTCTCCAGATCAGCACCGCGTTCGCCGCTCCGAGCAGCATCCACGCCACACGTGCGAGCGCGAAGCCGTAGGAGTCACTGGTTAGCTGCGCCACGAGGGCGAAGGGGGTCAGCAGCAGTGGCACGCCAGGGGGATGTAGCAGCAGAAAGTCCCGATAGGGGAGCCGGCCGTGGATTATGCCGGTAGCAGCGGCGTAGTACACGCCGTCGTCATAGTTCCCCATCCCGAAGAGTCCGCCGCCGCGCAGCACCGGAACGAGCCTGACCACGAAGGCGATCGCGCCAATGATGGCGGCAACCGTGATCGTCCAGAGCCAGTGCTGGCTGGCCCACTGCCGATTGCCCGGAACCGAGCTCGTGCCCGTAGGCATGGCTCGGTCCGGCGCCTGGGCTGGGGGAAGGCCCATGGGCACGATCATTCCCGATTGCCGCTGTGATGAAAACTGAGCAATCCGCCCTGGGTCGCGCGGATTACGCTTCCCGAGTGGTCGCTGAGAGCAGATGGGGGATCCGAAAGCGCTCTGTGCTGAGTGCTGTCGTGGTCGTCACTTTCTCGCTGCTCGTCGGTGGAGCGTTCTTGTTGCTCGTGCTGCAATCATCGCTGATCTCAGCCGCGTGGAGCAATCTCGCGGTCCGCGCCAGCGATGTCGCGCGCCTCCTTGACGAGGAGGGCATTCACGAAACTCAATCAACGCTCGCCGAGGACCGCCGCAGTGGCGAACAAGTGCAGATCGTCGACTCCTCCAATCACGTGGTCGCGTGGAGCATTCGAGGGTTGCGCGGCGATCCCATCTCGTCACTACGGCCGGCACCGGGCAAGACGGCGAAGGAACAGTTGCCACGCGTGCCCGCGCTCGGCGATGACGATGAGGTACTGGTGAGCGCCCGCGGCGTGGAAGTGCACGAACAGCCCTACGTCGTGCTGGTTGCCGCACCCCTCGAGGTGCAGACGGACACCCTACGTACAGTCGGGTTGCTGCTGCTCGCGGCATCGCCGCTGCTCGTTGCCCTCGTTGCGATCGCGGTCTGGGTCCTCGTCGGCCGGTCCCTGAACACCGTGGAGCGGATCCGCCGGCAGGTTGCAGAAATCGATGGCCGCCGGTTGCATGAACGAGTCGAGGTACCGCCCACCGGGGATGAGATCGCGGCGCTCGCTTCGACCATGAACCGGATGCTCGACAAGCTGGAGGATTCGGACAACTCACACCGGGCCTTCTTCTCCGATGCCAGTCACGAGCTGCGCAGCCCGCTGTCGACGCTAGTGACGACCGCCGAGGTAGCAAGCCTCGACAAGAGTGGCAAAACCTGGCTCGACATGCAGCACACGGTGCTCAGCGAGTCGAACCGCATGCAATCGCTGGTGGAGGACCTGCTGACGCTGGCGAAGGTCGATGCCCATCAGCTGCAGCTGGACATCCAGGATGTTGATCTTGAAGACATCTTGGACTCGGAGATCAGGCGGCTGCGAGCAGTCTCGAATCTGCAGATCACAACCGAGCTGCAACCAGTCCGGGTGCGCGGCGACGAGCGGCGGCTGACTCAGGTGTTCCGGAACATTCTCGACAATGCCGCGAGGCATGCGGAATCGTCCATCCGTGTCCGGATGGAGCGCCGTTCGGGCGACGTTGTGGTCTCGGTCGACAATGACGGCGAGATCATCAGTCCCACGGATCGCAACCGGGTGTTCGAGCGGTTCGCCCGGCTCGACGCCAGCCGCTCCACCGACGGCGGCGGAAGTGGTCTGGGGTTGGCGATCAGTCGAGAGATCATGGTCGCGCACGGCGGGACCGTGACGGCCATGGAGGGCGAGGGACTGTGCCGCTTCCAGGTGATCTTGCCCGCAGCCCCCTGAGCTTCGGTCAAGAAGTCCGCTTCGGTCGGAATCTTGACTGCGGGTTAGCGCTCTGGGTGTGCCGAAAAGGCGCCACCGGTCGAAAACTGAGCCAAGAGAAGGCCGGGAAGCTCAGCTGGCACCCTCATGCGTCGGGATCCAGACGGTAGCCCATGCCGCGGACGGTGCTCAGCGTCTGCAGCCCGTACGGGGCGTCGATCTTCTTGCGCAGGTAGCCGACGTAGACCTCGACGACGTTCTCGCTGCCCTCGTACGCCGCGTCCCAGACATTGTTCAAGATGTCGAACTTGCCCACCACACTCCCGGCGTTCCGCATCAGATAGGTCAGCAGGCTGAACTCGCGCGCTGTGAGCTTGATCAAATCGTCGCGGCGGGTGACTGTCCGCCGAGCCGGGTCCAAGACCAGTGAGCCGACCGTGAGGTTGTTGGGACGCTCCGGTGCGCCGCGGCGGATCAACGCGCGGAGCCGGGCCACCAGGACCTTGAAGCTGAACGGCTTGGTCAGGTAGTCGTCGGCGCCAAGATCAAAGGCGTCGGTTTGGTCGTACTCACCGTCCTTTGCCGTGAGCATGATCACGGGAGTCCAGATCTCCCGCTCCCGAATCTCCTTGAGCACCTGGTAGCCATTCATGCCCGGCAGCATGATGTCGAGGATCGCCACGTCGTAGCTGAACTCCGAGGCCGCCCAAAGACCGCTGACCCCGTCGTGTTCTACGTCGACGACAAAGCCCTCGCCGACAAGTCCGCGTCGCATGGACTCTGCGAGGCCCTTCTCGTCCTCCACGATCAGTACGCGCAAGAGCGTCTCCCTTGATTCCTTTCGCTTGCCCCAGTATTCAAGCTCGGCCTAGCTGCGGCGTCTCACCACTCTCAGTTTCAGCACAGCACGTATCGGCCACATTGGAGCGTGGACGGCCGATCTGGGAGCAATAACTGATGAGGAGCGGCGCGATGCTCAAACCGACCGCCCCACACCTGCGGCGGTCAGAGATCCGGCCTGGCCACTGGGGGCAGTGGCTGGTGACCGGTACCGCTGGGCTGGTCGGCTTTGTCGTCCTCGCGCTGCTTCTAGTTTTCGAGACCGGCATCGGTCAGCTCGACCGCGAGCTCCTGGCCGCAGTGATCAGCCTGCGCAACCCCGACCTTACGGAGTTCGCGAGTACGGTGACACGGTTGGGGTCGGCTTCGGTGGTGGTGTGGCTGGGCATTGCCGCAGCCGTCATTCTTGGGCTCCGATCGCGCCGGATCCTGCTGCCCCTTTCCTTGCTCGGTGCGCTGGCGGCAACCGCAAGCCTGGTGACCATTCTCAAGATCGCGCTCGACCGACCTCGACCACCTGCTGAGCTCGTCGTCGGAGTACCGCTGTCTAGTGACGCGTTTCCGTCTGGTCATACCACCGACGGCTCAGTGCTTGTCGTTCTCGCCGCTTCCATGCTCGCCTTGACGTTCGGAAGCGCGCTGGTGCGGCGGCTGTTGGTGATCAGCGCGTGCGTGGTTGCGCTGTTGATCGGCTGCAGCCGCACCTATCTCGGACTTCATTGGCCGAGCGACGTGCTCGGCGGATGGTTGCTGGCCACGACGATGGTGTCAGTCACCATGGCTCTCGTGAATCTGGCGTTGATACCGTATCCGGGGGGTGAGACAGTGCCTGACGTGCTCGATCCGGACGCCATTGACGATGCAGCGCAGCAATTGACCCTGCAACAGGCTGGCCGTGCGGAGGAGTAGCGCGTCCATGCCATGATCACCTCCGGGCCACGCGAAGTGGTGATCATCGGCGCCAGTCTGGCAGGCCTGTTTGCCGCGGCAGCGGCGGCTGCAGCCGGCGCGCGGACCGTGATCATCGAGCGTGATGTGCTTCCGGATGGCCCTAGTCCCCGCAACGGTGTGCCGCAGGGCCGGCAGCCGCATGTCTTGTTGCATCGGGGCCTGCTGGCCGCCGAGAAGCTGGTGCCCGGTATCCGCGAAGATCTCATGCGCCACGGCGCAGTGCCCTTCGATACGGGAACGATGGCCTGGCTCGGCGAGTACGGGTGGTTGCCGACCTGGATTCCCTCGTACGAAACGGTCTCGGCGACGCGGCCGCTGTTGGAGCATCTGTTACGTCAGCGGGTGCGCGACCTTGAGGGTGTAACGCTGTACGAGGGCGTACGCGTAACAGAGTTGCAGCGAGACGTGTCGACGGTGGATGGGCGCAGCTGGCTCGTGGTCTGTGAGGACGCCACGATCGTGCGGGCCGACCTGGTGATCGATGCCTCCGGGAGGGGCTCTCGGCTCCCACACTGGCTCGGCGAGCTCGGCGTCCCGGCGATCGAGCCGCTGACAGTCGATGCTCGCCTCGGTTATGCATGCCGGACCTACAAGCTCGTCGGCAAGCTGCCGATCGAGACCGCCGTGGTGATCGCTGCCACCCCGCAAACCAGGCGCGGCGCGCTCGCGATCCCGGTCGAGGATGGCCACTGGCTGGTTGTGGCTGCCGGGTATGGCGATCGACGACCGTCGCGGGACGCGTCCGAGTTCGACGAGTTCTTGGCTACGCTGCGCGATCCCGCCATCTTCGATCTGACCCAGCTTCTCGAACCGGCCAGCGACGTTGCCATTCACAGACAAACGGGCAACCGGCGCAACCGCTACGGGAAGTCTCGGGCCTGGCCGGCTGGCTTGCTGGCGGTCGGCGACGCGTACTGCGCCTTCAACCCTGTGTACGGGCAGGGCATTACAGTTGCCGCCTGCCAGGCCCTGCTGATACGGGATGCCTTGACGCATGACAGTACGCGAGCCGAGCGAGGATCTCTGGAGACCAGGCGGCTGCAACGCCGGATCGGTGCGGCGGCTGACATGCCGTGGCTCGTTGCGACGACCGAGGATCTACGCCATCCCAGCAGCTCGGGCACCCAGACAAAGATGCAGCGGCTCGTCGGTCTGTGGACCACTCAGTTGGCGCGGCTCGCCGCGCACGGGGATCGCGGCGCCTATCTTGCCTTCGCCCGCGTCTACCACCTGATGGCGGCGCCCGCCATGCTGTTCCATCCGGCTGTCATCATCTCTGCCTGTCGGGCTGCCCTGCGCGGCATGCCGGAGGAGAATCCGCGGCCCCGCCTACTCAAAGCCCTGGCCGAGCCGATGAAGGCGGGCTGAGCCTTCGATCAGCTCAGGACGGCTCACGACATATGAGGGTCACAAGCTCAGGGCAGACGAACGACGCTTTCGGCTGGCGCGTCTGGCACGCTGGGTGCATGCACATCCTGGTCGTCGATGATGATCAAGCGGTACGCGATTCCCTGAAGCGGTCTTTGGAGTACAACGGTTACGAGGTGAGCGCCGCCGAGGACGGTGTCCAGGCGCTTGCGCGGCTGGCCGCCACCAGGCCGGATGCGGTGATCATGGATGTGATGATGCCGCGGCTCGACGGCCTGGAAACCACTCGGATGCTCCGGGCGGCCGGAAATGACGTTCCGATCCTCGTGCTCACCGCGCGCGATGCGGTCGGCGACCGGGTCGATGGTCTGGACGCGGGTGGCGACGACTACTTGGCCAAGCCTTTCGCACTTGATGAGCTGTTGGCGCGGCTCCGCGCTCTGGTGCGGCGGGCCGGCACTGTCGCCGATTCGATGGACCCGTCGGCCCAAAGCCTTTCGTTCAGCGATCTGGTGCTGAATACGCAGACCCGCGAGGTGCTGCGCGGCAACCGCTCGATCAATCTGACCCGAACCGAGTTCGCACTGCTCGAGGCTTTCATGCAGCATCCGAGGCGGGTGCTCGAGCGCAGCTGGCTGCTGAACGAGGTATGGGGATTCGACTTTCCGACGACGGCGAATTCGCTGGAGGTCTACATCGGCTATCTGCGACGCAAGACGGAGGCTGCCGATGAGCCTCGGCTCATCCACACCGTACGCGGGGTCGGCTACGTACTCCGGGAGACACCGCCATGATCAGCCCGCGACGGGCCTCGGAGAGTGACCGGTGCTGCGCCGGCTAAGAGCTTGGCTGCGAGCGCTGCCGCTGCAGCGTCGAGTCGCCTACCTGACCACCGTCGCGGTGGCCCTGGCCGTCGCCGTGACGAGCGTGGCTGGCTACGTCACGCTGCGCATCTCGCTTTATCGGGCGTTGGATGCGGAGATGGTCCAGACTGCGAGCTCGCTGGCTGCCGTGCCCGTTGCGGAGGACATTCGGACGCTCGGCGGGCTGACAGAGCGTGCCTTGCGGGCGGGCAATGTCAGCGTGGCGGCGATCCGGAGCGACGGCGAGATCTTCTACGTGCCCGACGAACGTGATCATCTCGTGCTGGGCCCGGAAGAGCTTGCGGTTGCCCGGTTGCAGAGCGGATACTCGGCGCGGTCCGGCGCAACCACCAGCGGTGACGAGTACCGCATTGTCGCGGTGCCGATCACCGACCTAGGTAACTACGCACTGGTTCTGGGCAGACCGCTGCAACCGACCAACGACATTCTCAGCTCACTTTGGTTGGTATTGATCATCTTCGGAGTTGCGGGGGTGATCATTGCCGCGGTCGTCGGGGCGTACGTCGCACGCTCCAGCCTGCGCCCGGTTCGCGAGCTCTCAGCCGCCGTCGAACACGTCACGGTAACCAAGGAGCTGACGCCGATCACGATCAACGCGACCGGCGACATCGCGGTCCTCGCCGAGTCGTTCAACCAGATGCTGCGGTCGTTGGCCTCGTCCCGGGATCGGCAGGCGCGACTCATCGCCGATGCCGGCCACGAGCTTCGGACCCCGCTCACCAGCCTGCGTACCAACATCGAACTTCTTGCCGCCGATGCCGAGAGCGGCATGTTGAAGGAGCAAGATCGGATAGACATCTTGGCCGATGTCAAGGCGCAGTTGGTGGAGTTCACTGATCTGATCGGTGATCTTGTGCAGCTCGCTCGCGACGAAACGGCAACCTCGCCGGAGGCGTTGGACTTCCGCAACGTTGTCAACTCCGCACTCGACCGGGTGCGGCGCCGGGCTCACGGGCTCTCCTTCGACGTCGAGCTCAACCCGTTCTATGTCGTGGGTGATTCCGACATGCTGGAGCGGGCGGTGACCAACCTGCTCGACAACGCAGTGAAGTGGAGTCCGCCAGGGGGAGTCATCCGAGTACAGCTCGAGGGTGATCGGCTTCGGGTGGCGGATCAGGGTCCGGGCATCTCGGAGGCCGACATGCCGTTCATCTTCGATCGCTTCTACCGCGGGGACTCGGCGCGGCAAACCCCAGGGACCGGGCTCGGTCTTTCGATCGTTGCGCAAACAGTCACCCAGCATGGCGGCTGGATCAAGACCGGCCGTTCCGCTCAGGGTGGCGCGGAGTTCACCATCCAGCTGCCGGGCGCGGCCAGCATCGAGGCTCTGACGGGACCACCAGCGCAATCTCCTGGCCAGACTCACACGCCGGCTGCCGCCCCGCCGCCCGCAGCCGCACCCCACACCCCCTCCGCGGGACCACGTACCGGCCCACCTCTTGCCGAAAGTGGTCGGAAGCGCCAGGCGTAGATCGATCTATAGCGACCGCTTGTGACCGCTGTCCGGGCTGGATGAGCGTCGGCAGTCGGCGCAGAGCCCTAGCAACGCAGCATGGTGAGGCTCGACAAGGAAGCCAACCTCGTCGTCTACTCGGCTGATCAAGGAGTCCAGGACATCGACGGGGATATCGATGACGGCCTGGCAGTTGGTGCACTGCAAATGTGCGTGGGGTGTTGAGGTGTGGGTGGTGGCGGCGGGCAGGCTGAGGTGGTAAACCGTGGCCGAGCCCCCGACATGGGTATGCGTGACCAGCCCAAGATCACCAAGCGTCGACAGAGCGCGATAGACGGTGGCCCGGTGAACCCCCGGAGCCGATGCCTCGGCGCGCGCAACGATCTCGTCGGCCGCCAGATGGTCATCAGTGCCGTCGAGTACCTCAATAACTGCCTGGCGGGCTTTGGTTACGCGCTCGTGCTGGTCGCGGAGCAGGCCCAACGCCGCCTGGACCCGGGGGGCGGGCTGTGATCGGCCCGGGGTCGTTTTCGCCGCTTGCACGTCTTTATTCTGCCGCCATCATGGTCTGCCGCAGCCAGCTTAGATGCGATATTGTCGCATCTGGCGGGTGGGCTCGCCCGCCGCGTCCGGCGATTGGGGAAGTGTGATGCCTGATACTGGGCTGTCCACCGCGCAAAGTACGGCCACCCGGACCCGCAAGATCACCCGAGCAGAGTGGCGGTCAATTTTCGGGATGGGCGCCTTCATCCTGCTGCTCCACATCATCGGCTGGGGTCTGCTGATTGCGATCGTCGCCCCGCAGCAGTATCACATCGCGTCCGGCCAGGTGCTCGGCATCGGCATCGGACTGACCGCGTACACGCTCGGCATGCGGCACGCGTTCGATGCCGATCACATTGCGGCCATCGACAACACCACGCGGAAGTTGATGGCTGACGGCAAGCGGCCCGTGTCTGTGGGGTTCTGGTTCTCGTTGGGCCATTCGACGATCGTGTTCGGGCTGGTCGTTCTGCTCGCGCTAGGCGTACGCGCGCTGGCGGGGCAGGTCGAGGACGAGTCCTCGCTGCTGCAGCGGATCACTGGCGTCGTCGGGACGGCTGTGTCCGGCCTCTTCCTGTACATCATCGGGATCATCAACCTTGTGATCTTGATCGGCATCATCAAGGTGTTCCGCAAGATGCGTCAGGGCGCGTACGACGAGAAGTCCCTCGAGGAACAGTTGAACAGCCGCGGCTTCATGAACAAGATCCTGTCCGGCGCCACGAAGACGGTGACCAAGCCGTGGCAGATGTATCCGATCGGCGTGCTCTTCGGCCTGGGCTTTGACACGGCTACGGAGGTCGGGCTGCTAGTACTTGCCGGTGGCGCTGCGGCGTTCGCCCTACCCTGGTATGCCGTCCTCACGTTGCCGATCTTGTTCGCAGCAGGCATGAGCTTGCTGGACACCATCGACGGCTGCTTCATGAATTTCGCGTACGGCTGGGCCTTCTCCAAGCCAGTACGCAAGGTGTACTACAACATCACGGTCACTGGGCTCTCGGTGGCTGTGGCCTTGATCATCGGCAGTATCGAGCTGATTTCGATTCTGACCGAGAAGACTGGCATCACGTCCGGACCCCTCGCTGCAATTGCCAACCTCAACCTCGACTTAGTCGGGTACGCGATCGTTGCGCTCTTCGTGCTCACCTGGCTGATTGCCATCACGATCTGGAAGTACGGCCGCATCGAGGAGAAGTGGTCCGCCAGTCTGCAAGGGTGAGCAGGCGGGAGCCGGGGCACCGTCGATGCGCGACCTGCAGCGCTGATCGTCAGCGCACTGACATCGCTCCACGCGGAGCTCACGATCCAGGCAAGATAAGACGGCGTCGAACGACATCGGTCACCACCGCGTGGTAGTCGCCTGTCGCCCACATTGCCCGCTGCTTGGTCTTCAATGCCCGGTCAATTTCGCCGAGATCTGCAGGCTCGATGTGTGTCGGCTGCGGAATCGCAGCTCCTCCCTGTGAAAGATGCTCTCGGTCGTTGACGCTAGGTTGGCACTAAAGGTTCACGCAAGTACGAAATCTGTGCTACTTCCCGTGCCGAGGAGTGGTTCCCGCTGTCGGTGCCCAAGTACCCCTGTCGGCGGTTGATCTGGCCGCTCTGGCTACCTAGCCAGTAGCTCCGCAACCGTGATCAGGTTCCCTTCGGTGTCTGCAAGCTCGGCGACCCGGATCCGCTCCTCGGGCCTCTCACGAGGGGGGCTGGTGATCTTTCCGCCGACGTCGGTGGCTCGTTGCACGGCGGCGTCGAGGTTGTGAACCTCGAAGCCGAGGCCGGTGCGGGTTTCCTCGCCGCTCCCGCCTGGATGCAGCGCGATATTGGCACCGGCCACCGTGAACTCACTCCAATACGGGGAGCTCATCACGACATTCACAGCGAAGGCTTCGGTATAGAACCTGAGGGCGCGCGTCATGTCGGCGACCATAAGCATGACGTAGGTCTTGTCCACCGGTGTAGCGGTCATATCTGGACCCTACTCATCTTTGAGCTCTACTCATTCAGGGCGAACTACTTGATCCCTCCGCACCAGGATGGCTGCACCGGATCCAAGGTAGGCAGCGATACCGGCGGGAATGATCAAGATCAACAATGCTGCTGCGGCAGGTAAGCCGAACGCGTACAGCAAAGAACGCATGATCACCATCCGGAAGAGGGCCTCACTCTACTGCGGCAGTCACGCGACCGGTCGTTCCGTTGACGGTGACGAGTTGACCCTCGATGAGGGTGCTCGTGCCGGTGGCTGTGCCCATCACCGCTGGGATGCCGTACTCGCGGGCGACAATTGCGGCGTGCGAGGCTGGCCCACCAGAGTCAACGACCACGGCGGCGGCGCGTTGGAACAGGGTTGTCCAGGAGGGGTTTGTGTACGGGCAGACCAGGACGTCGCCGGCCACCAGACGACCGAACTCCGCCGGCTCGCTGATCACCCTGACGGTGCCGGTCGCTGAGCCGCTGCTCGCCGGAGTGCCAGTAATGATCGCGTCGCCGCTCTCGCGGCGCGGGAAGACTGCGGTTGGGTCGATCAGCCGGACGCCGGCCAGCTCCTCGCGGCGAGCCGACCGGGTACGTACCGCCGCCCTGAGCGTCTCAGCATCAACAAGCCTTGAGCCTTCCCGAATGCGGCCTGAGCCTGTCGGAGGGGTCGACGCAGTGAGCGTGGTCGGATCACCAATAGCTTCCAGCTCCTCCAACCGGAGGTGAAAGACCTCTTCTGGTTCATCCAGTACTCCGACATCGCAGAGCCGCCGACCCATTTCAAGCAGCGACTTGCGCAGAATCGGCAGTGGCATCAGGAAGTAGAAGTGACTGTCCTCGCGGAAGGCCGTTCCCGCACGCGCTGCCGCTACCACACCCGTCATGCCGGCCCGTCGCCTGCGGCCGCGGAGCAGCCGGTGCTTGAGCAGCTCCTGCATGGCGTGGTCGGCGTCTTCCGGCGGCCGCGGCGGCTCGGCCGCCAACACCTTGATCAACGCCAGCACCGTGTCGGGCGCCTCACCCTGGGTGGGGGGCGTCACCACCGGGGTGACAGTCTCTCGATGGCCGTACTCGGCGAGGTAGGCATTGAACTCCGCCTCGAACCCGGGAAACGCGGCTAGCGCTTTCGGGTCCAGCTCATTGACTGCATCGTGAAGCCTGGGGTCATCGCGGACACGGGCAGCGAGTTCCTCGAGAGCCCGGTTCGCATCGCTGGTCCGGGTGTGGCTAACGATCAAGTCGCTGAATAGTGCCGAGCGCCGCAACAGGCGAAGGATGATGAGTAGCCGGAGCAGCGCAAGGCCGGTGCGGGGAAGATAGTCGATCCGCAGGTCACCGATTGGCTGGACCAGCTCGACTGCCTGCCGCGGCATGGTCTTGAGCCACTGCCAAGGCATAGTCGTCAGCTTCCGGTCTGCGAGGCTGCGGACGCGGGTGAGGAATGCGGCGAATCGCGGATCATCGGTCCAGTGCGCCGGATCGTAGCGGTGGGCCAAGGTCGCAATACGCCACGGCGCCAGCAGTATGCCGAGAGTGGGTCGCGGCGCGGTTGGAACAAGTCGGTCTACTACGCCGTATTCGTCCTCGGGAAGGAATTCTTCGAACACGTCTCGCAACCCGAAGACCCTAACCACCCGGGCCATCAGGCCGGCCGGGCCGTACGGCACCCAGGTGCTCATGTCGATGGGATATGGGCGCACCGGAACGTAATCGAGAAGGATCGAGCCGAGCCGACGTTGCGCGGCGTTGAGGCTGATTGGTGGTGGCGGGAGGGCCGTCATGGGGCGTGCCTGCAACAACCACACCCGCTCTTCGGCGTACGCCCACTCAATGTCTTGTGGTCGCCCGAAGTGGCTGGCAACCGTGGTCCCCAGCCTCGCCAGATCCGCTAGTACCGCGTCTGTCAGTCGTTCGACATGGCTCGAGTCACCTTTTTCTTGGGCTACGCCGCCGCCTGAGACGCGGCTCACGACAATCTCATGGCGGCCCGGTTGATAGTGCCTCAGACTCCCCTTGTCATCCAGCACATAGTGATCGGGCGTGACCAGTCCAGACACGACGGCTTCACCGAGACCGCTAGACGCGTCAACCACTATCGTGTCGCGGTCGCCGGTCACTGGATCGGCGGTGAACATCACACCTGCGACCTCGGCGTCGATCAAGCGCTGCACCACGACCGCGATTCGGACATCGCCGGAGTCGATCTTGATCCGATCGCGGTAGGCGATCGCACGCTCGGTCCACAGCGATGCCCAGCACCGCCGCATCGCATCTATCAACTCCGCTTCGCCGATCACGTTGAGGTAGGTGTCTTGCTGACCGGCGAATGCCGCCCCCGGCAGGTCCTCTGCAGTGGCGCTCGAGCGCACCGCTGCTGGTCCAGCTCCGAGTCGTGCGTAGGCGTCGGCAATTTCTGTACAGAGCTCGGCCGGCATCGCGGCGGTCTCAATATCAGCACGAATCGATGCGCCTCCACCGGCCCCGACCCGTTCGGTGATCTTCAGATCCAGCGGGCTGACGCAGGCTGCATATGCATCAGTCGTGACGACGAAGCCGTCGGGCACTGGCAGTCCGGCGCGTACTAGCTCGCCAAGATTGGCTCCCTTGCCCCCGGCCAGGGCCAGGTCCCCACGGCCGAGCTCACCAAGCGGCACTACGAAGGTCATCGATTCCCCTCACCACCTCCGGCAGAACAGGTGCCTTAGTAAACGCTCCGTACTCTAAAGTGTACTGGTCGGTAAACGTTCTATGGCCGCCAGATGTCCGCGGCAATGTCCCGCATTTGCTCGCTGAAGACTCCCGCCGGGTTGGCGTCGTGCAGCAGCCGGCGAAGATCAGCTTCGAACGCCTCACGCTGCTCCCCGAACAGGTGGGGTGTGGAGCCGGAGAGCGAGAAGATGGCGGCGACGATCTCGTCGCTCGTGCGCGAGACGATCCGGCCGGAGATTTCGATACATTGCGGGCCGCGGAAGCCGGCCGCTCGCCACACCTCTTCCTCGCGCTCCGCCTTCTCGGCGGGCAACAAGCCCTTTCGGGTGCGGTTGATCGGTCCGAGATAACGCTCCACTAGCGCGTCGATCGCGGCACGCGGCGGCTTCGGGTGCGGCAATGCCGCGTCGGTGTCAATTCCTTGATGGGTATTAGCGTGCAGATGGACACACACTCCACCAGCTGCCAGCATGCCGAGCGCCACCCGAGCCACGGGCAATTGATCCATCCAGTGGAATGACTGGGCGAAGCTGATCACTCGGTATTGGCCCAGGTCGGCGGGCAACTTCTCGCCGCGCAGTTGTAGCCACTGCACGCTGGCGATCCCAGCCCGCGCCGCCTGCCGCTCTGCTTCCGCCAGCATGTCGCGGTCGGCGTCGACACCGGTCACTCGCTCAAACCACGGCGCCATCAGTAACGTGAAGTTGCCGGGACCGCACCCGACGTCGAGCAGTCGGCCTCTGCCGTCGAGCCTCAACTGCTCAGCGAGTGCGTCCGCGAGCGCGGTCGGGTAGCTGACCCGACCCACCGCGTAGTACTGGGCACTCCCTGCATAGAGCGACGGATGCCACCGCAAGCTGGGCTCGACCACGCGATCAGTATCGCTTTCTCAGAATCGCCCCCGAGCGCAGGCTAGCCCGGGCGACTGAGCGTGAATCATTGGCGCATCCCTCCCCTCGGGGGCGATTCTGAGAATTTCGCTCGACGTCGCTTAGACAGACCGCAGCTGGAGTGGAAGCGAGCCAGTCGGCTGCAAGGTGATCGCCGCATGCACTGGAATCGACGCCAGCTGCGTCTCGAGGGTGAACGCTTGGAGCACGCTGGCCATCACGATCGGGATCTCAAGCATGGCGATCTGCATACCGATGCATCCACGCGGCCCCGCGCCGAAAGGCATCCACGCATATCTGTGACTACCGGGGAATTGCCGGGTCGGTACGTCGAAGCGTCGCGGATCGAAGACCTCGGGTTCGTGCCACACGGCCGCGGAATGGTGGATGCCCCACATCGAGACCTCGACCCACGATCCAGCCGGGATGTGGTAGCCGGCGAGAACCTCGTCGTCACGGGTGCTGCGGTTCATACCGTAGGCGCCCGGAAAGAGCCTCATACATTCGTGGAGAAAGTGGTCGGTCCACTCCAGTTGGGCGACCTCTTCAGCGGACGGCGCTCGTCCGTCCAGTCGTTCCCTGATCTCCTCGCGCAGTTTCGTTTGCCACTCTGGTCTTAGTGCGAGCTGGGCCAGAGTGCACGCCAGCGTCATTGCCGTTGTCTCACGGCCTGCGATCAGGAAGAGCAGCACCTGGTTCGCAACTTCAGTCTCACTGAGCCGATCCGAGGCGTTCTCGGCGTCCCGTGCATCGAGCAGTCGACCCAGCATGTCGTCGGCGGATCCCTTTGCCCGCTCAGATGGCCGCCCGGCAATGATCTCGTCAACAATGCGACGGACCTCACCCAGCTCATGGGTGAGCCGCCTGTTGTGGGAGGTGGGAACCCAGCGTGGCAGCGGGTGCGGGCTGACGGCGCGGCGCAGCAGCTCCTCGTTGACGATACTGAAGCGCGTGAGCTCTGGGAGGGCGCGAGACACATCGGCCCCAAACAGGATGCGGCCAATGATCCGCGAAGTAATCCCCACCATCTCGGGGTAGAGATCGACGCTATGACCGTGGGAGGCGATGGCCTGCCAGCGCTCGACAAGACGTTCCGCCTCCTCGATCATGATGTGGACGTAGTCGCCAGCGATGCGGCGCCGCGTGAAGATCGGCGCAAGAAATCGACGCTGCCTATGCCAGCTCTCATCTTCGCTGGTGAGCAAGTTCTCACCCAGCGACTTCCGCAACTCCCGATAGCCCGGCCCGTTCTTGCGGAAGCGGTCCGGCTGGCCCAAGATCTCGGCCGCTAGCTCTGGTGAGGAGACGCTGTAGGCCGTGATACGCCATCCCGGCGGGCCCGCGCTGATACAGGCGAGTCCGCCCACCTCGCGGTTCGCACGTGAGATCGTGCCGAGGAAGTCGCGACGCAGCTCGCGCATTGATCCGAGTACGGGCGAACCAGTCAGGCGGGGCACCCGCTGTGAAGCCGCAGCGGCTCTCATGATCTATCAGGCTAACTGCGTCATGCTCAAAACTCGACCGGCCTGTGAGAGCCATGGGACAGTGGCGCCGTGGACATTCTCCGCTGGCAGATTGGTGATGCCACGGTGTTCCGCCTTGGCGAATTGGATGCCACCGCCGCGCTGCAAGGCCTCATTCCCCAATTTGATCTTGCTGGGATCTCGTGCGATGCCTGGTTGACACCGGACTTCGTTGATGAGAAGGGTCGGCTGCGGGGATTGGTTCAGGCGTTCCTGATCGTCCTCGGGGATCAGAAGATCATCGTTGATTCAGGAGTCGGGATTGGGAAAAAGCGCGTTGCGGTGCCGGGCTGGGACAACCTGCAGACGGCCTTCCTCGATCAGTTCAAAGCT
>Ga0207428_10002213_pt1 | contig 19522 bp, 15 predicted proteins | sample RhiMethybrSRZTD1_FD_187600 | JGI IMG/M metagenome (GOLD analysis project Ga0207428, IMG submission 187600) | Populus rhizosphere microbial communities from Tennessee, USA - Rhizosphere MetaG P. TD hybrid SRZTD1 (SPAdes) (version 3) | ecosystem: Host-associated > Plants > Roots > Rhizosphere >...
CGACCGAGAAGCTGCGCATCCTGCCCAACGGCAACGTCGGCATCGGGACACCTACTCCAGGAGCCAAACTGGAGATTAATAACGGCGATCTATTGTTTAAAGCTGCGACGGCTACACCGGAAAATGCTGGCGCTATCCTCTTCCGGAGCGCCGGTGGAGGTCAAAAAGGACGCATCTGGTCTAATCCATCTGCCGGAGCGGGTCTCTTTCTTAGCAGCGGAGACAACAATCCTGATATTACTGTTGATTCCAATGGCAACGTCGGCATCGGGACAATCACCCCCGGCACAAAGCTAACCGTGCAGACGGCGACGTCCGACTACGGCGTCACTCACACGGACGGGGAGGTTTCGCTCACTACCTTTGTCGGGACCGGCAACTCGACCACGACCAAGGGCGGATGGTTGGGTACCTCATCAAATCACGATCTACGTTTTTTCACGGCCAACGGCCCAACCAGAATGACGATTGATAAGACTGGTAACGTCGGTATCGGAACCATCGCCCCTGAGAACTCGGAACAGTGGAACCGGGTACTAGACCTGGTGGGCGTCAACCACACCAAACTCTCGGTGCGCACGAACACCATCGATGCGCGCGTCGTGGCGCACGAGTGGGGCTGGTGGGGAGCGCCTCCCGGAATGGTCGTGGGCACAAAGGGAAATCACCCTTTGAGTTTTGCTACCAACTCGTCTTCGCGCATGACGATTCTAGCGAGCGGCGACACCATGATCGCGGGTCGTGTTGGCACTGTGGGATTTTCTGCGATGCCTCTTCGTCAGGGCTGGTATGGTGGCGTTCACACGTGGGATGTTGAGGCAGAAGGCACAATGTGGTCGCGCGCCGGGTATTACTCAGGACCATTTGACCTGGCCGAAAATTATTATTCCGATCTTGATCTCGCCGCAGGCGACGTAGTTTGTCTTGATAAACACCAGGATCGAATAGTTCAATCCGGGCGGGCTAATGATGATTTGGTCATCGGCGTGATTTCAACCCAGCCCGGAGTCCTGTTGAACTCAAACCCTGACTCACAACCGCCCAATCCCGGCTGGCTCCCCTATCCGGTTGCCCTGTCCGGCCGCGTGCCTTGCAAAGTCACGGATGAAAATGGCCCGATTGAAAGAGGGGATTTGCTGACTTCTTCATCAGTCCCCGGGCACGCCATGAAAGCAAAGCCCATCGTCGTGGACGGACAGCCCATTTACCGCCCGGGGACGTTGATTGGGAAGGCATTGGAGTCGCTCGCATCCGGCAAAGGGATGGTCGAAATCTTCGTCTGTTTGAGATAACCATCAAACGGACGCCCGTGGAGGCAACGGCATCATGAATATCACTCAATTCGCGAATGTTTTCGGCGAAACGTTGGAGCAGGGCGATGTGGTTGTCATCGCGAAAAAGCAGGCGTCTCTTTTTTCGTCTCCCGACGGCGCGCTCGTACCGGAAGTTGACTTCACCGAGAACAGCTATGATACGAGCGTCTGCGGAATTGTTTGTGAGGTGAAGGTAAGCCTAAAACTCGAGACGGATGAGGAGCCTATGTACGGCGCAAAGAATGAAAAAGCCGCCAAGCCAGCTTCCAGATCAAGCAAGGCGGTGGCCGCCCAAATCGAGGTCGCTTCGTTGGAGGAACTGGCGGCGGTGGACCGTTCTAAGGTCGAGTCGGGGCAAATCGGCTTAATGGTCACGTCCGGAGTTTTTGCCCACTGCAAAATTGACGCCGACATCGCTCCGATCAATATCGGCGACCTGCTGACCACCAGCCCGACCAAAGGGCACGCGCAGAAAGTGCTCGATCCGAGCAAGGCTACCGGCGCGATCATCGGCAAGGCGCTCGGCTCGTTGAAAACAGGAAAGGGCAAAATCCCGGTGATGGTCATGTTGCAGTAATGCCCGTTATCAATAACCAGGCGATTTATCATCAACCAGTCATAAGCAGGAAGGAAAATCCATGCCTCAAACCTTCGATGAAGTCATCGCCGATGTCTTCACGGTCAAAAACGACACGATCCCCCAGACTGCCTGGCCCAAGCTCATCTGCGGCGTGGCCAACGAGGTGACGTTTCAAGACAGCAGCCTCAAACTGGGAGATCAGCGCGAGGTCTACTTTCAAAATGCCGGCCAGTTGCGGGCAAACGCCGACATCCGATTCCTGACGGGCGCGCCGACGGCGACTGAGAAGTTGCGCATCCTGCCCAACGGCAACGTCGGCATCGGGACGACAAGCCCGCAAGCCAGGTTGCAAGTCTCGGGCGGCGCAATCATGCCCGCCGTCGGCAACAGCAATCAGGCTGGTATTCAATTCCCTTCCAATCCCGGCGGCGGCGCGGGCGATGAGGCTTTCATCCGTTACTTCGCGACCGCGGGAGAGATGACCAAACTGCAGATCGGCATCGCCAACGAGGTTAACGATTCGATCGGTCTGGTGCAGGCCGGCGCCGAGAGACTGACGATTAACAATGGTTGCGTCGGCATCGGAACCATGACGCCCGAGGGAACACTGGATGTCAGAGGGGATATCCGCGCCGGAAATTCAGACATCTACTTCACCAAGACCGACCACAACCACACCGGGGTCGGTAACACGGCGGGATTTGCGGCGATCGAGAATTCGGCCAACTATGATGCGCTCATGATTCTGGGTCGCGCCGGAGCGCCACAAGGGAGGACGGTCAAGCTCTGGGACTATCTGGAAGTCAACGGTTTGATGAATGTCACGGGCAACGTCGGGATCGGGACGCTGACCCCGGCTGCCAGGCTGCAAGTCGCGGGCGGCGCGATCATGCCCGCGGTCGGCAACAGCAGTCAGGCCGGTATTCAATTCCCTTCCGATCCCGGCGGCGGCGGAGGCGATGAGGCTTTCATTCGTTACTTCGCGACCGCGGGAGAGACGACCAAGTTTCAGATCGGCGCCGGCAACGACGCGGACGATTCGATCGGTTTGGTGCAGTGGGGCGCCGAGAGGTTGACGATTACCAATGGCCGCGTCGGCATCGGGACGACGACTCCGATGACCACGCTGCATGTGGAACCGAGTGAAGTTCACAGCGGAGGATCAGGAGCAGGCTTCTCTTTCGGCAACCGGGAAACTGCGGGGCTCGTGCAATTCCCAGCCAATGGAGAAAGATGGGTTCTCTACTCCACGGGCGGAATCGCCCGTCTCTGGTCCGGCGGGGATAAATTGGCTGTTACTTCGGCAGGTAATGTCGGCATTGGAGATTCTAACCCAGCTGCAAAACTGGCTGTCCACAGCAACACCGGAGGGAATGTCCCAGCAGGCGAGTTTTGGCACGGCCATCCAAACGCGTCCTGGGGGATATTGTCGATAGTCACACCAGACCTCTCCAGCTGGCCTGGTGGGCAACGAGCCGCTGTGGCGGGAGTCGCAGATATAGCGGGAGTTCATGGGGTCTATGCCAGGGCCAGAGCCGGGACGCACGCTTTGCGGGTGGAAGGAAGCGCCATTTTCAGCGGCGCCAAGACGGGCTACGTGGTCGACCATTTCGTCAACCGGGTAGGCGATGCCCTGGAACAGGGAGACGTGGTCGTCATCAGCAAACACGAGAGCGCGATCTACTCCGGGACTGACAACAACATCCCGCTGCCCGAAGTGGACCTGACGGATCAAGCCTACGACAAGCGGGTCTGCGGCATCGTCGCCCAGGCAGTTACCGAACATGACTTGCCTTTTGTGGAAAGCGAAATCGCCGGGGTAAACAAAGATCTGCCACACGAACATCCATTGAAAACGTTAGCCGCGCCTGCAGGTGATCAGAAGCAAGTTCCGGATCAACAGATGGGCATCATGGTGACGCTCGGCGCCTATGCTCACTGCAAGGTCGATGCGGACATCGCTCCCATCGAAGTCGGCGACCTGCTGACCACCAGCCCGACCAAAGGCCACGCTCAGAAAGCGATCGATCCGTCCAAGGCTACCGGCGCGATCATCGGCAAAGCTCTCGGCCCATTGGAAAAAGGAAAAGGCAAAATCCCGGTTATGGTGATGTTGCAGTAATGCGCTCTGTCAACGATCAGAAATCTGACGATTCATTTCTTGAAAGGGAGATCTGATGAGAGAACAAGCAAAACTTCGGTTGGACGAATTGAAGAAGGAGTTCGATGTCGGGCAATCGCAATTGCAGGAACTGGATCGACAACAGACGCGCCTGCGCGAAGCGCTGCTGCGCATCAGTGGCGCGATTCAAATCCTGGATGAGATGCTGGCCAGTGAGAACAGCCAGCCGCAAGATCATCCGGCAAACGACCAGGGAGCAGGCTCGATTCCGATAGCGCAAAAATCCGGCGCCTGATCAACCGGTCATCAGCAGGAAGGAAAATTTATGCCTACTACTTTCGATGAAGTCATCGCCGATATCTTCACGGTCAAAAACGACACTGTCCCTTCGACCGCCTGGCCCAAGCTCACCTGTGGCATAGCCAACGAGGTGACGTTTGTAGATAGCAGCCTCAAGCTGGGAGATCAGCGCGAGGTCTTCTTTCAAAACGCAGGCCAGTTGCGGGCAGTCGCCGACCTCCGGTTCCTGACCGGCGCGCCGACGGCGACCGAGAAGCTGCGCATCCTGCCCAACGGCAACGTCGGCATCGGGACCACGGCGCCCAGCGGGAAACTGGATGTGATAGGAGATATCCGGGCGGGAAATTCAGACATCTACTTCACCAAGACCGACCACAACCACACCGGGATCGGCAACACGGCGGGCTTCGCGGCGATTGAGAATGCAGTCAACTATGATGCGCTCATGATCCTGGGTCGCGCCGGAACAGCCCAGGGGCGGAAGGTCAGACTCTGGGATTATCTGGAAGTCAATGGCCCATTGGATGTCACTGGGGCGCTGAGCGCCAGGGGAGAGTTGAGTTTCCCCAATACCGGCGGCGGTTCGGCGCGACTCTCCAACGCAACGTTCAACAACGAGGGCTCATTCCAGAACAATAATGTCAAACTGATCATGGGCAACACGTCCCCGTTCGTTATAGGCGGTTCCCCTCCGCTGGCTTATGAGTTCGCCGTCGGACATACCTCCAGCTTCCTCTTGAGTAACCCCTTTCGTCTTGTGACCAACTTCATCAAGCGATTCTCGATCAATCAAAATGGGGATGCCTTTTTTGCCGGCGCCAAGTCGGGCTACGTTGTCGATCATTTCGTCAATCGGGTGGGCGAGGCTCTGGAACAGGGGGACGTGGTCGTCATCAGCAAACACGAAAGCGTGGTCTACTCCGGGACCGACAACAACATTCCGCTGCCCGAGGTGGACCTGACGAATAAAGCCTACGACACGCGGGTTTGCGGCATCGTCGCCCGAGCCGTCACCGAACAGGATTTGCCGTTTGCCGAAGTTCCAGCCGCAGATCAGTACCCGGCTGATGGTCAGCCCATTACCGAACTCGAAATCTCCGAAGCGGATAAAAGTCTGCCGTACGAACACCCATTGAAATCGCTGGCTGCGCCTGCAGGTGATCAGAAGCAAGTTCCGGATCAACAAATGGGCATCATGGTAACACTTGGAGCTTATGCTCACTGCAAGGTCGATGCGGACATCGCTCCCATTGAAGCCGGCGACCTGCTGACCACCAGCCCGACCAAGGGCCACGCACAGAAAGTGCTCGATCGGAGCGAAACTGCCGGCGCGATCATCGGCAAAGCTCTCGGCTCGTTGAAGACAGGAAAGGGCAAAATCCCGGTCATGGTGATGTTGCAGTAATGCCCATTATCAATGCCCCGGAGGGGCAATGGCATTGAATTGAGCCAAGGAGCGCCACGGATTGGCGGTGATGGGTCCTCAGGGAAGCGCCGCTACCGAAAGAGGGAATATCACCAACCAGGAACGCCGTATCAGTTTGGACCATATCAAGGAAAAAGCGCAGGGAGATAACTGGAAACAAGCTCTGGATGCGGACAATCTCGAATTGATGCTCCAGAACGCCAACTCATGGAAAGAGATCGTCCAGGTAAAATTCCGCATGCGCGATAAAGACGAGTAATAGATTCATCATTCAGACCAGAATCCATGGGAGTAGGACGCAGGTAAGAGAGAGCCACGACAGTTTTTTAGCGTGATTCTTAACCCCATATCTGACTTATTAACTGAAGAGTATGCAAATTGAACTCGAATTAGGTTACACACTTGGGATCGGCGAAGCCTGTGGAGTGCGGGGGCTCGCCCCCGCTTTTCCATCGCTGTTACTCTTGCACGCCTCGCCGAAACCGAAGAGGTGTTGCGGCGGAACCTAAAGCTACGCAAGCTGCGTCAAGCCGCAGCACTCCACAGGCTTCGCCGATTTCGGGCGATCTCAGCGCTTTCAACCGGCTCTTATTTGCATACCCTTCTACTAGCCACCAAATATTGTCCGCTGCTTAACCATTAAGGAGAAATCATGCCCACCCACTCTTTACCAAAAGTAGTACGTGCTTACCCGGTTCTCTGCCTGACGGTTTTATGCCTGGCGTTGGGCAGCTCTGCCTTGCTCTATGCTCATGATCCCGGAGGCTCTACTCTTTCGGCTCCCACCGAAGGCCCTACTCCGACCATTAACGGAACCATCGATACTGCGGGATCCGAAGCAGCTTGGTTACCCGGAGTCGTTCCGGATAATCTTCCCAACAACTGTGCGGAATTCGCCGGTTCGCCAGCGCCGCCGCCCCTCACGGTCTATGCGTTTAACGATGGCGTCAAGTTCTTTCTGGCCTTCGACATTCCCGACACTACGCCCAACATAACCGATTCCCTCTGGCTCTTCTTCGATACAAACCACGGCGGAGGGACCACTCCGGCTGCGGACGACCGTGCCTTGAGGCTCACCTTCAACAATCTAGCAGCCAGCAACTCCGTGCCGGATGCCGAACGTTTCTCGGGCAACGGAACCATATGGGTGACGGGTGGCGGTTTGCCTGCTGAAATCGAGGCGAAATATACCCGCCACGCAAGCAGCTGGCAGATCGAATTGAGCTTTCCCAAAGCGGGGCCGACTATCCCCTTCCCGGGAGCAACATCAGGATTTGCCTTCGTCTACCTCAACGAGATTGGCGCCTGCCCAGGGGGCGACGTCTGTGATTGCGACGGTGACGGACAGGACGATGATTACTACGCCCGGTTCCCCACGACTCTGAGCCTGACTCAGATTCAGCAGATAACTTTGCCGGGTGGCATCGCCAACCCCAGCCTCTGGGGCAATCTGAATTTCGGCCCGGCGCCACCGACCGTCAGCTTTGCGCCGCCGCTATGCTGCCACAGCACGGATATCGCCTTCCTTCCAGCGACGCAGCCTTTCACAGCAGGGACGCCGGTCAATATTGCCGCCAATGTTCACAATCTAGATGCGAGTCAGACGGCGAACAACGTTAACCTGGAGATCAGAGTGCACAAGTTCGGCACGGGCGGCGGGATCAAATTTCAGGCTCCGACAACCGTTGATTCGATCGCCCCTTCGGGAAGCCAGTTCAGCGCTTTTGTGCAATGGCCTTCTCCCGAGCCCGGTTTGCACGGTTGCATCCGCGCCGAGATAAAGCCCCCGACCCTTTCGCCCTATTTCATCTCGGGCGGAAATTCCATCGCTCAGCACAACATCGACGTGGCCTGCATTCCGATGGGCGAGAGAAAAGCCTTTCAGTTCCAGGCCTTCAACCCCGATCCACAGCACGAACTGAAAATCCTGCTGGCCAAACAGGTTTTGCTCCCGGCCGGGTTGGAGGGATTGAGATTTGATCTGCAGCAGCCGGATCGTCCATTACGTCCGTTGGAAGAGCTGCCTGTCTTCCTGACTGTAACGGTAGCAGATAACGTCCCGCCTACTCAGGTGCCGAAACAGAATGTAAAAGTTCCGCCTACTTCCGGCGGGACTGCGGTCCCTCCCTTGAGGCAACGCAGCGGCACGGACCCGCTCATCATCGCGGTCCGGCCCGGGGACCGACTGCACCTTTCAGCTCTCGGTGATGTAGACCTCGATGGCAAGGGACCACTGCCGAGCGTAGGTCCGGACGGCAGGGATTTCTCGAACGATCTGAAAGCCGCAGAAAGACGTTTCCTGCTCTCAGGAGAAACAGCTTTCCGTTTCGCTGGAGCACTGATCGGTTCTTTCGATGCTTTCAAGAACAGCTTCCTCGTCGGTTCAGAATTGACACTCACAGTCCCCGATGGAACCGAGAAGTTGTGGCTGGCGGTCAACGATCTTGACGGCGCTTACGATGACAATACCGGAAACGGCTTCGATGTGGAGGCATCGACGCTGCCTTCATTGCGACTCCCGGCGAAAGTGACGGCAGCCGCTCAGCCACAGGCGGCGCAGGTCACCCTGCCGCAGGTCAACATCACGGCCGCTTCCTCGGCCCGCGTCACTGCCGGGCGAGCCGTTTACAATGTACTGACTAATCACGGGGGCGTCACTTACCAGTTTCTGGTCGTTGACGCTAAAGGCCACGGCGGCGGAGGTTTTTTCCACTCTCCATTCGGCGTTCCATGGTGGTTAATCTACCCGCTGTTGTTACTGCTGCTCCTCGGATTGCTGATCTTCGCGTGGCTGCAGCGCCGGAAATCCAGGCTGCAAGGCGGGCATGTTTAATCTTCAACAAGCCGGATTTATACCGGTTTCAAGGCGGGCTTTCGGCGAGACGGACATGATTATGATAAAAATCAAGGCGGCTCGCCGAAAGCCCGCAGTTTGTCCGATTAAGCACTCGCGCAAAAATAATCCGGCATTATCCATCGTAGGGGCAGACCTGTGTGTCTGCCCCGGCCGGGTGTACGACGTGACACTGGGGCCCCATACGCAGGTCTGCCCCTACGATAAACACCGCAAAATTTTTGCCCAACTGCTTATGTTGCAAAAAAATGAGTAAGGAAGTGAAAGTCTGACCCGGACTTCAGTCTATGACGACGAGGTCTTCGTCGCCGAGGATGCGACGGGCGAGCTTGGGCTTTATGCCACCGACAATAACCAACTGCTCGCCGCCGTAACTGGACAGGGCATTTACCCTGATTAAGTGTCCAGTTTTTGGGGACCACTACAGTCGATATCCTATTGGCTCTTCTTGTTGAAGGAAGGTAGGGCACATCGCGTGGGTATAGCGATATGAGTATTCATAATAAGCATGTACAAACTCCGCAAGGCGAGAGTTCCAAACCGGCAAATGCCGAAAAGAGCGAGGCGCAGGCGCAGACACCCTCGTCCTCAGCATCTTATGGCGCTCCGCGAGGATTGAGCATATCCGGGACAAGCTCACCCGATGATATTCCGCTGACGCGCGACAATCTTCTGTTTTTACAGCGGTCCATCGGTAACCAGGGTGTCGTGCGGCTCATGCAGAAGAGGGGCATTCTGAGCCATCCAGGAGATGCGTACGAAGGCAAAACGGATAGTATTCAACAGCCAATGAGAGTTGGTCCCATAATCCAGCGCAAGTGCGCCTGTGGCATGGCGGTTAGCGCGCCGCACAAGGAATGTGCTGATTGCCAAGCCAAACGACTTCCGGTGCAACGCCAGGCTACAGAAGCGGCTGATCAATCATCTTTGCCGTCGAGTGTCGAGGAGGTGATGCGATCCGGTAGCGGCGAAACTCTGCCCAAAAACATTCAGGAAAATATGGGGACCGCCCTGGGGGCTGATCTGGGCGGCGTGCGCATTCACACCGGTCCACAGGCCGCCCGCGCCTCCCAGGACATCAACGCCGCAGCCTTCACCCATGGCCAGAATATCTACTTTGGCGCAGGGCGTTACCAACCGGATACGACCGACGGCAAGAGATTATTGGCCCATGAACTGACCCATACCATCCAGCAACGGAATGGCGCTGTCGCTACCGCCCAGGACGGTTTCAGCGTTAGCCAACCGGACGACCCTTACGAGCAGGAAGCTGATCGAGTCGCCGACCAAGTGATGGCCATGCTTGTCCCTGCTACCGCCCAATCAGCGCAGCGGGACAACGCAGTGGGTCAAAAGACGCTTCTACCCAAGCCGCTAACAAACCAGCTCTCACCATTTATCCGGCGGTCAGTGGAACCAGAGGAAGAGAAAGAAAAAGGAGTGTTGGTTCAGGCCAGCTTGTCGGATGGCATTCAGGCGCACCGTGAAGCCGAACAGCCGGAAAAAGAAGAGGAGGAGGAAGCCACAACTTCCATCCAGACAAAACAGCTGGATACTGTGAGGCCTGTTCCTGTGGTTCAGTGGAGCCATGGGCTGCAAAGAGAACTTATTCAGCGTAAGGTACTTGAAGAACCGCAAAAATACACCGTTATCGATTATAAGAAAACCAAAGCCGATAATCTCAAGTCCTGGTACGATCAGTACAAGTTCTACAATATCTTTAAGGAAGCCGAAATCTATCCGGGTAGTACCCCAATTGCTTACGCCAATCATGTCTATGAGCTGCAAATGAAGCTGGAGGAAATTTACGAAGGCAAATGGAGTGCAGCTGAAGCCGGTATCTTGGAGCCCGTGATCAACTCCGAGGGCACCTTGTATAAGCTGATGAATGTAGCATTGATGTATCACAAGGATCCCACTATCGGTAGTTTTGGCTTTGATACAAAGATGCTGGAACGCCTTAGCCAGTTACTTCTTGGATTCGAAGAGAAAGCGCCACCCCTGGTCTCTGAACTTTTTTCTGGCCAACGCCAGTTGGAGATGGTGAATCGGAATAAATACTTTTATATCCAGGTCGACGACAGGGGCGATTATGTCAAGCAAATACAGCTTGCTTTACTGGCGTTGAATTACAACCTGGGCAGCGATCTCAAAGAAAACAAGAAAACAAAGGAGAAAGAACCAACTGGTGTCTTTGGCAAAGGCACTAAACAGGCTGTCATCAATTTTCAGAAAGATTCCGGTTTAGAAGGGAAAGATGCCGATGGTGTTGTCGGGCAAGTGACCCTGCGTTTGCTGGATGTACGCCTTGGCGCACCGGCAATGAAGAAACCCAGCGTTGCCGCAGGCAATGCCTATGGTTTTCATGTGCCTGTTACGCCTACAGATCTGCTATTGGATAAAGAGAAACAGAAGCAAGAATTATTGAAACGCACACTCAAGGTGGCTTTCCCTATCAGCGATGAGCAAGTCGATATCTTGATCCGTTCCGGCTGGTACTGGTTCCATTTCGACCTGACACAGGCCGCTGTCGACCTTGGATACTACGAGGTAACGATACCGAAGTCTGACTATGAAAGCGTGTTGGGCAAGGTCGATCAGGCTGCCGGCGGCAAATCCAGTGAACCGGTTGAAGAACGGCTCGGGAAGAGCGCCATCGACCTGATCAAAACCGGAAAATTATATGAGCTGAATAAGAGAATAAGCGATGTGGAATCTCTGATCCACACACTGAGGTGGTCTGGCGACCCTGAAATGCACGGACGCGATGTTGATTGGGCCTCGATCTCCAAATACCAGGCGGAACTGGCAACCCTAAAACAACAACGGCAGGAAGAACTGAACCGCCTGGGCATTTCGCTGGACGATTATGAAAAGATGAAGGACGACTTCATCGCCACCTTTGAGAAGTTTGCCGCACTCACCGCCTTTCGTATGTTGGCCGAGAACGAGATACAGGCAAATATCGAGGCGCAACACTATACCAAGATGGAAGAAGTGGCCGCCATTAAAGGTATATTGAACACCCTCTCCGGCAAGTATAAAGAGTCCGAAAAATTATGGTGGGAGGCCGTGAGCCTGGAAGATACAAAGGGGAAAGATAAATCTCGGTATAGTAGCGGCGCTGACTACAAATCAGAGAACACGATTGACCTGCCGGATGGGCCGTCAATAGATTCTTCTGATCCCACTCGTTACTTCACTGAAGAGAATGTGTCTAACATGTACAAGGCCCAGGAGCAGAAGCCATCGCCATATTTTACTTCCTGGCACGATAAAGAGAAAGACGTGGTCACCAACCTCCAGGATTCGACCAAGAAATTCCCCATCCTCGCTTTCCCTAAACTCGAGTTGCGCGAGAAATCAAGCACGTATGCCGCCATGACCGAGGGAGACTTGCAGAAGATGCTGCTCGGCATCATCAACGGAACGGCTGACGATAAGGGGATCAAACAGAACATTGAGGCCACTCGTAAAGATCTGGTTGACAACCCCAAGAAAGTCTGGGAACTTCCGGTGGTCGTGCTGCACGCCCAATACGCTTTAGGCGTTATTGATGGAGTTCCGGCCGCGCTTATCAAGGCTAAACAGGAAGCTGTGGCACGCAAAGGTTTTTGGGAAAGCATTGGCCTCGCCATCCTCGGTATCGGTTTGGGTCTGCTGGCGCTTGCCTCCGGACCAATCGGCTGGCTGGCTCTGGCCGCCAGTATTACGGTGGGGGCTTATGATGCCTATCGCACCTACAGTGACATTACGTTCAAGAAACAGACTGCCAATACCGCGCTCGACCCGGCCTCAGCCCTGGGCACTGAAGATCCGTCATATTTCTGGTTCTGGGTGAGTTTGGTCAGTGTAGGCCTGGACGTATTGCAGGCGGCCAAGCTGATAAAATCCGTCGCCAAAGGTATCGATCTGGCGGAAGGCGTTACCAAAGGGCTCAATGAAGCCAGAGCCGCCGCATTAGGGAGGTTAGAGAAAGCCGGCGGCCAAGCTACGGCCGAAGGGAAGGCGATCCTCAAGGAGATAGAAGAGATAGACAGCGCGCTTTCCAAATTGAAATCGACCGATCTGATCGAAAACGTCAAATTACTCGAACCTCTGAAGGCCAATCCAATGGCAGTCGCGGTGATGAGTGAGGCGCTGAAGGATAAGCGAATTGTCCGCGCAGTTACGTCTCTGGGCAAGATGGTAGAAAAGGAGATGTTTGAGAATGCCCTCAAGTTTTATGCGGGCGTTGGGAGAAAATCGCTCGATGAGTTGCCTGAATTGATGCGTTTGATCAAAGAAGGCGGCCTGGAGGCCAATAAGCGTTTAATGGCTGAATTGCTCTCCGACCCTCGCACCCAAAAGGCGCTCCTCGACACCCAGGATCCTAAATTTATAGCCGCCCAATTCAACGCCTGGGAGGCCGCCATCAAAGCCGGCGAGTCCAAGAGTTTCGTCAAATATCTGGAGGCCGAAAACCTTACCTCCAAACTAGCGTCCGACACGAGACTGGTAGACATGTTCGGCGAGGCGTTCGCCAATTTGCCCAATGCGGTGAAGAATCGCCAGATTCTGCGGACTGTAGAGCCCAGGCTGCTCGATGCGCTCAACGCCGGAGCCCTTTCGCCAGAAATCAGAAAAGCCCTGGAGGTCTTGCTCAATTCGGATGTGTTGGCTGAATCGGCCCGGCTCTCGACGGCGCAAGAAAGATTACTGCGCGAAATTCGTTTGTTGGGCAGCGTGATCGAGACCCAAAGCGATTTCTCGAAAGTGATCAGTCTCCTCGATAACCCTACCGCCCGGCGAGCATTATGGGACGGCGCATCCCAACTGGCAGGGAAAGACAAATACATCGAAATTATCCTCAAGGCCAATGGTGGTAAGGCTCCCGCCGCCGACGTGCTCGATGATCTGATCCGCATCGGTCCGATGACGGATGAGAGCACGATTCAATTACTGTTGACGGAATCCGGGAAGAAGCTTCGCCAGGCGCTGGCTGCCAGCCCCGAGGCCGTGGCAGCGCTCAAAAAATGCGCTTCACCTTGTCTGCCGCCCTTTATTACTCCGGAACAAGTGGCGCAGGTAGCCAACATCATGAAAGGCCAGTCGAAAGATGAAGCGCTGCGGATCAGAGAGTTCCTGTATGCCAATCGAGGAACAGAAGATAGTTTCAAGTCAGCCTTGACCAGCCTGGAGACTAATTTCGCCGACGCCCTCAAGGATGTGAAATTGCCGGTGTTGACCAAACCGGCAGGCCTGGCGGTCTCTGATGAAGCCTTGCGGGCGATTGTAGATCTGGGGCTGCCTGTTTCGGAACTCAACAAGATCATGAAGAAAGCCTCGGCTGTCAAAGCTGGGTCAGAGATCATTACCGATCTGATGCGGGTCTTGCAGCTTGAAAAAGGCGTCTCGCTCAAGAACTTCGACACCCTTATTAAAGGTCTGGCGGAAGGTAGCGATGCCGAATTCCGGGCTGCCCGTCATCTGCTGGATGAAGCAGAACGCTTCACAAGCGGCGCCACTTCCGGGCTAACTAAATTCAAGTATGGCGGACTGGAGAAGGCCGATGCATTGTTGGGCCGTTTCAGTTTAGCAGAGCTGAACTCGATGATGAGCGCTCGCTGGTCCGGAGGAGGGTTCGTAAACAACCTCTACGAAGTGGTCGCTAAATTGCCCGGGGCAAGCAATAGCGAAATCGTGGAGCTGATTGCGAAGGCAGGAGGCGGCAAGGGCGTCGGTGATCTGGGCAGGCTGCGGGAAATTTTGGCGACCATCAAAGCGCCATCCGCGAGTTACGATGAAGCCGTTAAAGCCATTCAAGCCGCCGATGCCTTTGCGGCAGACGTCGCCAAAGCGATGAAAGATCCGGCCACTGGTTATGACGCCATGGTGAAGTTGATATGGGGTAAAGAAGTGGCAGTGGAAGATGACGTGATCAAGGTCACGGAATCGATAGGCGCAAGCGGGTCTGACGCTTACCAGACCGTATTCCAACTGGGCAAGGGCGAATCGATAGCCAAGAGCATGGCGTCGGGAGGCGCAGTCAGTAAAGATAAATGGAAAGTATTCCGGAAAGTTATTGAAAATTCCAACATCGCGCCCTCTATTAAAAATAACATCATCGGTGAAATGTGGACCAGGGTAAACGAGCAAGCTTACAGACAACTGGGGTATACTGTATACCGCGAGGTAGAAATGACAGCTGGCAAGACTATCGCAAAGGCCGACCTCGTGTTGGAAAAGGGAGGCGAGATCCTTGTCGTGGAGTGCAAGAGCGGAGGAGCAACTTTAAGTAAAGGCCAGGAGGTCATCTATCCATTGTTGCAGGAGGGCAAGTTCAAGAGCGTGATGTTGGGTGGTGATGAGGCTCTAGCTAGAAAATTCGCCGACCCCAATACAAAGATTGGGTACCTCCTGGCAAGAGAATAGAAGATCGAGATGTAACTATTCCGCCGACTTAAAGCACGGCGGCTTTCTTAGCCCTGCCCTGAGGGGCGGACTTTAAGCGGTTAGTTACGGACCCGCATCTGTGAAAGGCTCGCCGATCACGGACATTGAAACTCTGAAGATTTTACGATTGGAAAGATTAGCGCAATCAACTTCATATCTTCACTGTCAAAGAGCGAAGCAGTTTGCTCTTCTAAGAGAGTGCCTTTGCTCGAAAGCAATTTACCGTATGCTCATCTAAGGAGCGAGCCCTTCAATTCGCATACGGTCTCAATTTCCTCTGCCGACTAGAAGTCGGCAGTCCCCATTGAGGATACTTATGATAAAAATTGCGGTCGGCATAAGCTGGCGGCCCCTGAAAGGCCATTCACGACAGATCCGCAGGGAACATGGAGGTCCCGTAAAATGAGCTGGAAGTTTGCAGGAATTATCTTTAAAAAAGACTATCGGGGTTCTTACCCAGACTTGCTGAATAGGTTGGGAATCGAATTCAATCAGTCTGCCGAAGGTTTTACATTTTCCGACGCCATTAGTCGCGAAAACCAGGCAACCGCCTTGGGTTTCGTGAATGACAGTACCCTGTTGCTACATCATCTCATTCCCTACGACTGCTCATATGAGCCTGGAGAGTCAGGCCGGTTAGACGGCGTCCTGGAGGCGCTTTCTCTCGAAGCTGACATCATGAATTACATTATTGATGGTGTCTCAGGTACCTATTGTTTCTCCGTGTTTAGCGGAGGAAAGCGCATCCGTCGCTGGGCAGTAGAACCCGGCAAAGTTTTGTGTAACGAAGGCGAACCGGTAGCTGGTGAAGCCGCTACGATCACTAGGAACCCTTCCATAGACGATTCTCTTCCAGATATTTTTGCGATGAGTGAAGACGAAACTCACATCTTTGCGGTATGGGAAGCTTTCCTTGGCGTCTCATTCCAGGAACTGGTTCAAAGTGAGACTGGTATGTTTGAGTTTTTTCTTTGAATGCGGCCGTTTCTCTTTGCCGTCGACGCTGCCGGACTTTCTAGGGTTCTGGCGCCAATCTGATAATTATGCATAATCGCCGGCATGACCCAACTCCCTGCTGTGAAAAACATGTTTTACGTCGGCGAGACAATAAGGGTACACGCACCCTTTCCCGCCAACACAGGTTCTTTGATCAAACTACAAGGAAGGAGATAGTTCAGCCTGGAGAGTCGATGAAACCTATATCAAAGTGAAAGGTCAATGGCGCTATCTCTACCGCGCGGCCGATGAGCAAGGACAGACAGTCGATTTCCTGCTGAGTGAGAATCGGGATCAAGCGGCTGCCGTACGCTTCTTCAAGAAAGATGTTCATCCTCAGGGCGCACCAACAATGGCATCAAGCGTTGACAAACGCTATGAACGGGGGTGAGAGGCCGGTTGCCCCCTGAGCGCGGATGGCCTTTTGCTTCTGTTTCACGCCTCAGAGGTAAGTTTGGACACAAGCGGCTAATACCAGACGCCGGCGCCATTCGCATGATTCATGTTCGTTCGCACAATGGCGGCGCCGTCAGAATCCGTAAGCCGGGTTAACCCGGCTTTTTCTTTAGTCCCACAATAAGTCCCACAAGCCTCATACCTTTCACTCCCCGGTCACTTCCCTGATCCCGACTTTTTAGCCTGGCTATGTCGGCCTTCCCTGCTTGGTTGTCGGCTTCGTCGGTCCTTACTTCGTCTTTTTAGTTCCCCTGTTCACGAAAAAATATATAGCCAGGCCCAAGAGGATCGTAAAGAGCAGTAATTCACCTAATCCCAATGCCATTGCTGTAATTTCCTTTCTTGTTTTTCGGTTTAATATGGAGTCCGAAAGGTGATCATTTCGCGCCTCCCTTCTTCTACTTCTTGTAGACGAGATAAGCAATGGCGACGACGATTATTGCGATGATTACCATTGCGACCGCGCCCAAGTTTACTACCCAGCTAATACTCCAGGTCATTTTCGCCCGCGCTCCTTTCTTCTTCGCGGGTAGGTTCGCGTCGGTCATCACTTCGCCTTCTTATTTACCCGCTTTATTGCGGACAATTCCGCTTCAGTCTCCTGCGGGCTTCTTTAGCCTTAGCGCGCGCATCAACCCGAACGTGAACAGCAGCGCGATCGCGACTTCCGCAAATTGCCGAACACGGTAAATACGGACGGGTTCCTTGTCTTCCACCCATGAGGACGCGTCGGGACTGGGAATGGGTAAGGGCGGACCCGTGATAAAATTCCGGCCGATGTCATGCGAGACAAATGTGACTCCTTCGTCCACTGAGTAAAACCGACTCCAATGCGGATATATAAACAGCAGCATCCCAATCAGCACTCCGACGCACAGAATGACTCTTCGAGCTATTGCTAAACCAGCTTCAGTCATTTCGCTGCCCCTTTCTTCTTGACGAGCCGAGCGGTGGGCTTTTTCGCGGCCTCTTTCTTCGGCCTGCCCCGCTTACGTCCTCGCGGCAAGTCCACCAGGTCGGATTCCGGTATCTGCCAGACATGCCCAAACTTCACGGCATTTGGAAAGCGCGGATGGCCATCCTGGCTTAACCAGACTTGGACGCTGGCAACGCTGACTTGGAGCACCTCGGCAACTTGTGCGGTTGTTAGCATTCGATCTTCCTCTTTCTTTGCCATACGGCGGAAATGTAAAGCATCCCCTACATTTTATCAACGATTCGGCCTGAGTCAAGAAAATATATGGTAATCCCTACTTTTCCGATAACAAAAACAGGGAACTCCATATATTATACCTGCCAGTTGATAGCAACAAAGGAGACACGGCGATGACAATCAACAAGGCGAAATTCGAGGCGGTAGTTGTAGAGGCTAAAGTGAAATTGGTATCGCGTCCTACGACGAGTACGCGCACATTGACGCTCTGCCGGTAGTTCGGACGACGACGGCCCCCGTCCCACATCGCCCCGGCTTCGTCTCTCAGACGCCCCATGGCGCAGGCCCAAAATCACCGGCGCCGTGGATTTGAACGCCACGCCATCGGCGCAGATTGAGGCGGACATTACGGGCCGAACGCTCGGCCCGGTCGCGCCGGATTTTGCCGTTTCTGGCTTCGTCGAAACGGTCGAAAATCTACGCGTGGACAACGACATGTCGAAATCGCCCGAAGTCATTAATTCGCAGCCGGATAGGACGGACGGACAGCGGGCGAAATCCACGCGTGGACAAGGACGCCAAAAATGCGCCAAATCCGCTCCGAAGTCCACCACGAAAAAGGCGGCGAAACGCAAAGCCCCAAAGGCCAAAAAATCGAAGGCGCGTCGACCTACGCCGGAAGGGTTAGAGGCGCGCCCGCGCGATAACCGCTGGCAGCTTTTCCGACTTCACGGCAAGAAACTGTCAGCGAACGGAAACCCGATGTGGAGACGAACCTACATCGGCAGTTTTACAAGGGAAGGACTGAAGATATTTTATGAGCGAGAGCAACAACGACTTGAAGACGAATCAACTAGACAGCGTGCAAACGTCGTTAATCTGTCTGATAGAAAGCGAGGCGGAAGAGATGTTGACCAGCGGACAGAACCCGCACGCAAAGCGAATCCTTGACGCCTGCGACAAGCTCTTTCCTTGGGGATCGGCCACGCGTGGACAACTCACCGAAGAACAGCGCGAAAGACTCAATGCGATGTCGCTCGATGAAGTAATCGCGGCGCTGACGTAATCGCCGCCCTGCCCCGCCAAAATAGCAAGCCGGACGCCTCGTTGCTCCTGACGCCCGGCTTGCCTCCGTAGCTCCGTTTCCTCGGCCCGTCGGCGGCCCCATTCAGCTCACTCTAGAATCTAAGGTCGCCAGTTGTATCCATCATGCGCTCGCTGCATTGAGAGAGGAAGCCACAAACACGAAAGCCCAGTCATCGCCCGGCTTTTGCTTTTCACATCTCGAATATTAGAATCTTGGGGTTCACTTCAAAAGCCACTCTTCCGCAGCCTGGAAATCTGTAAATGTCTCGACTTTTACACCTCGATTCTGAGCCACCATCACTGCAAACTTTCGTGGGTCAAGTTGTTCCGGCCTGCAAACGAACGCGACTTTTATCCTGTAGCGCGCGAAATTCACCAATCTTTCTCCCAAGATAAATCTATCCAGAATAGAGACTTTTACATCGAATCTCGTAGTGTCAATGAGAAGTTTATCGTTATTCGTAAGCTTGCAATGTTCAGCAATTGACTCAAATCGCTCCGATGCCTCGCCCGGTATGGCTGTGCCGATAAACCTTGCGGCGAGATAACCAGACATTTGTTCCATCTGGAGTTGAAAGCTCATTCCACTCCTCGTCTTCCTGCGCGAAGGTCGAACCATCAATAAATCTTCACCATTCGCTTGGGAAGACCGCTACACCGCCGCAAAATTCATACGGCAATCTTCATACCGTGTCGAGGGCTTCGATTGGCGCGGAGTTGGAGAACTTTAGGTGAGTTTGTCTGGTGATTCAGCCGACGGCCCAAAGCCATGCTCTCTGTCCAGCCTATTCACCTCCGCAG
>Ga0207428_10002214_pt1 | contig 19503 bp, 10 predicted proteins | sample RhiMethybrSRZTD1_FD_187600 | JGI IMG/M metagenome (GOLD analysis project Ga0207428, IMG submission 187600) | Populus rhizosphere microbial communities from Tennessee, USA - Rhizosphere MetaG P. TD hybrid SRZTD1 (SPAdes) (version 3) | ecosystem: Host-associated > Plants > Roots > Rhizosphere >...
CGCATACTCCTGGATCAGCGAGAGCAGCAGGGCCTGCTGCTCTCGCTGATCCAGGAGTATGCGTCCACGCAGCCGTTGGCGGTGGCGCAGGCGCGACTCGCCCGCGTCAAGGCCGATCTCCCCGGTGTGAAATTCGCGTGGATGGGCGGACCCGAGAAGGGCCAGGGTCACTACTATCGAATCCAGGGTGCGACCTTCCTGATCGAATACGACAACACCCAGAACGGCGCCAACCACGTCCACAGCGTCTGGCGCGACTTCAAGGGCGACTGGGGCAAGGATCTCCTCGCCGAGCACTACCGCGTGGCGCCCCACCACGCCGAGGCCCGCCTCGCGGGAGGCATTCCATGAAGACGATCCTCGTGACGGGCGCGACCGGGCAGCAGGGCGGGGCCGTGGCGCGCGCTCTCCTGGCCGGCGGGCACAAGGTCCGCGCCCTGACGCGCAAGCCGGACGGCGAAGCCGCGCGCGCGCTTGCGGGCAAGGGCGCCGAGGTCGTGCGCGGAGATCTCGACGACGTGGCTTCGCTCGAGAAGGCGCTGGCCGGGGCCTGGGGCGTGTTCGCGGTGCAGAACACGTGGGAGGCCGGCGTCGAGGGCGAGGAGCAGCAGGGCAAGCGCCTCGCCGAGCTGGCCCGTCGCGCGGGTGTCGAGCATTACGTCTACACGTCGGTCGCGTCCGCCCACCGGCGGACGGGCATCCCGCATTTCGAGAACAAGTGGCGGATCGAGCAGACGGTGCGCGCGCTGTCCTTCCCGTCCTACGCGATCCTGCGGCCGGTCTTCTTCATGGAGAACTTCCAGGGACCGTTGGTCAAGCCGGGGCTGGACGCGGGCAAGCTCGCGATCGCCCTCGGTGCGGACACGCCGGTGCAGATGATCGCGGTCGAGGACATCGGGGCGTATGGTCGGCTCGTGTTCGAGCAGGCGGCGGCGTTCAACGGCCGCGAGCTCGACATCGCGGGCGACGAGGTCACGATGCCGGAGGCGGCGCGGGTCCTGGGCGCGGCCCTGAAGAAGAAGGTCGAGTTCGTGCGCGTGCCGATCGAGGACGTCCGCAAGGGCAGCGAAGACTACGCGATCATGCTCGAGTGGTTCGACCGCGTCGGCTACGACGTGCACATCCGGTCGCGGTCGCGGGAGTGCGGGATTCCGCCGACGAGCCTCTCGACCTGGGTCGCCAAGGCGCGCTGGAGCTGACGGCTTCGCAGGGGCGGTCCCCGCCAGACCGATGACTGTACGCGGATCGCGTACTCTGGCGAGGACCTATCACCCCGAGATCCTGGAGTTCACGTTCACGCCTCGTCGCTTCGGACCCCGCGTGTCCCCGCTGTTCATTAGCATCGTCGTGGCTGGTCGCTCTCTCCCCTTCCGCCCCTCGTCGCCACTGGTGGCGACGTCGTTGACTCGATCCTCGATCGGAAGGAGTAGGATTTCGCCATGGCGGACCAGCCCCTCACCCTCGCTGTCTTCGAGGAGTTCCAGCGCAAGATCTTCGAGAGATTCGACTCGGTCGGCTCACGGTTCGACGCGGTCGACGCAAGGTTCGACGCGGTCGATGCACGGTTCGACGCCGTCGATGCACGACTGGATGGCCATGACCAGAGGTTCGTGGCCATCGCCGCGCAGTTCGACGTGGCGGCCCGCCGGTTCGATGCCGCCGATCGGCGCTTCGACCTGCTCGACGCCCGTATCGATGCGCTCTCCGACCAGGTAGCCAGACAGACCGACGCCGTCCTTCATCGCCTGCTCTCGCTCGAGGACGAGATCACCGCGGTCAAAGCCGGGCTGGGGCGCTTGGAGCTCCAGGTGGAGCAGCTCGGAGCGCGCGTGGGAGGCGTCGAAGCGGCCGTCCTCCGGCTGGACGAGCGGCTCAGCCGCGTCGAGAAGCGCATCGACGATCTCGGGGCGGCGGAGCCCCACTCCGCGCTGAGTGCGGACGTCCAGGCCCTGAGGGCCCGCGTCGAGACGCTCCAAACCCGGCTCGAAGCGCTGGAAAAGCGCGTCGAACGGCCGTAGCCCGAAAGGAAGCCATGCGGAACGCAACTCGCCGCGCGCTGATCGTGGCCGTGGCCGCTCTTGCCGTCCTTTCCGTCGTCTCGGCCCAGCCGCTAGTCGAGCCCGCGACCCTGGTCCTGCGCAACGGCCACATCGCCACCGTCGACGACGCAAAGCCGCAGGCGCAGGCGTTGGCCGCCCGGGGCGACACGCTCGTCGCGATCGGCACGAACGAAGAGATCGCGCCCTACGTCGGTCCCCAGACCCGCGTGATCGACCTGCAGGGCCGCCGCGCGATACCCGGCTTCATCGAGGCCCACGGGCACTTCACCGGGGTGGGCGAAGCCCGTATCGTCCTGAACCTCCGGCGCGTGAAGAACTGGGACGAGGTCGTGGCGATGGTCAGGACCGCGGCCGCCGAGGCGCGGCCCGGCGAGTGGATACGCGGGCGCGGCTGGCACCAGGACAAGTGGGACCGCCGCCCCCAGCCGGCGGTGGAGGGCTTCCCCACTCATCATTCCTTGAGCGCGGCGGCTCCCAACAACCCCGTCATCCTCACTCACGCCAGCGGCCACGCTTCCTTCGCGAACGCGAAGGCCCTGGAGCTCGGCGGCATCACGCGTGACACGAAGAACCCGCCGGGGGGCGAGATCCTGAGGGACGCGAGCGGCGAGGCGACCGGGCTGCTCCGCGAGACGGCGAGCCGGCTGGTCAACGATGCCTACGCCCGCGCCCGCGCGGGCATGAAGCCGGAGGAGCGCGAAGCCGAGGTCCGCCGGCAGATCCAGCTCGCGGACGAGGAAGCGGTGTCCAAGGGCATCACCAGCTTCCAGGACGCGGGCTCCAGCTTCGAGACGATCGACGTCATGAAGAAGGTCGCGGCCGAGGGGAAGCTCGGACTGCGCCTCTGGGTCATGGTCCGCGACTCCAGCGAGCGGATGGCGCGGAGTCTGGCCGCCTACCGTCTCGTCGACGGCTACGACAAGCACCTGACCGTCCGCGCGATCAAGCACACGCTCGACGGCGCGCTGGGCTCGCGCGGGGCGTGGCTGCTCGAGCCCTACTCGGACCTGCCCTCGAGCACCGGCCTCGAGACGACGCCCCTGGCCACGGTGAGGGCGACCGCCGCCCTGGCCATGCAGCACGGCTACCAGCTCTGCGTCCACGCGATTGGCGATCGCGCCAACCGTGAGACCCTGGACCTCTTCGAAGCGGCGATGAAGGCCAACCCCGACAAGAAGGACATCCGGTGGCGTGTGGAACACGCGCAGCACCTGAGCCTCGCCGACATCCCGCGCTTCGGCCGCCTCGGCGTCATCGCGTCCATGCAGGGGATCCACTGCACGTCGGACGCGGTCTTCGTGCCCGCACGCCTCGGCGCGAAGCGGGCGGAGGAAGGGGCCTACGTCTGGCAGAAGCTCATGAAGTCCGGAGCCGTGATCGCGAACGGCACGGATGCGCCCGTGGAGGACGTCGATCCCATCGCCAGCTTCTACGCGAGTGTGACGCGGCGGCTGGCCGACGGCTCGACCTTCTATCCCGACCAGCGCATGAGCCGCGAGGAGGCCCTGCGGTCCTACACGCGCAACGCGGCCTACGCCGCCTACCAGGAGGACTCGAAGGGCTCGCTCTCCGTGGGCAAGCTCGCCGACGTCACGGTCCTGTCCAAGGACATCCTCACCGTCCCGGACGACGAGGTCCGGAGCGCCCGCGTGGACTACACGATCGTGGGCGGAAAGGTGCTCTACCCGCCCGCGTCGCGGTAGGCGCGAGCGAGCCGCGGAAGGTAACATCCGCGCAGTGAAGCTCGAGGGCCGGCTGGAGGCGCCGATCGACGAGCGCCGAGCGTCCCTGCTCGCGCGAGATCTCTACGGGTTCGAGGCCACGGCCCGCGCCCTGCCCGGCGAATACGACGACAATTTCCACCTGGTCGCGCCGGACGGAGCGCAGCGGGTGCTCAAGGTCATGCACCCGGCGCGCGAGCGCTCGCTGCTCGTCCTGCAGTGCGCAGCCCTCGAGCACATCGCGGCACGAGCGCCGGACCTGACCTTGCCCCGCGTCTGTCGGACGCCCGAAGGCGCCACCATCGCCGTCGCCGACGACGGCGACGCGTGGCGGCTCGTCTGGATGCTCACCTGGGTGCCGGGGCGGCCGCTGGCCCAGGCGCGTCCGCACACGGCGGAGCTGCTCGCGAGCGTGGGCCGCCTCCTCGGCGAGGTGGACCGGGCCCTCCTGGACTTCTCTCATCCGGCGGCGGAGCGGCCGGACTTGAAGTGGGACCTCCGCCGCGCGGGCGGGATCCGCGACGCGATACCCCTCATCGCGGACGCGCGGCGGCGCCTGTGGATCGAGCTCGCGCTCGCGCGGTTCGACGCGGAGGTCGTGCCCGCCCTGCCCCGCCTCCGCCGTAGCGTCATCCACGGCGACGCGAACGACTACAACGTCATCGCCGGCGACCCGGGGCGGCGGCCGCGCCCGGTCAGCGTCATTGATCTCGGCGACATGCACCAGGGCCTCACCGTGGCCGAGCCCGCGATCGCCGCCGCCTACGTGCTGCTGGGCAAGCACGGCCCCCTGGCCGCGGCGGCGGACCTCGTCCGCGGGTACCACGCGGCTTGCCCGCTGCACGAGACGGAGATCGCCCTCCTGCACACGCTGATCGCGGCGCGGCTCGCTGTCAGCGTCACCAACGCGGCGCTCATGAAGATCGGGCGCCCGGACGACCCCTACGTGACGATCAGCGAGGCGCCGGCCTGGGATGCGCTGGAGCGCTGGCTCGCCATCCATCCGCGTCTGGCCCACTACCGGTTCCGCGAGGCCTGCGGGCTTCCGGCCCTTCCCCACGGCCCGCGGGTGGCGGCCTGGATCGGCGCGCAGGACGCCGCCCCGGTGCTGGCGGGGATCGACCTCCGCAGCGCGCCGAGCCTCGTGCTGGACCTGGGCGTGTCCAGTCGGCTCCTCGGCGCCGATCCCGCCGCCGCCGAGACGGGAGCGCTCACGCGCACGATCTTCAGCGCCATGGAGCGTGCGAGCGTGGGGGTCGCCGTCGGCCGCTACGACGAGCCACGCCTGTTGTACTCGTCGGATCTCTTCGGAAGCGGTCCGGCCATCGAGGAGCGCCGGACCGTCCACCTCGGGGTCGACCTCTTCGTCGCTCCGGGCACGCCCGTTCAGGCACCGCTGGACGGCTTTGTTCATCTCCGCGCGCACAACCGGGCGCCGCTCGACTACGGGCCGCTGGTGATCCTGCGCCATTCGACCGGCGACGAAGCGTTCTTCACGCTGTACGGCCACCTGAGCGCGGACAGCCTCGAGGGCCTCGAGGTCGGGCAGCGCGTCCGGCGCGGCGAGCCGTTCGCGCGGGTCGGCACGCGGGACGAGAACGGCGGCTGGCCGCCCCACGTCCACGTCCAGGTGATCCTCGACCTGCTGGGCCGGGACGCGGACTTCCCCGGCGTCGCCCCCGCGAGCGAGCGCGCCCTGTGGACGAGCCTCTCCCCCGACCCGAACCTGCTCCTCCGCATCCCCAAGGACCGCTTCCCCACGCGCGAGGCGTCCCCGGAGGCGACGCTGGCCGTGCGCCGCGAGCGCATCGGCGGAAACGTGCGCCTCTCCTATCGCCGGCCGGTCAAGGTCGTGCGCGGGTTCATGCAGCACCTGTACGACGAGACCGGCCGCGCCTACCTCGACGTCTACAACAACGTGCCGCTGGTCGGCCACAGCCACCCGCGCGTCATCCGCGCCGTCCAGGAGCAGATCGGCCTGCTCAATACGAACACGCGCTACCTCCACGACCGGATCGTGGAGTACGCGGCGCGCCTGACCCGGTTCCTGCCCGAGCCGCTGCGCGTCTGCTACTTCGTGAACTCGGGGAGCGAGGCCAACGAGCTGGCCCTGCGCCTGGCCCGGACCGCTACCTCTCGCGAGGACGTGGTCGTCCTCGAGCATTCGTATCACGGCCACACGTCGACGCTCGTCGACGTGAGCCCCTACAAGTTCGCCGGCCCCGGCGGCGGCGGGCGGAAGCCCTGGGTCCACGTCGCGCCCTTGCCGGACGCCTATCGCGGACCTCACCGGCGCTCGGACCCGGAGGCCGGTCGCCGTTACGCGGACGAGGTCGGCCCTCTCCTCGATCGTCTGAGCGCGGAAGGCCGCGGCCTCGCCGCCTTCCTGGCCGAGTCGATGCCGAGCACCGCCGGTCAGATCGTGTTCCCGCCCGGCTACCTCTCCGAGGCCTACCGGCGCGTGCGCGCGGCCGGAGGCCTGTGCATCGCCGACGAAGTCCAGACGGGCTTCGGCCGGATGGGGACGCACTTCTGGGGGTTCGAGACGCAGGGGGTGGTGCCGGACGTCCTCGTGCTCGGCAAACCGATCGGCAACGGGTTCCCTCTGGGGGCGGTGATCACCACCCGCGAGATCGCGGCCGCCTTCGACAACGGCATGGAGTTCTTCAGCACCTTCGGCGGCAACCCGGTGGCCTGCGCCGCGGGCCTGGCCGTGCTCGACGTGCTCGAGGACGAGGGCCTCCCGGCCCGCGCCCACCGCGTGGGCGAGCACCTCCTCGGGGCGCTGCGCTCGCTCCAGGAGCGCCGTCCCCTGATCGGCGATGTGCGCGGCTCGGGCCTGTTCCTCGGAGTCGAGCTCGTCCGCGACCGCGCGACTCTGGAGCCGGCGGCTCGTGAGGCGGCCTACGTCGTCGATCGCCTTCGCGATCTCGGCGTTCTCACCGGCACCGACGGTCCCTTCCACAACGTGCTCAAGCTACGGCCGCCTCTCGTCTTCTCCGAGGACGACGCGGACCTGTTCGTGCAGCGGCTCGAGGAGGTGCTGGCGGAGGACGCGGCGGACGCCAAGAGGTGCGACGGTTCCTAGATGTACTGCCGTTCCTTTTGTGGCCCCTTGAGCTCCTTGACCTCCGTCGACAGCCAGCGATCGAAGTGCCGCGAGGTCACGGCGAGGTAGCGATCCTTCCGCCATACCGTGAGAGGCATGTCGGGCTCGCGGCGGAGCAGCCGGACGGTGAGGTACTGGTCGTGGGTCTGGACTCGAACCCTGTCCACCGCGACGATGATGTCTCCCCCGGCGAGCCCGGCGGCCTTGGCGTCGCGGCTGGCGCCCACGAGCTGGAGGCCGCCCATAGGGGCGGCTGAGCCTTCCCCGGGGACCTCTGTCATCTTCTCCATGCCCGCGGGAAAGATCTTGGCGAGCAGGGCCTCGCGCGGCCCGGACGCGCGGCCCTCCTTCCCCGCTCGCTGGCGCCGCAGATAGAAGGACAGCAGCGTCGATTCATTGTCCTCGTACCGGTCGGCCATCCTCCGGAACCATTCCTCGGCATCCACCCAGCGGCCCATGCGTTCGTAGAGGTTCGCGAGTGTCGAGAGCCCACGGCCGGAGTACACGTCCGCTGCCTCCCGAGCCACCTCCAGCGCGTGCTGCTTGTTCCCCTGGTCGAAGAGGCGGTCGACCAGCCAGCGCATCTGGTTCGACACGCCGACGCGATCGCGAGCGCGGACCCGATACTCCTCGTAGACGCGGGCCGCCTCGTCGAGCTCTCCCTGCTCGACCAGGTAGTAGCCGAGGCCGCCCAGGTAGTCGGGATCGAGGTCGCCGATCCGCCGCATGATCTTCTTGTGCTCGGGGGGATCGTCGTAGGAGGCCCGCGCCACCGCGAGCATGACGTTGATGTCGTAATCGAGCAGCGGTCCGTACGCGCTCTTGAGGTCGGCCGCGGACGCGTGCTCTCCCAGGCGATCGAACACCGCCGCCCGTACCACGTTGGAGTAGTTCGGCAGGACCTCGCGCATCCGCTGCAATGCCGGCCCGCGGACGCGTAGATGGCCGGACGGCATGTAGAGACGCTTGGGCCACTCGAAGTAGGTGCCGGCGGGGAACAGCGGAGTGCACCAGAACTCGATCGGGGGAACGACGAACGTCTCCGCCGGGAAGACGGGGCGGTCGAGCAGCAGGTTCCAGTTGTGCCCGCCGATCCATTCCGGATGAGCGCTCAGGAGCGCCATCGACGGTCGCATTGCGGCCTCGTAGGCCGCAGCGTCCTTGGCCATCCGGCGCGCGGCCAGCGGGTACTGGCGGAGCCCGCCGAACACCTTTTCGAACTGCGCCTTCATGGCTTTCGCCTGGTCCGGCATGCCGAGCATGCCTTCCGTGAACCAGACGTTCTTCTCGATGTGGTGCAACGCGTGCCGCTGCGCCCAGGCCGCCCAGGTCCCGCGGTCCAGAATCTCGACGACTACCCGGCCGCCGTCGAGGCGCACGGGGCCGGCCGAGGGCTCCTGGTTCAGGGCCTCGACTATTTGCTTCGGATCGGTCGCCCCCCCGAGACCGAGCGGCATCGCATTCATGTCCTGAAACACCTGACCCATGCCCATGGGAACGAAGCGCTGGCCTGCTTCCACGCTGACGCTGCCGGACAGTATGCGGCTGCCCCAGTCCGGGACGTCGTCCAGCTCCGTCTTGTCGAGGAACTCGAGGCCGGCGGTCAGCCCCGTCTTCCATGCGACCCACGTCAGGTACTCGAGACGCTCGAGCAGCGTCGCCGCCTGCGGGTCGGGCAGCAGCCGCCAGTCCTCCGTGTTTCGCATGCGCAGCGCACGGCTCCAGGCCCGAACCGTCGCGGACGGGCTCGGCAGGGCGTCGATGGCGTCCAGCCGAGCAAGCGTCGCGCGTTGCGGCGTGAAGGCGAGGGTGAGGAGCGTGACCTCCGCGAAGCGGCCGGCGAGGGTGGGGGGAGTCCCCTTCCGCAGCGCCTGCGCCATGGCCAGGTGGGCGGCCAGGCGGCACAGGCTCCGGTGATTGTCGTAGAAGTTGCCGGAGTACTCGCGCAGGGCGAGGGTCGCGAACAGCAGCGCCGCGTCTTCGTGAGCGCCGGCGTTCGTCATGTCGAGCGCGAGTTCGGAGGAGACGCGCTCGCTCTCCGCGACCATCACGTCGGTCCGCGGGCGGGTGAGCGCGGCGAGGGTCACGCTCTCGCTCACCGTGCTGGGCTTCGCCGCCGCCACCGCCTGGGGGCCCAGGATGTCGGCGGCCAGGGGCGCGTACATCTCCGGCGCCCAGATGTGGTCGGTCGCGCGCAGCGGCCAGGTTTTGCCACGCGCGGGCACCGTGACGTTGAAGGTCGTGACGCCGGCGGCATCGTTCTCCGGCTCGACGCGGATCTGGAGCCCCGCGGCGTCGGGCGCGGACCGCGTCTGTGCGTACTGCGCCATATCGATCAGTGCCTTCACGACCTCGGCGACGATCCACTCCTGCTCGGTCTTGTATTCCCAGGAGGTCTCGAATTGAGGAGCGCCGACGTCCTGGGCGGCCATCTTCCTCTGGGCATAGATGACGGCGGCCGCGGCAACGCCGATGGTCAGCATCGCCACGAGGAGGTACCGCAGCGCGGGTCGAGTCAAGGGCAGCTCTCCGGCGAAACGAATCGAAGGGGCACGTGATCCGCATCGTAACAGCCCGACACCGGAAGGCGGCGCGCGGGTGCGCGAATACAATCGTCCCTGACGACGATGCGCACGATCCGTTTCACTGGCCTGGCCCTGCTCGTCGGCGCCGCTCGCGCCATCGCCGCCCCCGCGCCGGCGCCGGCCGCGGATCGGGCCAACATCGTCTTCATCCTGGCCGACGACCTCGGGTACGGGGACGTCGGCGCCTACGGCCAGACGAAGATCCGCACTCCCCGGCTGGACCGCATGGCGCGGGAAGGGATGCGCTTCACCCAGTTCTACGCGGGCAGCCCGGTGTGTGCCCCCTCGCGCAGCGCGCTCATGACCGGCCAGCACACCGGGCACACGTACATCCGCGGGAACAAGGAACATCCCGCGGGCCAGGAGCCGCTGCCGGACGGTGTGACGACGGTGGCCGACTTGCTCAAACAGGCGGGCTACGCGACGGGGATCTTCGGGAAGTGGGGCCTCGGGGGACCAGAGACTGAGGGCATTCCCTCACGTCACGGCTTCGACGAGTTCTTCGGTTACTACGACCAGCGTCGCGCGCACTTCTATTACCCGGAGTACCTGCATCGCGACGCAGAGAAGGTCCCGCTGCCCAACCGCGTGCGCGAGGAGCCGCGCAGCCCGGGCGCGGGTCCGGCGGTGGTGAGAGGGAGGTACAGCCACGACGCGATCGCGGAGGAGGCGCTGGCCTTTCTGGACCGGCACCGCGCGGGGCCCTTCTTCCTGTATGTGCCGGTCACGATCCCGCATGCGGAGCTGCAGGCGCCCGACGATGCCTACGGGGCGTACGTCGAGAATGGCCACAGCGTGTTCCCGGAGAAGCCGTTCGCGGAGGATCACTATGGGGCGCAGGCGATGCCGCACGCGACCTACGCCGCCATGGTCTCGCGGCTCGACCGCGACGTGGGCCGGATCCTGGACAAGCTCGGCGCGTTGGGGCTCGACCGCCGCACGATCGTGTTCTTCACCAGCGACAACGGGCCGAGCGTGGAAGGCGGGAGCGATCCGGAGTTCTTCGACAGCAACGGGCCGCTGCGCGGGATCAAGCGCGACGTCTACGAAGGCGGGATTCGCGTGCCCATGATCGTCTGGGGGCCGGGGCGCATCCCCGCCGGCCGCACGTCGGACCAGGTCTGGGCGATGTGGGACGTGCTCCCGACGCTCGCCGCGTTGGCCGGCGCGAAGGCGCCCGTTGGCATCGACGGGATCTCGATGGTGGCGTCGCTCACCGGTCGGGGCCGGCCGCGGCCGCACGACGCGCTCTACTGGGAGTTCCACGAGCAGGGCAGCAAGCAGGCCGTGCGCATGGGAGGCTGGAAGGGCGTGCGCCAGCCGATGATGACCGGGAAACTCGAGCTCTACGACCTCACGACGGATCCGGGGGAGACGCGCGACGTCGCCGCCGGAAATCCGGAGGTCGCCGCGCGCCTCGTCCGCCTCCTCGACCGGGCCCACGCGCCGTCCGCCCTCTGGAAGGCGCCGGCGGAGCAGTAGTGCGAAAAGCTCTTGACCCTCTCGCGGCCGCGGGCGGATGATTTTCGCGCCCGCCGACCTCCAGGAGGGATGCCATGACGATCGCGATCCGCCGAAGGCCCGAGGCCCACGCCGGGGCCCTGGTGGCCCTCATCCTCGGGACCCTGGCCACGCCGGCCGCCGCCGCCCCTCCCACCATCGCCGATTTCGAGACGGCCACGCCCGCCGGTTTCTTCGTCTACAACGGCGGGGGCAGCACCGTGACCGCCACCCGGCAGACGGTGCCCGACTCGGACGCACTGGCCCGCCCGGGGCAGGTCGGCCCCAACGGCTTGCTCATCGCGAACTTCACGATCGGCGACTTCGGCGGCTTCGGAGTGGACTTCGCCGCCACCGGCTCCACCGGTCCGCAGGACTGGAGCGGAACGGACGGATTCGCCTTCTGGTTCCGCGGTACGGGCACCGGCCTCGTCTACCAGGCGGAGATCTTCGACAACCGTTCGAACCCCGCCGCCGACACGGCCGAGCGCTTCGACGTCAACTTCACCGACGACGTCCCGGGTTGGCGTTACGTGCGCCTCCCCTTCTCGGTCTTCCACCGGGCGACCGACTTCCAGCCCGCGGGCGCTCCCGACGACGGGCTGACCCTGACCGAGATGTGGGGCTGGGCCATCGTCCTGCCCGTCGGCGGCGCCACGATCGCGGTCGACGACGTGGGTCCGATCGAGCACGTGATCCAGGACTTCCAGAGCGGCCTGCCCTCCGGCCTGGACGCAAACGGCGTGGGCATCGGCTTCGTCACCTTCCAGGGCCCGTCGAGCAGCGTCGCGATCTCCATCGCGAACGCCGCCTCCACCCCGCCGGCACCGATCCTGCCGGCGGTGGGCGCACCGAACGCCGTTCTCCAGCTCGACTTCGACGTGACCGCCTACGCCGGCGTGGTCGAGAACTTCCACGACCCCGCCCTCACCACCTGGGTATCGCAGGACTGGAGCAAATACGAAGGCTTCGCCCTCTGGCTGTACGGCACCGGCAGCAACACGGACCTGTTCGTCGACCTCATCGAGAACCGCAACCCCGGCTCCACACACGACGATGCCGAGCGCTGGACGGCAGGCTTCAAGGACAACTTCACGGGCTGGAAGCAGCTCCGCTTCCCGTTCGCGAGCCTCGCGCGGAAGGAGATCGGCAACGGCGCGCCCAACGACGGCCTGGGCCTGACCGAGGTCCACGGCTGGGCGTTCGGCGTGCTGGGCACGGGGGGCCCGCGCCGGTATTACCTCGACCAGGTGACGCTGTTCGGCGCGGTCGGCGTGAAGCCGTTGACCGTCGCCTTCACGTCCTCCGGCTACGGCGCGACCGAAGGCGGCACCGGCGGCGTCGCGGTGAAGCTCAGCCGTGCCCTCGGCGACAACGACCCCGACGAGGTCGCGGTCGCGTACACGCTCGTGCCCGGCACGGCCACGCCCGAGCGCGACTACCTCCCCGGGGGCGGGACCCTCACCTTTACCAAAGGCGGCCCGACCGAGCAGTCGTTCACCGTGGCGACCGTCCAGGACCCGAAGCACGAAGGCACGGAGACCGTCCTGCTCCGCCTGGCCAATCCCGTGGGCGCCGCGCTCGGTTTCCTGACCCAAGCTGTTTTCTACATCACGGACGACGACGCGTTCGACCCGAACCTGCTCGACGACTTCGAGGCCCCGCCCGACCAGTTCGACGAGAAGGGCGACCTGAAGCTCAGCGCGGTCGAGGTGCATCCGGGCGATCCGCTCGCCGTGCCCGGCCAGGGCCCGAACGAAGGTCTCCTGCACGTGGAGACGCCGATCCTCGTGGACCTCCGCGTCCAGCTCCCCCGCGGGTCCTCCTGCCGCCATCGCCACGGTCTCGTGACTGCCGCCATCCTCAGCCGCCCCGGGTTCGACGCGCGCACCGTCGATCCGGCCAGGGTGCAACTGGGCCGTGCGGAGGAGATCCATCGGAACAAACACGGGGTCATCCGGCACCTGGAGGACGTCGATCGCGACGGCGACCTCGACCTCGTGCTGCACTTCGATTTCGACGACACGGGCCTGGACTGCGACGACGACCGGACTCCCCTCACCGGCCGGACGTTCGACGGCCAGCGCATCGTCCACGACGGCTACGCGCGCTTCGGCCGCGACTTCGCGATGGCCCAGGACTGGAGCCTCAGCGAAGGGCTGAGCTTCTGGTTCTACGGGACGGGCAGCGGTTCCACGCTGAAGGTCCAGGTCAAGGACAACCGGGCGCCGGATCCGGGTCCCCGGCGCTGGGAGCTGCTGTGGCACGACGAGTTCGGCGGGCGCGCCGGCCGCCGTCCCGACGCGCACGTGTTCACCCCCGAGATCGGCGACGGCAGCGCGAGCAGCGTCGCCGGATGGGGCAACAGCGAGCTCGAGTACTACACCGACGACCCCGCCAACGCGTCCACGGACGGGCGCGGCAACCTCGTAATCACGGCGCGCGCCGCGGACGGGTCGCTCGCCTGTTATTACGGGCCCTGCCGCTACACGTCCGCGCGGCTCAAGACGCAAGGCAAGCTCGAGGTCGGCTACGGGCGCGTCGAGGCGCGCATCCGGCTGCCGCGCGGGGCCGGGCTGTGGCCGGCGTTCTGGAGCATGGGCACGGACCTCGGCGAAGTCGGATGGCCGCAGGCCGGTGAGATCGACATCATGGAATGGATCGGCCGGCAGCCTGCCACCGTCTTCGGCACCATCCACGGGCCCGGCTACTCGGGCGGAGCCAGCTTCGGCGGCACGCGCGACTTCGGGCGCGACATCTCGGAGGAGACGCACGTGTTCGCGGTGGAGCGCGAGCCGGGCGAGATCCGCTGGTACGTGGACGGGATCCTCTACCACCGCGCCACGCCCGCGGACGTCGCGCCCAACCAGTGGGTCTTCGACCATCCGTTCTTCCTGCTCCTGAACCTGGCCGTCGGCGGCAACTTCGGCGGCGCCGTCGGCGCCGACGTCGTGTTCCCGCAGTCGATGGCGGTGGACTACATCCGCGTGTTCGGGGCCGAAGACACGGCGGAGCGCTTCGAGGCGCCCTTCGTGGACGACAGCGTCGGCTGGCGGCGGATCACCGTGCCCTTCTCGAGCTTCCGGCGCAGCGCGCAGCAGCCGCATCACGCGCCCAACGACGGGTTCGGGCGCGATCAGGTGTTGGGCTACGGGTTCGTGCTGCCGGAAGGCGGAACGCGCTCGGGACACCTGTGGCTGTCGCGCGTGGACCTGGATCCGGCGCGGAACGTGACCATCCGCTCGACCGCCAACAGCGGGCCCGGTTCGCTGCGCAACGTCCTGGCCGCCCTGCCCGCGGGCGGGACCGTGTCCTTCGCGCCCACGCTCGCCGGCCAGACCATTCTGCTCACGTCGGGCCCGCTCGTGTTGTCGAAGGACGTGACCATCGACGCCGCGGCCGCGCCCGGCCTGACCCTCAGCGGCAACGACGCCGACCGCGTGGTCATCGTCAACCCCGGCGCCCACGTCGTCGCCCGGTCCCTGACGTTCGCCCACGGCTTCGGGTTCGACCTCGCGGGCGGGATCCTCAACAACGGCGACCTCACCCTCGAGCGGGCGATCGTGCGCGACAACCGGGTGGGCGCGGTGACGAACGACTTCTGGAAGGGCGGGGGTGGGATCTACAACGGCCAGAACAGCCGGCTCGTTCTCCGCGACAGCACGGTCCGCGCGAACACCACGCAGATCACGGACGGCGGGGGTGTGTACGCCTTCTTCAACACGCTCGTCACCATCGAGCGGAGCACGATCGAAGGCAACACCGCGGGCAACGTGGGCGGCGGGCTGCGCAGCCTGGGCAACGTGACCCTGACCAACAGTACGCTCAGCGGCAACACGTCGACGGCCTGGTACGGCGGCGCCATCTTCCACACGGACGGCGTCCTCCAGGTCGTGCACTCCACGATTGCCGGCAATGTCGCGCCGTCATTCGGGCCGGCCGCGATATTCGTCGGGACCTTCACGTCCGCGAACGCCACCCTGCGCCTGAAGAGCTCGGTCATCGCGGACAACACGGGCGGCTGCTTCGCCGGGTTCTTCGGCGCGGGCACGGTGACCCTGGCCTCGGACGGGAACAACGTGGCCAGCGACGGCTCCTGCAATCTCACCGCACCCGGCGATCGACCCAACACTTTGGCGCTGCTGGGACCCCTGAAATCGAACGGCGGGCCTACGTTCACGCATGCCCTGCTGGCGGGCAGCGCGGCCATCGACGCGGCGGGGCTTTCGTGTCCGGCCGTGGATCAGCGCGGGGTGGCGCGTCCCCAGGGTCCGGCCTGCGACGCGGGCGCCTTCGAGAAGACGCCGTAGCCGCGGCCGGTCAGCGCCTCATTTCAGGTGCTTGCCGACGAGCTTGGTCATCTCGAACATGCTCACCGTCGACTTGCCGTCGAAGACCTTCTTCAGCTTGTCGTCGGCGTTGATGTTCCGCTTGTTGGCGGGATCCTGCAGCTTGTGCTTCTTGATGTAGTCCCAGAGCTTCTTCGTCACCTCGGTACGAGGGACGGGCGTCGGGCCGATCACGTCCGCGAGCTCCGCGCTCGGAGTCATCGGCTTCATGAATGCCGCGTTCGCTTTCCCGGCGCTCTTCTTTTCCGCCTTGGCCACGCTGACCTCCTTGAGCCGCCGGACCGGAACGCGACTCGATCGTTGATGCGCCTACCACGATACCCGCTACCGGCCGGCGGCGCCTAGAGGTTCGTGGAGGGATTCGCATCGGCTCGATTCGCTCAGGCTTGACCGCAAGATACGCCAAGGTCAAAAGTGGTCTGACCACGCCGAGCTGCGCTGGGCTACACGTCTCCAGTGCCGACCACGCCTCGATCGGGACCAACCGATCCGCCACTATTGAGTATTGACCCGCTCTAGGTCCGACGAAAATGGTTGACAGTTTCGTCGGACTGGTCATACCATCCCGCCTTCCAACCCATCACGCAGTGAATCAACCGTACGGACGCATGCCGGGAGGACTCCGATGAGGAAAGCCGCCGCTCTGCTGCTCGCCGTCCTGTTTCCGGCGCTCGCGGGCGCCGCCGAGTTCGATGCCGCCAGCAGCAAGGCCTCGAGATCGAGCGGCCGGCTGCTCATCTGGACACACGACCTCGGCGGCGGAGCCGACCGCGCCGTCACGGTGGCCGTCACCACCGAGGACAACCAGGACCGCGATCCGGGCCTGCTCGTCCTGTTCGGCACCGCCATCATGCACCCCGTCCCGGGCGGCGTGGCCAAGGCCACGAGCGGCAAGGGCCAGCTTCGCACGCAGCTCTTCTACCTCCTCGAAGACAGCTTGCCGCAAGCGGGCCGGCACTTCGTGGTGGTGGCCCTGCGGGAGACGGTGAACGAGATCGCGGCGGGCGCGATGTCGCTGAGCCGGGTGGCGCAACGCGTTCCGGAGGCGGTGGCCACCGCGACCACGGGCGGACGCGCGCGCACGGTGTCGGCGACGCTGGCCACGATCACGCCGCGCGCCTGGGTCGTCGAGGCGGTGGGATCCGACGAGGACACGCTGGCGACGCCGCAGTCCGGCCAGGCCGGACGGTACTCCGTGATCGGCCGCGACGCCTCCGCCGCGGGCGCGGCGACGCGCATCGACTCCCCCGCCACGCAGACCTTGTCCTGGGCCATCGCGCGGCCGGGACGGCTCGCTCTGGTGGCCGCCGCCTTCGCTCCCCTGCAGTACCCGCTCACGACGTCCGTGACGGGCCTGGGCACCGTGCAGCCTGCGAGCGGCCTCTTCTCGGAGGGCGCGACCCTCGAGCTCACGGCGCAGCCGCGGCAGACCTGGGAGTTCGCGGGCTGGGGCGGCGACGCCAGCGGCACCAACACCCCGACTACGATCACGATCGACGGCCCCAAGACGGTCACCGCCGCGTTCCGACCGGACTTCAAGCTCTACGGCTGGGCGGCCACGAACGGCGGCACCACCGGCGGCGAAGGCGGTCAGGAGGTCGTGGTGGACACCCTGGCCGCGCTGCGCCTCTACGCGGCGCAGCCGGGACCGTACGTCATCAAGATCGCCGGCACCATCCTCGGCAACGAGATGGTGCGGGTCACGTCGGACAAGTCCATTCTCGGCATCGGCTCCACCGCGCGGCTCCTCGGCATCGGGCTGCAGGTCGGGAGCACGGCCGAGTTCGGCCTGATTCGCAACGTCGTGATCCGGAACATCACGTTCGAGAAGGCGGTGGCGCCCAACGACGGCGTGTTCGTGACCCAGGGCGCGACGAACGTGTGGGTGGACCACTGCCGCTTCCTCAGCGACCGGACGCACGACATCGACTTCTACGACGGCCTCCTCGACATCACGAACGGGGCCGACTTCGTGACCGCGTCCTGGAACCAGTTCACCGATCACTTCAAGACGTCGCTCGTGGGCTCCGGCGACACCGTCACCCAGGACCCCGGGCACCTGAGCGTCACGTATCACCACAACTCGTTCATCGAGTCGGGCGGGCGCAACCCGAGCATCCGCTTCGGCATCGGGCACGTCTTCGACAACTACTACCGCGACATCGACGACTACGGCATCGCCTCCCGCATGGGCGCGCAGGTCGTGATCGAGAACAACTGGTTCGAGAACGTCCGCCTGCCCATCCGCGCGGACACGTCGTTGAGCCCGATCGCCGGCTCCGTACGCGGCGAGGAGACGAACGTCTACGTGAACTCGGGCGCGAACAGCATCACGCTGCCGCCCGCGACCTGGGTGCCGCCGTACGACTTCGGGCTCGATCCCGCGGAGTCGGTGCCGGACACGGTCGGGCAATGGTCCGGAGTGGGCGTGGTGACGTTCGACGGCGTCGCGCCTGCGCCCAGTGCCCCCGTCCTCACCGTGCCGCCCGCCTCGCAGTCCGTGGAGCCGGGACAGGACGTGTCGTTCTTCGTGCTGGCCGACGGGACCTTCCCTTTCTCGTACCAGTGGTTCAAGGACGGTGCGCCCATCGTAGGCGCGACGGAGCCGACGCTCGCCTTGCCGGACGTCGAGGTTTCGGCCGCGGGCGACTACTCGGTGCAGGTCTCGAACGCGGCGGGCTCGGCTACCAGCGGGCCCGCGACGCTGATCATCGTCGCGAATCCCGCCGGCGGGCCCGGCGTCTTCCTGCGCGAGCGGTTCGCGGACGGCTCGCGCACGAACCAGGCCCTGCCGAACTCGTCGGCGTGGTTCTCGTCGTCGGGTAGCAGCAATGTGAGCGTGGTTGGCTCCGCATTGCAGCAGTTCGTCAGCTCGAGCCGTACGATCGTCACGTACTTCACGGAATCCTCGGGGCAGACGGCCACGCTGGCCCCCGGCGAGAGCATCAGCGCCTCGTTCAACTTCCGCCTGACCGCGATCGACACCACGGGTGACAACTTCCGGGTCGGGCTGCTGCGCTCGGTGGCCAACCCCGCGGCCGTGTCGGGGACGGGTTTCGTCTCCAACCTGATACCCAGCACCCCCACCTCACCCGGCTCGCCCAATACCAATGCCCGCGTCGTCGGGGATTTCGGCAGCAACGGACCGGCGAGCAACGTCTTTTCGATCTACACGGGCTACGCGGCCTTCGTGAGCCTGTGGACTCCGACAACGCCGCCTGCTCCGCCGGTGCCGCAGCCTCAGCCGCCAGTCAAGTTCTTCGTCCGCACCGGATCGAACGCGACCCTCATCGGAGGCACGGGCGCCTACGGCGCGCCCGTGTCCCTGGGTCCGACGGCTCCGCCTCCGGTCTTTCCCGATACGGACTACCGCGCGATGCTCCGAGTCAGCCGCAGCGCGGCCGGAAACACCATCGCCTTCACCGTGACCCGCGTCAGCGACGGCGCCCCGATGATGTCCCATTCGTTCGTGGATACGAACGCGGCGGCCGTGAACTTCGACACGCTCGCGATCTACGTCAATCGCAACAGCGTGAACTTCAACGCCCTGGTGTCCAACGTGGACATCGAGCGCACCGTGCCCTGAGCCGTCCGCGGGCACCCGTTCCAGGACGGGTAGACCGGCTAGACCTCGCGCTGGCGGCCGAACTCCTCGACCACCTCGATCCAGGTGGCCAGCTCGCCCGCGGTGGGAGCGAGCTCGTAGGGATGATGGTGGCAGGCGCGGCTGAGCGAGCCCCAGGCCTCGTGGAGCTGGCCGCGCAGCGCGTTGTCCGCGGTCATCATGCGCAGGCAGACGAGCTGCGTCTGGGTGGAGACGGATTCCAGCGGGAGCTGGCGCGTCGTCCAGTAGGCATCGACAGCTTCCTCGAGGGCCTGCCGGATGAGGAGCGCCGCCGCCCGCGGCCAGAGGCCGGCGGTGGAGGGATCTCCGCGGCTCAACAGATCGCGGGCCAGCTGAAGCGTGGCTTGCGTGTCCGTCACGGCCGGGCCCGCATCCACAAGGCGAGGTTCTCGGCGGACCTCGCGAGGTCGATCGTCGGCACGGGACCTGCGGAGCCGTGCGCCCCTCGGTTCAGGGTCTGGAACGTGTCCGGGAAGGACGGCTCCGCCTTCTTCAGCGCGCCCAGGACGTCACCACCGCGCTCGACGTCGTCGAACAACGTCAGGGCGGCGAGA
>Ga0207428_10002215_pt1 | contig 19502 bp, 15 predicted proteins | sample RhiMethybrSRZTD1_FD_187600 | JGI IMG/M metagenome (GOLD analysis project Ga0207428, IMG submission 187600) | Populus rhizosphere microbial communities from Tennessee, USA - Rhizosphere MetaG P. TD hybrid SRZTD1 (SPAdes) (version 3) | ecosystem: Host-associated > Plants > Roots > Rhizosphere >...
ACCACGCCGACGCCGCGAACCCAGCGAAACACGCCCGGCCGGCAACCGCCCGCCGCGCTGGCGACGCAACGGTTGAAGACGACGGTCGCGCCGTCGGGCGTGACCACGGCCTCGGGCGCGTCACGAGCCGTGTTGGGGAGCCAGTCGCTCCCGCACGCGAGCAGGTCGACGCCCGCCCCCGGCGCGCAGCCGCACTCCGGCGGCCTGGGCGTGACGGTGCCGTCCGGCGTCGACGGGCGGCCCCCCGCCCCCGCCGCCGCGCCCCCGCCGGTCGCGCCGGCCTGGCCGGACCCGCCGCCGGTCCCCGCCGTACCCGCCGGCATGTCCAGCGGCCGCGCGTCGCCGCAGCCGAGCAACGTTGTCACAAGCAACAGCACTCCCCCGCGAATCCCCCGACCAAGCATGCCGTGATAGTAGCCCCGCCGGTGCCGCCCGTCGATCAGGTATCCTCGCCTTTGCAGATGACGGGGCCCGTGTTGCTGGTGGCGATCGCGCTCGCAGAAGCGGCGACGGCCTCCGTCGCCCCGCGCGATCCGCAGTGGCGCGGGCTGGTCGTCGTGCTGGTGCCGCCGATCGACGACGACGTCACGCGCAACGCGCTGGCGCGCGTGTCGGGCGAGCTGGCGGCGGCGCCGTTCAAGACGATCACGAAGCCGATCGATCCCGACCGCGACGTGATGGCGCAGGTCGAGTCGGCGAGCAGCGATCAGGCGGCCACCGCCGCGTTCGCGCTGGTGCGCGACCGCGATCCGGGCTCGAGCCGCGTGACGATCTGGGTCGCCAACCGCATCACCGGAACGACGACGATGCAGCGCATGCAGGTCGAAGGCGGCAACGTCGACCGGGCGGCGGCGCGCCTGGCGGTCGAGACCGTCGAGCTGGTGCGCGCCAGCCTGGCGGGGCTGTGGCCGTCGCCGGCTACGGAGACGCAGCCGCCCCCGGTGATCGAGAAACCGGCGCCACCTCCCGCCCCCCGCGGCGCGCGGCTGGCGCTGGGGGTCGGCGTCGGCTATCTCCATGACCTCGGCGACCCACCGGCGACCTGGGCGCCGCAGATCGCCCTGTCCTACGGCCGGCCCGCGGGCATCGGCGTGCGTCTCTTCGCGAGCGGCCTCGGCCCGGGCGCCAGCGCGTCGGTGGAGAACATGGGCAGCGCCCGGTTCGCGCGCACGATCGTGACGCTGGGCCTCGTGCGGTCGTTCAGGGCCGAGCGGACCGTGCAGCCGCTGATAGGGATCGCCGCCGGGATCAACTACCTGACAGCCCACGGGACGTCGTCGACGCGGGGCGCCGACTACGATCCGGGCGCGTTCTCGGCGCTGGGGATGGCGAGCGTCGGCGTCGCGTTCGCGCTCATCCCGCGCCTGGCGATCCTGGCCGAGCTGGACGCGCTGATGACCTGGCCCGTGCGCGACGCGCTCGTCGGCCAGGACATTGTGGCAACATTCGATCGTCCCTCCCTGTTCGGGCATGCGGGGCTCCTTGCGACCTTCTAGGCAAATAGCGACCGGCGCGGCGGCCTTGCTGGCGGCGGCCGTGGGCGGCTGTGGGCCGCGGACGCTGATCGTGGTCGACCCCGATCCCTGTCTCGACGGCGGCACCGCCCCGGGCTGTCCCGTCCCACCCGTTCAATGCACCGACGGTGGCATCCAGATCACCGGGGTCCCCGGTTGCGTGCCGTTCGCCCTGATCGACGGACTGGTCGGTTATTGGCCACTCAACGACGGCGCCGGCAGCACGATCGCGATCGACCTGTCGGAGAAGAACCCGGGCACGCTGTTCGACCTCAACCCCGCGACGGCGTGGACGACCGGTAAAGCCGCGGGCGGTCTGAACGTCGCCGGGGCCGGCTTCGTCAACGTGCCGCAGTCGATGTCGATCAATTCAATCGTCGACCAGGTGACGATCGCGGGCTGGGCCTACCTGTCGGCGACGGGAACGATCGATGACTACGCGACGATCGCTTCGCGCGAAGAGGGCACCACCATCGACCAGCACTATCACATCTCGATCAACTCGCGTGGTGAAGGGCCGGCCATGTGGCTCAAGACGGAGACCGTCACCATGTTGCTGGAGGGACCCACGGCGGTCCGGCGGCAGACCTGGGTCCACATCGCCGGCACTTACGACGGCACCATGGCCCGGCTGTACCTCAACGGCCAGCAGGTGGACAGCAAGCCAATCACCGGCCGCTTCGTCGCCGACACGACGCCGTTCATCCTTGGTGCCAACGGCAACGGCAACGGCGCGGCCGGCCCCAACGTCAGCGAACGCTTCCCCGGCCTGATCGACGAGATCATGCTCTACCAACGGGCGCTCAGCGCCGCCGAGATCGGACAGATCTACGCGGGCGCGCTGTTCGCGTCGCCGCTCCCCGTCCAGGACGCGGGCGCGCGTGACTGACCTGGCTCACGACGGCGCGCGCCGCTGAACCCGTTTCGCGCGGCCGCCCCGTGCGCTATCGTCGCCGCGCAATTCACCCAGGCGGGTAGCTCAGTGGTAGAGCGGGGTCTTTACACGGCCCGGGTCGCAGGTTCAATCCCTGTCCCGCCTACGAAGGCGCAAGGATGTCGTGGAGTTGCGCGAGCACCCGCGCATTGGACTCGCGACTCGCGTCGCGCACCCGCCCGGCGGTCCAGCCCACCCTGGGGCCGAGGCGTTCGACCTGATGCATAATCCCCTGCCGATGACATCGACCGGGCGGATCATCTCGAGGTTATTGCCGCTGCTCCTCGCGGTGGGCGCCTGCGGATCGTCGCAGAACAAGGCGCCCGACGCGGGCCTCACGCACGACGCCCCCGACTGCTCGATGCTGCCCGGCTGGACCAGGTGGGATCGGGTCGACGCCGGCGGTACCACCTCGGCCCACGTGGCCGGCGGCGCGCTCACCATGACCGCGACCGACCTGCCGGGGACCTGCCAGGCGCCTGTCCCGGCCTGCCCGACAGGGTTGGTCCACATCACTCAAGGGGGGCCGGTGCAGGGCGACTTCGAGGCGACGGTGACGTTCGAGGCCTTCCAGGGGACGGGCCCCGGCGGCGCGGCGGGGCTGGTCATCGCCCTGGACATCGGAAATGCCTACGCGTTCATCCGCCAGACCGACGCTCCCCAGCTCGAGGTCATGGTCACCGGGATGGGCACGGCCAGCATGCCCACCAGCATGGCGAGCGGGACACTGCGCGTCGCCCGCAACGCGGGGATGGTGACCGCGACGGCGACGGCCGGCGGCACCACGGTGGCGCTCACGGGGACCGGCTCCACCGGCGGGCAATTTCTCGCCGCGCTCGGAATCTACAACCGGAGCGAGACGGCCAACCCGGGCGTGACGTCGATCCACTTCACCAACTTCGCGTTCACGGGCGGCGGCGCGGAGGTCCTGCCCGACGCGTTCGAGTGCGACAGCGTGCCCTAGGCCCATTTCGACTTGACGCGATCATCGAGCTGTATCCGCCGCGTCCGCGGGGCGCCATCGCGCGGCGGCCCGGGCGGTTCGAGTGGCAACCTTCGAGCCTGAAAACGGGCGTTCTGGGGGCAGTCGGAAAACGAGGGCCAGGTGTTTCGCCGTGGGCCGGAGGCTGGTGGCTCGTGTATGTCCGGCCCCGCCATCTACCTTGGGACGCATGGATAGGACGTTTTCCCGCGCACTGCGGGCGGCGAGATCTCACGCGGTCCGGCGTTTGCACTCCCGGCGTGCCATGACATCGTTCCCGCGGCGCTGCGTCCAGATCTCGGCGGCGGTCGTGATCGTTGTTGCGTGCGCGGCCAGCGCACGCGCGCAAACGCCGCCCGCTGAGCGGCCGTCGCGCATCCTCGACGTCGGCGTGCGACCGCTGTATTCGTTTCCCGATGCGCTGGGCCTCACGCTGGAGGTTCACCCGTTCGGTGGAAACTTCACGCTCGAAGCCGGCGCCGGGATGTCGGTGGTCGTGGCGTACGCGTGGACCGTCGCGGCGAAGTACCGATTCCCCGTCTACACGGGCGAGCGGCTCGCGTTCTCCCTCGGTCCTGGCGTCGGCACTCACTCGTTCTTCGAGCAGTGGGGGACGATCGACGAACAGTTCCTGAGCGCGTTCGCCTCGGCCGAGTTGGTGTGGTGGCGCGAGCGGTTTGGGTTTCGCCTGGCGATGGACGCGGGCGTCTTGCAGTCGGTCTATGACCCGCCCACGGGGTCCAGCCTCGGCACGATGCCCATGTTCAACGGCAGCATCGGGATGGCCTATCGAATTGGCGCCAAGCCCGCGCCGCCGCGGCCGCTCGTGGATCGATGACAGCAGGTCGCGAGGAAGGCAGCCCAGCCACGATGAATCGCTCGTTTCGAAAGCGCGGGATCGCGGCGACCTGAAAAAATGATAGTCGCACACCGCGCCTGGGGCGCGGAGCGACGAGCGGCCCGCCGCTTTCGCGCCCATATCGTGATCCCGTCGCCTGGGAGGGGGCATTCCCATGCAAATGCGAATTCAGCGAAAGCTATGGGCCCAGTGGGCCGGGGCAGCGGCGCTGCTCGCCGTTGGAGGGTTGGGTTGCAAAGGCGACGGCCCGGACGTCGCCGGCGATGTCTGCCGGAAGGCCGACTCCTGCCAGGCGCTGTCGGGAATCACCGCGGCCCAGTGCAAGGACCTGATCAACACATCGATCACGTCGAGGTCGGGCGCCGGGCAATCCGACCTCGAGAATGCGTACCGCGCGTGCGCGGCCATGACCGATTGCAACGCGTTCCGCGCCTGCGTCGACGGCCTCATGCAAGGTGGCGGCGCCGGCACGGGCGGCAGCTCGGCCGGCGGCACCACGGGCGCCGGCGGGAGCGGAATCAGCGGCGCCGGCGGCAGCGCCGCGGGCGGCGCGATCGCCGGCTCGGGTGGGAGCGCGGCCGGCGGCAGCGGCGGCAGCGCCGCGGGCGGCAGCGGAGGCAACGCGGGCGGGAGCGCCGGAACCGGTGCGGGCGGCAGCAGCGGCGGCGGCGCGGCCGGCACCGGGTCCGGCGGCCGCGGCGGCGCAGCCGGCGGCGCGGGGACGAGCGGCGGCGCGGGCACGATGGGCGCTGCAGGAACAGGCGCACTCACCGCGCCCGATCTGGTGACGTCCGCGCAGAACGCGTACTGGACGACGGGGCAGGTCACCAAGGTGACGAGCGGTACGGCCGACGTGACCGTCGACAAGAACACCACCTACCAGCGCTGGGACGGGTTCGGCGGAACCTTCAACGAGATGGGCTGGGACGCCCTCTCCGTGGTCCCCTCGGAGATCCCCAACGCCATCAAGTACCTCTTCGACCCGAAGGACGGCGCCAAGTTCGTCTATGGACGGGTCCCGCTCGGCGCCAGCGACTACTCCATGAGCTGGTACACGTTCGACGAAACGGCGAACGACTACACGATGGCGAACTTCTCCATCGCCCGCGACCGGGACAAGATGATCCCCTACATAAAGGAAGCGTTGAAGGTCAAGCCCGACCTCCATCTCTGGGCGAGCCCATGGGTCCTGCCCTCGTGGATGTTGAACAACGGCAGCATCAAGACCGACGCGCAGACGATGAAGGCCCATGCCCTCTACTTCGCTCGGTTCGTGGAGGAGTACGCCAAGGAAGGCTTGAAGATCGAGGCGGTTCACTTCCAGAACGAGCCCGGTTACGGCCGGGTCAGGGGCTGGACCGGCCCGCTCTTCATCAGCTACGTCAAGACGTACATGGCGCCCGTCTTCGCCGAGCGAAACATCACCGCCGAGATCTGGTGCGGGACCATGTCGAAGGATCCGGACGATACCAACATCGCCAAGGCGACCGCCGCCGACGCGGAAGTCATGAAGATCGTCAAGGGCTTCGGCGTGCAGTGGAACCTGCAAGCCGCCGTGCCTACTTTGGCGGCCAAAGCTACCGTCATGCAAACGGAGCACACCTGCGGCAACTACAACTTCGACACGCCCTACTGGAAGAAGAGTCAGTACAACCCCAACATGCCGCCGAACGACCATGCATACGGCGAGGAGAGCTGGCAGCTCATCCGAGATTGGATCGTTGCAGGGGTGAACTCGTACAACGCCTGGAACATGGTGCTCGACACCATCGGCAAGAGCCTGGACAACTGGCCCCAGGATGCGCTCTTGGTGGTCGACCGCACGGCGAAGAAGCTCACCCGGACGGCCGCCTACTACGCCTTCCTCCACTACTCCTCCTCTATCGCGGTGGGGGCCACGCGCCTCGGCACCAGCGGCACCAACGATGCGGTCGCCTTCAAGAACCCGGATGGCAGCATCGTCGTGCAGGTCTACAACAAGGGCACCGCGGCGAAGACGACGATCGTCGGGGTGGGCAGCGCGCTCTCCCAGACGCTGTACCAGTTCAGCGTGCCGGCCCACGGATGGGCGACGCTCCGCCTGCCGCCGTGAGGAGATCCCGGGCGCGCGCGCGGGACGGACAGATCGGGCGGATTCAGCTCATCGCGGAGCGCGCAAGATTTCGCCCGACAGCCAATTGAGCCAGTACACCCAGCTCCGGGCCGCCTGAGTTGCTCGAAATTGAGCGAGGCCACTGACCGCCCCGCCCCGAGACGTTGCCACCCTGCTGCCACGCACATCCGAATCCACAGACCTCACCGGAACCAGACGGAACGGGACAGGGACCGCAACCCGCGAGATCGACTGCAAGACTGCGCCGCACCTCGGTTTGGACCGACTCGGCCTCGCAGGTTCAATCCCTGTCCCGCCTACGATTTCAGGCGCGAATCGCGCGGATCCCGCCTGCCAGTGGTCTAGGGCCCGGCGGCGCGCGACGGCCGCGGCGTGAGCCGGATCTTGTCGGCGCGTTCCAGCCGCGCCACCTGTCCCCAGACCGTCGCGACGCCGACGCCGGTCGCCGCGAGCGCGATCACGACCGTCCATGTCGTGACCGCGTCGGACCACGCGACGCGCCGAAGCGCGAGGAGCGCCACCCAGGGGAGCCCGGTGGCGGCGCATCCTAGCCCCATCCACCAGGCGCCCTGCCGCTCGCGCGCCGGGTCGCGGCGGCCGCAGACGGGGCAACGGGCGACCTCCAGCGCCCGCGCCGCGCGGTCCAGGGCCTCCTCCCGCGCCGCGGCCCTCGCCTTTTGCAGAGGGGCCTCGTCATCGGCGATCGCGCGAACGAGGTCGACCAGACTGTCCGGGTCCTGCGACCAAGAGCCCCGGCCTTCGGTGACGACCTCACCTTCGACCTCGGCCGCGCATTGCAGGCAACGACCCTGCACACGCAACGTCGCCGTGCATCGAGCTGTGTAGGTCGTCACCCGCGTCGCAGAGAACCAGCTCGTTCCACTGACGTCCGACGAGTCCAACCAGGCCGGCTCGCCGACAGGCGAGAGTTGCATCCGGACGCATGATACCCCGATCGAAGGAAGCCTGATCGGTGACAAAGGCTGCGCGCGGCTGCCGCGCCCAAGGCCGCAGGTGCTGATCTCAAGCCGCTCGGCAGGGCATCTACACCGTGTGAAGAATGTTTCCTATGTAGGGTTCCTTGCGCTGGCGTCTCTCTGGCTGGCGGGATGCGGGTCCGCCGGCGAGGGGCCCGACGCGGCGGCGGGCGCCGGCGGTGCAGGCGGCGTCGGCGGGACAGCCGGGACGGCTGGCGTTTCGGGCTCTGCCGGAAGTCAGGGCACGCCGGGGACCGGCGGGACGCAGGGCGGCGGCGGAACGCAAGGGACGGCCGGCGTAGGCGGCGGCGCGGGTGAGCAGGGCGCGGCTGGCACCGGGGGCGGAGCAGGGAATGCGGGCGGCGCGGGCGGATCGGGCCGCGGGGGGCTGGGCAACGCGGCCGGCGCTGGCGCGTCGGGTCCGGGCGGCGCGGCGGGCGGCAGCGGTGGCCAGGCCGGAGCGGCAGGCCGTGGCGGAAACGCCGGCGGCGGTGCAGGCGCGGGCGGTCGTGGCGGCGCCGCCGGCGGCTCCGGTGGACAGAGTGGCGGAACAGCCGGGACGACCTCGACTGGTGGCGCCGGCGGCTACAACCCGTGCAAGGCCAGCCCGTGTGTCATCTTGCCGCTCGGTGATTCGATCACGCACGGTTTCTCGTCCACGGACGACGCAGGTTATCGCTCGGCGCTGTTCAAGCTGATCGTCGCGGCGAACCAGAACGTGACCTTCATCGGTTCGCTGACGAACGGTCCCACCACCGTGTCGGGCAAGACGTTCCCCAGGAACCACGAGGGCCACGACGGCTTCACCGTCACGCAAATCACCGGCTTGGTCCCGCCCGCCAAGTCGTTCTCCACGACGCCCCACATCGTCCTGCTGCACGCCGGGACCAACGACATGACCATGAACGCCGATCCCACCACCACGGCGAATCAGCTTTCGACGTTGATCACCAACCTGGTGAATGCGCTGCCCGATGCGCTCATCGTGGTGGCGAAGATCATTCCGCTCGGCTACTCGAACACCAACTACAACAGCTACATCGCCAAGATTCCCGACGTCGTCAAAGCCCACACGAGCGGGCACGTCATCATGGTCGACATGAGCACGCTGCCGACCTCCGACATCCGGGGCAGCGGCAACGTCCACCCGACCGATAAGGGATACGCGGACATGGCCAACCTCTGGTACGGCGCCATCACGGGCGTGTTGCCCAAGTGAAGATGGTCGCCCACCACCGGCTCGCGAGGGAGGATGGCGTGGACGTGCGTTCCTTCGGGGCTGCGACGGTTCTCATCTTCGCCTGCGCGGCGGCGGCCTGCGGGTCGCGCGCGCCGGACTCCGTCTACATCAAGGCCTCGAACCCGCGGACGGACGCGTTGTTCGGGACCGTCGTGGCTCTGTCGTCCGATGGCTCGACGCTGGCCATCGGTGCCCCCGGCGAAAGCTCGAGGGCGACCGGCATCGACGGCGACCAGGCCGACCACAGCGCCCAAAACGCCGGGGCGGTGTACGTCTTCTCGCGCGACAACGGGACCTGGTCCCAGCAGGCCTACGTCAAGGCGTCGAACACGCACACGGGGGACTCGTTCGGCGTGGCGGTGGCGCTCTCGGCCGACGGCTCCACGCTGGTCGTCGGCGCGGACCGCGAGCGCTCGGGCGCGAGGGGCATCGACGGCGATCAGTCCGACCAGAGCGCCAACGAGGCGGGGGCGGTCTACGTCTTTTCACGCGCGGGCGGCACCTGGTCGCAGCAGGCGTACCTCAAGGCCTCCAACGCCCAGGCCTTCGACGGTTTCGGGTGGTCCGTCGCGCTCTCGGCCGACGGAGACATGCTGGCCGTCGGCGCCGCGGGGGAGGACTCGGGCGCGGCCGGCGTCAACGTCACCCAGACCGACGAGAGCATCGAAAACTCTGGGGCGGTGTACCTCTTCGCGCGCGCCGGCGGCACCTGGTCGCAGCAGGCGTACGTCAAGGCTTCGAATCCCGGACCGGCCGACTTCTTCGGCCGCGTCGCGCTGTCGGGGGACGGCGCGACGCTGGCGGTCGGAGCGCTCACCGAGAGGTCCGGCGCGACCGGCATCGACGGAGTTCAGGCGGACCGCAGCGCCCTCGCCTCGGGGGCGGTGTACGTCTACGCGCGCGCGGGCGACACGTGGTCGCAGCAGGCCTACGTCAAGGCCTCTAACGCGGAGGCGGGCGACCGGTTCGGCTACTCCGTCGCGCTCTCCTCGGACGGGTCGACGATGGCCGTCGGCGCGGACGGCGAGGCGTCGAGCGCGACCGGTGTCGGCGGCGATCAAGCGGACAATGGGGCCCCAGCGGCAGGCGCGGTCTACATATTTTCGCGCGCGGGGGCTGTCTGGTCGCAGCAAGCCTACCTCAAGGCTTCCAACGCCGGGACCTCCGACTGGTTCGAGATGGTCGCGCTCTCGTCGGACGGCGCGACGCTGGCGGTCGGGGCCCCGGGTGAGGACTCCGCCGCGACGGGCATCGGCGGCAACCAGGCCGACAACAGCGTGACCGATTCGGGCGCCGTCTACACGTTCACCCGGGCGGGCGGTGCGTGGTCACAAAAGGACTACCTCAAGGCCTCCAACACGCGCGTCGCTTTCGACTACATGTGCAGGTACGACAAGCCCGGCTCCTCCTGCGTGGGCCTGCCCGCGATCTTCGGGATCGGCGTCGCGCTCTCCGGGGACGCCTCGACGCTGGCGGCGGGGTCGTCTGGAGACGTGTCGGGCGCGACCGGCGTCAACGGCAACGAGAGCGACACCAGCGCCGGCGAGGGGGCGGGCGCGGTCTACGTCTTCTGACGGAGACGAGCTCAAGCTGGGTAACACGCGGTCCGTCGTCGAAATCCAGCCCGCGCCGACCGTCGCTAGCCAACTTCCTGACGGTACTCAGACCATCGCGTCGAACGGCACGAGGGTACGCGCTACACGAGGTAGCGGGTCCCGCCTACTAACAGAAACGGGACTATGTTACGCGCTCCAGGAGGTAGCCTGTCCCGCGTACACCGCGCGCGCAGGTTGAAGCGGGCGCGAGTTTGTCGGACGATGCCCGCGTGAACAGCAGGAGGCGGGGAGGATGGTGGCTCGCGGTGGCGATCGTGGCCGGATTGTCGGCGGCCGGGGACGACGCGCGGGCCGTCCCGGTGATCGTACCCGAGAAGGCGATCGCGGCCCCGCAGTACGGCCGGTCGTACGGGTCGCCCGCGTGGCCGTCGATAGCCTGCAACGCCGAAGGCTGCCTCGCGACGTGGCTGGAGGGACGCCACGGGCTGGGGTATCGCGTCTGGGCCCGGCGGCTGCGCGCCGACGGCACGCCCCGCGATCCGGCGGCGTTCCTCGTCTCGGTTGACGACTTCGCCGCGACCGACCCGGTCGTCGCCACCGACGGCACCCGTTTCCTGGTCGCCTGGAGCGACCTGTTCACGCGGATGTACCTCACCCGCGTCGACGCGGACGACTCGCTGCACTCCGAGTCCACGCCCCTGCGCAACGACGACTTCGATCCGGTGCGCCCGGTGGCCCTCGCGTTCAACGGCGACGGCTACCTGCTCGTGTACGCGTACCCGGTGGCCACGCCCGGAGGGACCGTGGTCGCGTTGCGGGCGGATCGCGACGGGCACATCCTGAGCGCCCTCCCGATCGTGATCAGCGCCGACCCGCAGGCACGCGGGATCGCCGATGTCGTCTGGACGGGAACGCAGTACCTCGTCGTCTGGAATCAGGGGCAAGAGAACGACGGCGCCGCCTACGGCGCGCGCGTGACGGCCGACGGCACCGTGCTCGATCCGTCCGGCTTCTCCATCGCCACGCTCGCCGGCGGGTTCTCGAGCCAGCCCCAACTCGCGCTCGGCGGCGGCAAGGTGCTGCTGGTCGCGGGGCGGAGCGGCGGCTCGTCGGGCGGCGGCGTCGACGCCGTCCTGCTCGACACCGACGGTCGGAACCCGAGCCGCGTGGCGCTGCCGAGTTGGCCGTCGTTGAGCGAGGGGATCACCGCCGACGCAGCCTGGAACGGCTCCGCGTTCGCGATGACGTGGGTCGGTAGCCCGAGCAGCCAGCAGCTCCACGCCATTCGCATCCCGACCACCGGCGTCGTGACCGACACCGCGCCGATCACGCTCGCCTTCGGAAACGCCGAATGGCCCACGGTGGCCGTTTCCGGCCCGATCACGTTCGTCGCCTACACCGACAGGTCGGCCGGGCGCGTTTGCCTGGCGAACCTGAACCCGACCACAGGCATCGGCTTCGCGACCGATCCCCCGCTCAACACGTCGGCGGCGCAGCAGCGGCTGCTCGCCGCCGCGCGCGGCGCCGGTCAGACGCTGGTCGTGTGGGCGGACGACGCGCAGGGCACGCGCGCGTCCGCGTTGCTGGCGGCGCGGGTCGCCGACGACGGAACCGTGCTCGACGCGACGCCGATCGTGCTCTCGCCGGCCGGCACCGACAAGGAACGCGCCTCGGCGGCGGTCGCCTGGGCGGGCGACCAGTACCTGGTCGCCTGGTGGGAGCAGACCGGCATCGTCGACGGTCGCGTCCAGACCGTCCGGGTCTCCGCGGGCGGCCTGGCGAACACGTCGCCCACGGTGCTCGCCACGAACCTGTTCTCGAACCGTCTCACGGCGATCGCATCCGGCGGTAGCAACTTCCTGGTCACCTGGCGGGAGCCCGGGATCATCTCGACGCCGCCGCCGCTCAACGCGGCGTTGATCGGCCCCGACGGCAAGACGATCGGCTCCGCCTTCACCATCGGGCCCGCCGACACGTCCGCGCCCTGGGCCGTGGCGACCGCCGCGGGTGGCGGCTACCTGGTGGGCTGGAACCGTTTCACGCCGGGGCTGTACGGGGTTCACCTGCAGCAGATCGACGCGGCCGGCGCCCAGAGCTCGCCCGTCAACGTGACCGAGACTCAGGCGACCGGGTCGCTGGCGCTCGTGTCCGTGCCGGGGCGGGTGCTGGTCTGGATGAACGGCGGGAGCGGCTTGCTCGTGTCGCCGGCGCCGCCTTTCGCCCCCGTCGCGGGGACGAGCCCGATCAACCTGGGGCGCAACATCGGCCAGCCGTCCTGGAACGGCTTCAACTTGGTCAGCGCCGCGGTGACGACGCCCGGCATCTACGACTTCGACAGCCGGGGCGTGGACGTCAGCCTGCTGTCGACCGAGGGCGTCTTCGCCGAAACGCCCACCACGATCGTCGAGCCCCGGCCCCTGACCACGCTCCCGCCCATCGCCGTCGGCCTCGATGGCAGCAGGAACCTCGTCGTCTACTCTCGCCTCGTCCCCGATCACGATCACGGCGCGCTGCGCGTCCGCTTCCAGATCGTGGGCGGCACGCAGCCCCCCACGCCCGACGGCGGCCAACCGATCGACGGCGGCGCGCCGGACGACGGCGGCGGGACCGGCGACGTGCCCGTGGCGACCGACGGGCCCCCCGCCGCGGATGCCGCCGACGCGCCCGTGGCCGCCGACGCGACCGCTGACCAGAAGAGCGACGCGCAAGACGCGGCGCCGGAGGCCGCGGACGGTGCCGCTCCGGATGTCGTGGCGGATGCCGCCGCGCCCACGGATGCGGCCGCCGACACTGCCGCGGCGGACGGCGGCCGTCTGGACGTTGCGGGCAGCCCCGACGCCGCGGACGCCGGTAGGACCCCCGGAGACCCGGGGTCGGGTTGTTCGTGCGCGCTGTCCGCGACCAGGGATACGCCGCTCGAGCAGCTCGGGGTTCTGGTGCTCGCGCTCGCCGCCTGTTTCGCCTGCCGGCGCCGTTAGGCTCAGTTGCTCGGTGACACCAGGGACGGAGAGACTCGGACGGTCACCTCGAACGCCACGACGTTACGCGCTACACGACCCATTCCCCAGCTTTCCTGGGCCGAGCATGACGGCGCGGCCACTGATCAGCGCGGACGTCGTCGCCACCGGATCCCCCGCCAGCGTCACGTCACGGATCGACGCGCCCTCGCTGCCGATCCGATAGAAGGCGGTGGACGGGTCGCCCGGGTTGACGGTGCGGTAGCTGAAGCGGAGCGCGGTGTCGCCGGCCGCGACCGGCAGGCGCACCTCGAAGCTGCGCCGGTCATGAACGTGCTGCCTGCGGGAGCCGCATGTCCCGCGAAGTCGGCGATGCGATCGGGACGCCAGGGTCAACAAGGCGACCGACTCGCCGCGCCCGGACACCAGGACCGGAGCCTGTCCCCGGGGCAACGGTTCAGGCGCGAACACCACGACGCCAGCGAGTGGATCCTGGAGGCGGCCAGGAACAATGTCGGCGCCTGCGTGTCGGGCGTGCCCGCCAGCGACGTCGTGACGATAAAGACTCTGCCCGCGGCACCGTGAAAACGGGCGTTCTGGGGCCAGTCGGAGGGGGCGCGGGTTGACGGAAACGGCGTTATCGGGCGTTCGGCCAGCCGTGAAGTGCGGCTTGTTCTCACTGCCCACACGAGGGTGGACCGGCCGTTTGCTTGTTTGCGACGGTCGACGCCGACGGCGCCTGAGCGACGCATCGAGCCCGGCGGTGTAGTCTGGGCCGCGGGAGCAGGAACTGGTGCGGCGCCGCGCATACAGGAGCATCGTCCCCGCCGTTCTCGCTGCCGCGATCGGTCTGGCTGGTTTCGTGCGCGCGGGGCAGGGCCTCCACGACGCGTCGGCGTCCACGCCCGCGACCGCGGCGGCGAGCGCCGACGAGGCCGCTCGCCCTGCCGAGGGATCGGTCCGCCCGATCACCAGGTACACACTGCCGCCCGACCGGTACCAGAAGGCGCGCAGCATGGGCCTGCTCCGATTCTGGGGCACCGTGGTCGGCTTCGTGTGGGGGGTGGGCTCGCTGTGGCTCATCCTCCGTACGAAGTGGTCGGCGAGGTGTCGCGACTGGGCGGAGAGGGTGTCGCGGCGGCGCGTCGTTCAAGCGTTCGTGTTCACGCCCTTGCTGGTGTTGACGATCCAGATCCTCGGCTTCCCGCTCGCGGTGCTGCGAAATCTGATCATGGTCCGGTACGGTTTTTCGGTGCAGGGATGGGGGTCGTGGTTCTGGGATTGGGTCAAGGGCGACCTCGTCATGGTTCTGCTGGCGACGATCGTCGTGTGGGTGCTCTACGCCGTCATCCGCCGATCGCGACGGCGCTGGTGGCTCTACTTCTGGCTGGCGTCCTTGCCGATCGGGTTGGCGGTCTCGTTCCTGCAGCCCCTCGTCATCGAGCCCCTGTTCTTCAAGTTCGAGCCGCTGGCGCAAAAAGCGCCGGCCCTCACCGCGAGCTTGCAGCGCATGATTCAGCGCACCGGACAGGACATTCCGCCCGAGCGCATGTTCTGGATGGGCGCCGCCGACAAGCTCACGTTCCTGAACGCGTCCGTGACCGGTTTCGGCGAGTCGAAACGGATCGTCATCTGGGATACGACGATCGAGAGAATGACCGCGCCGCAGATCGTGTTCGTCGTGGGGCACGAAATGGGGCACTACGTGCACCGGCACATCGCCAAGGCGCTGGCTCTCGGCGCCGTGCTCCTGTTTGCGCTGTTCTATCTCGGATACCGCATCATCTACTGGCTTCTCGGGCGGAAGGGCGCTGCCTGGGGCATCCGGGGCCTCGACGACTGGGCGTCGCTACCGGCATTGCTCCTTCTGATGGTGGTGTTCCTCTTCTGCGTCACGCCCGGCATGAACGCGCTGATCCGTCACTACGAGCGACAGGCCGATCGGTATGGTCTCGAAGTCACTCACGGCGTGACGCCCGACGCGGGACAGGTCTGCGCGCAAGCCTTTCAGGCCATAGGCGACTCTGATCTCGCCGATCCCGAGCCGAGCTCAATCATGGTGTTCCTCAACGACGACCACCCGCCGATCGCCGAGCGCATTCAATTCTGTCTGACCCACCTACGATGAGGCTCGCCGGGGCTTCGGCTTGCTCTTGCGCTCGAGATTGAGCGCCACGGCGGCGCGGATGAGATCCTTCAAGGCCGCCACATCGCTCTTTTCGCCTTCGTGGATGTCGATGGCGCGCCTGACGTTTCCGCCGAGGCTGGAGTTGAACAGCCCCGAAGGGTCCGGCAACGCAGCTCCCCTGGCAAACGTCATCTTGACGACGCTCTTGTAGGTCTCCCCCGTGCAGACGATGCCGCCGTGGGAAAATTGATGGATGATCTGGCGCACCTTCGCGAGCATCTTCCCGCGCCAGTCCCCGAGCTGCTTGATCCTCTCGTCGATCAATGCGGAGGCAGACTTCACTTGCGACCGGGGGCCTCGACGCCGAACTGCTTTGCGTATTCGGCGTTCAATCGCTGCCAGCCGTCGAACTGCATGAGCTCGGGGCCGACCATGCGTCCAAGCGGCTCGCCCGCGTTGTTCGCGTGGACATCGACAGTGACAACCGTCGCTCGCCTGCGTCTGGCGCGGTGCTACGTTCGGTACGATTTGGCCATTTGGATTTGCTGGAGGATTCCGTTGCTACGACTACGTTTCGCTGGTTGTGCGAGTCTCCTGGGGCTCGCGGTTTGGATCGGGGGTTGCTCGGACGACGGCCTGCCAGCCGCGCCGGCGATGTGCGCGGCACCGCTCACGGCTTTGACGCCCTGGTGGACCGCCAACGGCGACTTCGGGAATGCCTGTGCGACGGGCTACAATCTGACGACGGCGCCCCTTCGGGCGCGAGGCGGTGTTGTCTATTACGGAGCCGCGGACTCAGTGTGCGCGGTCGATGCGTCGGGCATTCGCACGGTCGCTTCGACGGTCTCCGGGGATGTCGTCGGCGGGATCTGGTTGGACAACGACCGGGTGATCTACGCGGACGGGGTCGCGGTGTACGCGGTGCCGATCAGCGGCGGGGACCCCGCCGTCCTGTTCTCGTTCCCGGTGGATGCCCGCCCCGGCCAGTATGACTATGACGGTACGTTCTTCTACTGGTCATCGGAGCTGATTGGTATCTCTCGACGGTCGCTGGCCGCTGACGGCGTGATCGAAACGATACCGCTGGACGCATTCGGCGGTCGCCAGATGCGTGTGATCGCCGGCCGCATGGACTCGATGGGTGTCGACAGCGTGTGGCGGTCCCCGCTGGCGGGCGGTGCTGCGGCGACGATCTATGTGTCCATGTACGGCGATCTCCTGGCGAGCGCCGGTGATTTCACGTACGTGCGCTACGCGTCAAACTCGACCACCGCGGGAGGTCTCGACGATCTCGCGTACGACCTCGGCGTGATCGATTCCCGCGGCGTCGTCGACAGAGCTTGGACCGGAAACGTCCCCCGGATCTCGCCGGGCACGGCGAGCGCGCACGGCGATACCGTCTATGTGGGCGGCAGGCTCCACTACCACGACAACGCTGTGTTCGTCGGCGTCGTTGCGATTGCGGCGGGCGCGCGGAGCGGGCAAGTGATCGGCTGCTCCCCGACGCAACTCGCCCCCAATCGCGAATGGGCCACCGTGCTCGACACGGCGGCCGACGACACGGGCGTGTACGCGCTCGTCAATCGAACCGATGTCGTGCCGACCGGGTACGCCATCGTCCGCTTTCCGCTACCGTGATCCCGGGAGCCCACTTTAGTGGTGTCGGTTCGCCTCTCACAGGCCGAGCAGGCGGTCAGTCAGCTGGCCCTGGAAGGACTATCGAACGCCGCCATCGCCGGCGCCCGCAACTCGTCTCCGCGGACGGTGGCAAATCAACTGGCGGCCGCCTACCGGAAGCTCGGCGTGAACAGCCGCCGCGAGCTGCGCGCGCTCGGGGATCTCGAGCGCGAGGCCCCCCGGCATCACCATGCCCTTGCGACTCTGTTGGAATTGCAACAGGTGAGCGCCCTTACGACGCGCGAGCAACAGGTGCTCGCCCGCGCGACGTCGGGCGAATCCAACAAGCTCATCGCGTACTCGCTCGGGCTTTCGCTGTCGTCGGTGAGCACGCATCTCGCTCGTGCTCGCCGGAAGTTGGGCCGGATGGTCCGGTAGTCAAAATGACTATCAAGTGATCCGTTGCCAAACAATCGAGGGGGACTGATTCTCGTCGACGCAGCTCCCGCTCCCTTGCTCGCCGTCGTGGAGGTCCCTCAATGATGTACAGGACAGGATTCGGTGTTGTAGGCGCGGTCTCGATCTTGGCCGCCGGTGTGATCGCATTGCGGTGTGACGGATCTCCCGCGGGATCGGACGAACAGGAGACCGTCGTCCGCTCGGCGCTGACCAATCACAAGGTCGTGCTGCCGATACCCGTGGGGTTCAATCCGTCGGAGTTCACGCTGGCGGCGACGAACTACATCGTCTTGAACGATCGCGCACGTGTGCAGAACAATCAGGGACAGCCGTCCGACATCGCGGCGCTCGGCGGCGTAAACCAGACGACGACCATTGGCCACACCGCCGTGGCGCGCAACATCTACTCGAATCCGCAGGTGTTCCTGCGCGGGTCGAACGTCAACTTCGTGCGGACGGCCGGCACGATCACCCAGCAGGCCGGGACCACGTTCGGCACCCCCGCCGAGAACCGCACGGGCACGAGCGTCCGCCAAGACCCGATCTGGACGGCCGACATCACGCAACCGGACTTCACGCTCACCGACCACGTGCAGAGCGGTCAGACCCTCACCATGGAGTTCGGCAACCAGCAGCGTGGTCACGTCTACGTTCACAACGGCGGGCGGCTGCTGTTCGCCGGCAGCGGCGCGTTTCAGTTCACGTCGCTGTTCCTGGAGCCGGGCGCGATCGTCGAGATCCGGCCGTTCATGGCGGTCCAGATCTGGGTCAGCCTGACGTTGATCTTGCGAACCCCGGTCGTGGCACCGGCGACATCCGCGCTGACCATCGGCTATTTCGGGACCGACACGCTTCAGATGGAGAGCGCGTTCGACGGCGAGCTGGTCATGGCCCCGAACGCGATGGTCGAGATCAAGACCAGCGTCCGCACCTCCGTCTTCGCGAGCTCGGTCGTCGTACACCAAGACCGCGTCGTCACCCAGCGTCCTCTCAGCGACGTCACCAAGGCGCTGGTGACGCCGACCGACACGACCGGACCGGGCTCCGCAATGGGCCCGAGCGGCCCAGAAATCTCGGGCGCGGTGGTCCCGCCGGGCTTCGGCACGTGCACGAACCCCCCGATCGGATTGGTCAGTTTCCAGGGCGATCAGGTGCTCCGTGCGCCTTCGTTCATCAACGGCGTGCAGCAGACGCTGCCCAACCCGCCGCCGACGCCGGGGATGACGTGTATCGGCGTCGCGATGACCGACGTGCCGATCCCGCCGTTCCCTGTCGTGCCGGGCTGGCCCACGCCCGGAGTAGGATTCCCGTCGTACGGCCCTCTGTTCACGGACAGCTTGCTGGCGCGCCTCCCCAACGGACGTTTGATGCAGGTCGGCCTCAACGGTCGTATGTGCGTGGACCCACCCCAGGGCCCGCACTGTCCTGCCACGAACCCGGTCGGGACAGCGTGTAACAGCGTGACCACGACCAGCCCTTGCTACTACGGGACCAACTTCGTCGCTTGCCAGCCCTCGGGTTCCGGTCGCGTCTGGACCGGCGGGGCCCACAACTGTCCGACGTTGGTGCCATCGAACGGATCGGCTTGCACCCCAGGGTCGCTGTCGGTGCCGTGCCTCTACCCGCTACCTCCGGCGACCACCGCGAACGACAGTTTCTGCACCTGTGGTGGCTCACCGAGCGTCTGGACCTGTCGTCCACGCCAGCGTCCCGACGGCCGGACGCTCGGCATTCGGCTCAGCAGCAACTGCGGCGCGAGCTGGAGCGACGTCGCGGTCATCGATCCCCAAGCTGTCTCCCTCACGCCGGACGTGGCGGTCACGAGGGGCCTCGATCGGCAGGAGATCCACGTCGATACGCTGGCGAATCGGGTGTACCTGGCGGTGCAGACCTCACCCACCTTCCAGAACTTCAACGATCCGAACTCGCGCGCCGTCGTCGTTTCGGGTGATGCCGCCGCGCCGACCGCCGCTCAGATGGTGCAGAGCATGATCGCCGCGCCGCGCGTCAGGAACGAACCACTCAACGAGGGGTCGTTTCAGGCCATGACGACCGTGCGCGAAGAACAGGCCGCGCTGCCATCGGGAGGGTTCGCAACGTTTACACACTTCGTGCGGTTGCAGTGCAGGTTCAACGACGATGGCCAGCTGAAGCCCATGCTGGAGG
>Ga0207428_10002219_pt1 | contig 19493 bp, 19 predicted proteins | sample RhiMethybrSRZTD1_FD_187600 | JGI IMG/M metagenome (GOLD analysis project Ga0207428, IMG submission 187600) | Populus rhizosphere microbial communities from Tennessee, USA - Rhizosphere MetaG P. TD hybrid SRZTD1 (SPAdes) (version 3) | ecosystem: Host-associated > Plants > Roots > Rhizosphere >...
CCTTGTCCTTTCGATCGAATTCCGTTCTGAGTATGCGTCGAATGTATTCAGATCCGGTGCTGTTGAAGACATCGCCGCGCTTCGCACCCGCCCGCGCGACTCGCATACCATCTTCAAAGTTCTTTCGGTAGGACTCGATCTGTTCCGGCGTGCTGTCTTTGGAGAGTTTCGGCAATTTGTCCTTTACCTGGGTGCGCAACTTCAAGTAATCCTTCACGCGACCTTCAAAGGCGGCGACGGCCTGCTTGTCTATTGCCGAAGGTTGCGAATTCGTTTTCGGCACGGTCTGCGCCCGCGCTTCAAAAAAAACTGAGAGACTCAGGGCGAATCCCCAGCAAATCAGCAACAGGCCTCTGGCCTTCAATTTTTGGTTCATGTCGTTGGGAGTTCGCAATCACGGTGCCAAGCCTCTTCCCTGGCCGATCACGAAACCACAACACATAACTTCAGGAATCGAAGGACTTTAGGCATCTGTAGTGAATTCCAATTCCCAATTGAAATCGAAGACAGCGAATGTTTATGAGACATCACCTGTCGATCCTATTACACAGGGAAAAGCATTTCAGTCCTTGCTTTTAGCCTTCGCTGCATAAGGATTCGTTCCGTAGAAGTCTCAAAGGCTGGCCTTGCCCAAAAAAGATCGATCTGAGTTGGAATGAGCCCGTCATCACTGGGAGCGCGGGCGCCCTCGCCCGCAATGAGCGCGAAGCGCGAACGGTTGAACCGCCAAATCTTTAAGAATTGAGCGTGCGAACGGTGCGGGCGAGGGCGCCCGCGCTCCCAGTATCTAACTTGCTTCGCTCCACGCAGTACTTTTTAGGCAAAGGCTGAAAGGCTGTCGCTACGGGAGACGTTTTTGGAAGGGTAATTCGGCCTGATTTTTCTGACAGTGGGTCAGTTTCATGTCCGACAAGCTTTAGCTGGTCGAAACTTGGCGACAAACTAAAAAGTTTGTCGGACATTTGTTGTTGGTTCTATATCTTCGCAATAATCGCGTCCGCAAACTCGTTCGTCGTCGCGATGCCACCAATGTCGCGGGTGCGCACTTTGCCTTCCTCAAAAACCTTGAGCATGGCGCTCTGGATCTTCTCGGCAGCTTCCCGTTCCTCGATGTGATTCAACATCAGAATGGCGGATTGTAAGAGCGCGGTCGGATTGGCAATTCCCTTTCCGGCGATGTCCGGCGCCGAACCATGGACGGCTTCGAACACGGCGCCGCGCTCGCCGATGTTCGCGCCCGGGACCAAACCCAGGCCGCCAATCAAACCGGCGCACAGATCAGAAACGATGTCGCCATAGAGATTCTCGCAAAGCAATATGTCGAACTGTTCGGGCCGCATCACTAGCTGCATCGACGCGTTGTCGACGATCATTTGTCGCATTTCAATGTCAGGATAAAGTTTGCCGACTTCTTCGAAGCACTTCAGGAAGAGTCCGTCAGACATCTTCATGATGTTCGCTTTATGGATGACCGTGATCTGTTTTCGTTGTTCGTTGCGCGCGTAGGTAAAGGCAAAGCGCGCGATCCGGGTCGAAGCCTTGGCCGTGATGATCTTCAAACTCTCGACCACACCGGGCACCACTTCATGCTCAATTCCTGAATAGAGGCTTTCGGTGTTCTCGCGCACGACGACGAGATCGAGACCGGGGTTGCGGCAAGGGACGTTCGGCAAAGCGCGCACCGGCCGGAGGTTCGCATAGAGGTCGAGCGCCTTTCGGAGTCCGACATTGACGGAAGTAAAGCCTTTGCCGATCGGCGTGGTAATGGGACCCTTCAAGCCAACCTTGTTGCGTTGGATTGATTCGATCAACTCATCGGGCAGGGTTTTCCCGAATTTATCCAACGCCTGTTGACCGGCAATGTGCTCTTCCCATTCGATCTTGACGCCGGAAGCTTCGATGATGCGGACGACCGCAGCGGCGACTTCGGGGCCGATCCCGTCGCCTGGAATCAGTGTGATACGATGCATAAAATCAATGTACTTTGAACTTAGTGCTTAGTACTTTGGTGTCCTCCGGTAAAAAAGTCAAAGCTCAAAATACAAACACAGCACCCGCGCATCCATGCCCAGTCAGTCCGCTCAACCAACTTCTACTCCAGATGTGCTAATCATCGGCGGGGGAGTCATCGGACTGGCGATCGCGCACGCGTTGGCGCGACGCGGCGTGCAGAACCTCACGGTGATCGAAAAGAACGACTTTGGCCGCGAGGCTTCGTGGGCGGCCGGAGGGATCCTGGCGCCGCAGGTGGAAACTGACAAGGACGATGGCTTTTTCCGAATTGCCTGCGCGGGCCGCGACCTGTATCGAGACTTCGCCGAGAACCTGCAAGGGGAGACCGGAATCGACGTGCAACTCGACACGACCGGCACACTTCATGTGGCGTTCACCGAAGACGAAGAAGTGGAGCTGCGCGCCCGATTCGCCTGGCAGCAAAAACAGGGACTCGCGGTTGAGTGGCTGGATCGTGTTGCCGCACGCAGACTTGAACCTCATTTATCTGAGAAGGTGCGTTGCGCCTTAAGATTTCCGAACGACTTTCAGATTGAAAATCGCCGCCTGATCGAAGCGCTACTCAGCGCGAATGAACGGCTCGGAGTTCGATTATTCAGAGATTGCGAAGCGACCACGCTGAACATCGAAAACCAAAGGGTGGTCGGCGTGGAAACTTCACAGGAGGACATCTCTGCGCATAGCATCGTGCTTGCGGCCGGTGCGTGGAGTTCATCGCTCAACTGCGCCGTCACGCTGCCGCAGCTCGAAGTCGAACCGGTGCGCGGACAAATGCTCTGCTTCAACCCCCCGGCACCGCTGGTGCGCCATGTGATCTACAGCTCGCGCGGCTACCTGGTTCCTCGCCGCGATGGCAGATTGCTGGCGGGCTCAACCACCGAATCAGCCGGTTTTGACAAACGTGTCACCAATGATGGCGTCAACGCGATCAAGTCGATGGCAGTTGAGATTGCGCCGGCACTGGGATCGCTGATGATGGTCGATTCGTGGGCCGGCTTTCGGCCGCGCGCGAAAGATGGTCTGCCGGTTCTGGGGCGAACCAGGCACGTTGCCGGCTTGTTCTATGCAACAGGTCATTACCGCAATGGCATTCTGCTGGCGCCGATTACCGGACAGTTGATCGCAGAAGCAATTCTGTCCGGCGCGACGCCGCCATTGCTTTGGCCATTTTCACCCGACAGATTCTGATGTCCGACAAGCTTTAGCTGGTCGCTGGCAGCGTGTCAGAGCGGCTTCATGATCCGGTCGCTACCGCTCCCGGTTCTGACATTCGCAGCGACAAACTAAAGTTTCTCGGACAGTAGCTGATTTTGACACTGCTTCGGCACTGTCCTACCATTCTCAACGTCTCCGCATTCGTCGCAACTCTTTGTTGATCAAATGAAACCATCATCCCTCTTACTGCTCGCTCTACTGTGCTCTGTTACTTTCAGTCAAACGTCCGTAGCCCAGTCGGTGCCGGCTAAAGATTCGCCCGCCGCGCAGAACGGCGAACCGACCAAAGACCCAAAACCCATCGCGCCCGATAAGAACGAATCGCGCACCGCCGCAAAGCTTTTCGAGGAAGCTGATAACTACTCGCGAAAGAAATTTGCAGAGTTCGAAAAGCTCAAGATGCCTTTCGACAAGCGTCTTGAAGAAAAGATCAAGCAGGAACAGCAGGACCTTGCCGGTCGACATGCAGCCACCGTAGCCGTGCGCAAGTTAGCCGCCAACGACGTTTACTACCTTGGCATGCTTTACAACCTGGCGCACAATTTCGAGAGCGCCCTGGAAACAATGCGGCGCTTCCTGAATGAAAATCCTGAACCGGCCGGCGAGCCCGCCCAAAACGCGCGAGCAATCATAATCATTCAGGCCGCGAAAAAAGGTCTGCCCAGTGAGGCCGCAGCGCGCCTCAAGGACTACACTAATAATCAACCACAAGTCCTCGATGACCGATTGTCACTGGAGAATTGGGTGACAGTTGGTTACTTCAATCTTAAGGATTACGAACACGCTTTGCCGTATGCACAGCAGATGTGGCTCACCGCGCAACAAGCAGCAAAACAGAAAAAGTCATTTGCGCGTGACGCCACCCTGAGTGAAGCAGCCGTGACCCTTTCAGAGATCAATCTGAAGCTGAAAAAAACCGAAGACGCTATTGCCGCAATGCACGAACTGAGGCAGATAGCCATGACCATTCCCTCGGGGAACCTCTACAAGCAGGCGCTGAAGCGTTTACTGCAAATCGCTCCTCCGAACAGCGATCCCTTTAAAGATGTAAACGAGGGAACGACCGCGATCAATCCGCCCGAAATTACCGTAAATGAATGGATCGATCAGCAACCGACCAGGCTCGCGGACTTACGCGGCAAGGTTGTGCTGCTGGATTTCTGGGCGACGTGGTGCGGCCCGTGCCGGGTGACTTTGCCGCGCCTACAAAAGTGGCACGACACCTACAAAGATCAGGGATTGGTGATCCTGGGATTGACGACATTTTATGGGCACGCTGAGGGCAAACAATTAACCAGGCCTCAGGAGTTGGCTTATTTGCGTGACTTCAAAAAGCGAAACAACCTGCGCTACGCTTTCGCCGTTTCCGATGAAGAGGACAATGATCGCAACTACATGGTGGGAAGCATTCCCACCACTTTCTTAATCGATCGGCGTGGCGTGGTGCGTTTCATCAGTATTGGATCAAGTGATATTGAGGCCACCGCCCTGCAAAAGATGATCAAGAAACTGGTCGATGAGCCGGTTCCCAGCCCGGCCGCAACAGGACAGTGAACCAATGCGCAAGCTCATTTATCGAGCTCATATTTGGCTGGGTTTGATTGTGGCCGTTCCCGTGCTGGCCTGGGCTTCAAGCGGATTTTTGTACGCGCTGCCGAATGTGGTTGAAGGCGGCAAAATTGAAAACATCGATGCAACTCGGCTGCGGGTGTCGCCGTCAGATGCTATGGCCAGGGCCAATGAGTTTGCCGGAAAGAAATTACCCACGACGGCGCTTACCTTATTGATGCGGGAGAGACGGCCCGTATATCAGGCGATTGGCGGAATGGGTGCGGATTCGCTTTTGATAGATGCGGAAACCGGGGCGGTAATTAAGACCCCACCGCCCGGCGCGCTGACGAAGTATTTCCGGCAAGCGCACTTCTACTTTTTTGCCGGCTCGTGGCAGGTGACGTTGCTGGTAGTGTTTTCGGCGCTCGCGTGCATCTCAGCGGCCTCAGGCCTATATTTGAATTTGACGATGTGGTTTGGGAAACTGTTCAAGCGAAGTTAGTCAATGCAAGTATCTCTTTTTTTTAACATAGTGGTAGCTTTTGTCGCCGGCATGCTGTCGTTTCTTTCGCCGTGCGTTTTGCCACTCGTACCGGGATACATCTCCCTGATGTCCGGCGTCAGTATCGATAATTTGAAGAGCGGCGGCGCTTCCGGCTCGCGGCGCGCCGTAATTCTTAATTCACTGGCGTTCAACGCCGGATTATCCGTGATTTTTCTGGCCCTTGGGGGAACCGCGGGGCTTCTGGGCTCGGCCATTTTTGCCAACACCTGGGTGAGAGTGATCGCGGGTCTGGTGATTATTATTTTCGGCCTGCATCTAATCGGCCTGCTGAAAATAAAATACCTCTACCGAGACACGCGCCAATTCTCAAGTGAAAAACCCCAGGGCATCCTTGGTTCATTGACCCTGGGAATCGCCTTCGCCGCCGGCTGGACACCGTGTATTGGTCCAATCCTGGGAGGCATCATCGGCTTGGCAGCGACCACCGGCGGCTGGAAAAACGGTCTACTGCTCTCGGCCTTTTACTCGGCGGGTCTGGCGGTGCCCTTTCTCGTTACCGGGCTTACCATCAATAAATTCCTTAATTTCTATTCAAAGTTTCGCAAGCACCTGCACAAGGTCGAGGTCGTTTCCGGCGTTATCCTGATCCTGATCGGCGTGCTGGTAATGAGCAATCGAGTGACGCTCTTGTCGAGTTCATGGCTCGCCAGCGTGATGCCAAACCTCGAATCAAAGCTGAAGTTACGCGGCAGCGCTCCAACTCCGAATCCGCAAGGGCAAACCTATACGCCAGCTCCGGATGTTCAGTTCACCAAACTCGATGGTAGTCCGTTTCGTTTGCAGGAATTGCGCGGGCGCGTGGTGGTGCTCAACTTCTGGGCAACCTGGTGCGTCCCCTGCCGATCGGAAATCCCGTCGCTCAGCGCCATGCAGAAAGATCTAGACGCGCAGGGTTTGAGTATCATCGGTGTTTCGTATGACGATACCGCTGATCTGATCCAGGAGTTTCAAAAAGATATTCCGCAGAGTTACCAAATTGTCCTGGGTGGACGTGAAGTCGGGTCACAACTCCCGGCGTCTCCACTGCCGACGACTTACATCATCGACCGACAGGGTCGCATTCGCGACAAGCTGATTGGAGAGCGGTCACGCGCGGCTTTCGAATCAGTAATCAAACCGCTACTTGACGAAGCGCAGACTACGGCGCAAAAAAGCAAATAAGAATTCCTGGCTTACAGAGGGCTGGACATGAAAAAATTACTATTGGCTTTGGTGATCCTCATCTCGGCACCGGTTGCGTTACTGGCGCAAGGTCCCCACGAGTATTCGCCGCTTGTTGAGAAGACGGTCAATTACAAGAATTGGACACTGAATGATCTGGCGACCAATAAACCCGTCAGCCTGCGGTCGTTGATGCAGGGCAAGAAACTGGTTATGGTGCTTTACTTCGCGCCCTGGTGTCCGAACTGGCGCAACGAAGCACCCGTCGCGGCCAGGCTTTACGAGAAATACAAAGCGCAGGGATTCGAAATTATCGGAGTCGGGGAATATGGTACGCGCGATGAGGTAAAGAATTATTTTGGCCCCAACGGCGCGCCTTACCCGGTAGTGATGGAGTCAGAGAGCAAGGAAGACCGTGAGAAGACCTCGCTTTTTGCCTATCGACAACTAACCGGCGACACGCGAAAGTGGGGCTCGCCCTGGAACATCTTTCTCGATCCGACCAAGTGTAATCAAGACGGCGACGTGCTGACCGAAAAGGCCTGGGTAGTTAACGGCGAACTCGTCGAGGCCGACGTTGATAAATTTATTCATGATCGGCTGGCGGCCAATGCCGTCATCACTCCGTGCAAGCAGTAACTTGAGACACAAGCTGAAGCCTGGACTTCGGTACGCACGCCTCCGGCGTGCCGCACGAGCGCAGCGTGCGAGCGAAGAATACCTGCAGCACGCCGGAGGCGTGCGTACCGAGAAAGCTTGGACTCTAAACTCAATCAGAATTCTCCGCTGACATTTTCGGTTACGGACGATGAAGCCGGAGAGCGGATCGATTCGTTTCTGGCAGCGCGTGTGGAAAATTGGAGTCGCGCCCGTCTCCAGCGACTGATCGAAGACGCCGACGTCTTAGTGAACGGCCGCAGCGTCAAATCCTCTTACAAGACTCACCCGCACGATGAAATAGAAATCGAGCTCACCTCGCTGCCGGCCACGACCTTTGCTCCGGAAGAAATTCCGATTGAGATTATCCATGAAGATGACGATCTGGTGGTCGTTAACAAACCGGCTGGCATGGTGGTTCATCCGGCCGCCGGCTCTCCAACGGGAACACTCGCCAACGCGCTGGCATTTCACTTCCACGAACTCTCAACGTCGGCAGGACCCGTGCGCCCGGGCATTGTCCACCGGCTGGACAAAGGCACTTCCGGATTGCTGGTAGTGGCCAAGACCGAAGCCGCACATGAGAACCTCTCCGATCAGTTTCGGGCGCGTGAAATTTTCAAATCCTACATCGCGCTGGTTCATGGCCAAATGGAACATAAGCGGGGCCAAATCGAGCAACCAATAGCTCGTGACCCACGTAACCGAACCCGCATGGCAGTCGTAGCCGGCGGTCGACCTGCCCTGTCACTTTACGTCATACGCGATGCGTTCCAGAGATTTAGCCGCCTCGATGTCGAGCTTAAGACCGGGCGCACCCACCAAATTCGTGTGCATCTCGCGTCAATCAGACATCCCGTAGTTGGTGATCCGGTGTACGGCGGGGGTCGTGACAACACTGTCCCTGACGCGCGAGTCCGCGGAGCGATTGCCAGGTTGCATAGGCAGTTTCTTCATGCTCACGAATTGGGCTTTCGACATCCACGTACCAAACAGGAATTGCGTTTTACTGCTCCGCTGCCTTCTGAGCTACAAGAGGTGCTTGAACTAATCCGGGATCAGCGAACCTGAACAGGGCCATTGCACCCTCATCGGGTGGCGACCTAATTTCCCCTCGTCTGTGTCTCTGTGATGATTAAGGCTTTACACATCCTGGGCACGTTTGACAGTGCCGGATTCGTTGAAGCAAGATAAGGCTACCCCTGAAGTTCCCCGACGATTTGTGGCAAATCCCCATTTGCCTTCCCCTTTTCTTAATTCCAGGAACCGTGATCGCAAATGGAGGATTCGCATGTCCAAAACTTTTGTCACCGGCCTTTTTAAAACCCGCGCTGCGGCTGAGGCCGCCGTTGACGCAATCATCAAACGTGGCTATACCCGCGACGACATCAGCGTATTGATGTCAGATTCTACGCGGAACAAGGAATTCGCCGTTCAAACTCGTTCGCACGCCGCCGACGGCCTGGGAGTGGGAGGAGCAATCGGCGGGACAATTGGAGCAGTGCTCGCTGCTATCGCCGCGGTTGGTACATCCATAGCAATACCCGGAGTTGGTCTGGTGGTTGCCGGTCCAATCGCGGCCGCGCTTGCCGGCGCCGGCGCCGGCGGGGCGACTGGCGGTGTCATCGGTATGTTGGTTGGCACCGGCATTCCCGAGCATCGCGCGCGTGTTTACGACACTGGGGTGCGCGGCGGCGGAATCTTATTGGGCGTCGAAGCAAAAACCAGTGAAGAGGTCGACAAGCTGGAGACTTTGCTCGAAGACATCGGCGCCGAGTACGTTCGGGCTGAATGACAGCGCGAACAATGCACACGGAAGTTCTCGAAACCAACGATGGCCGGCTGCAAAGCAGTTCACTTTGCAGCCCGGCCTAAATCGCAGGCGGAAAGACGGTGAACTTCACATCGTCTTCTGTTTGTCGGTAAGCGTGATGCCCATCTTCTCTAACGTCACCTTATTCAGCGTGCCGGTCACCTTCAGGCCCTCCGCCTGCTGATACTGCTTGAGGCCGGCGCGTGTCGCATCGTCGAGTTTGCCAGTCGATTCGCCGCTGTAAAAGCTCCGCTGTTTCAGCAGCGCTTGAGCCTGATTAATTTGATCCTTCGTTGCCCGGAAAACCGGGCCCCGATTCGCGTTGGCGTTCTTGGTCTTACTGGCATTTGTGTTCTTGCTCGTGCTGGTACTTGAATTCGAGTTTTGCGCAGTGCCGACGACCGACAACAGCAAGAAAAGGCACAGTACGACCCAAGGGAGTCTCTTCATTTTTAGTCTCCTGAAAGTAGGGCGCATTCAAGGCGCCGAATTGGATAAAGCCCAACTCATTTAAGAAATGGTTGACCGCGGCATCATATAGCCGCTGTCAAGCAGGTTGGCGGAAAACCCCGTAGCTCACATACATAAAGGACTTAACAAACCTTCCGCATCCCTTGCTAGACGACTTTGCCACTCAGTCTAAAATGGTTGGCAATTATTAAACACGTCTGTTATTATGACGTGGCCAGAAACGGCAAGCGCCCTGCGTTATTGAAACCCGCCTTTGAAACTCATTCGCTTTTGAAATCGATTATGACTAAACTTCCCCCCGTAATTCTTTTGCTGATGCTCGTCAGCGTGTCGGCCTTAGCCCAAAACCCTTCTTATTCGATCGACAACTTTGACTTCCAAAATGGGGTGCGCATTCAGGCGCCGCCAAAGGCACTGACACTGCCGTCAAAGCCTTCGCCGGCACGCGCCCGGGCAAGCAAAAGGACCGACGCGGTCAGCGCCAGTCCGATTCTTTCTTCAGCCCTGGTTCAACCCACGTTGATGTCGAACTCTTCCGCGGCTGACTTGTCGTCGCTGCGCGGCTACACGACCGGGAACTCACAAGTTGATGGGTATCTTATTGATTCAGGGAACAGGAATGGCATAGATCCGCTACTGCTCTATTCGGTCATGCATCAGGAATCAAGCTTCAAGTCATACGCGGTGTCTCCCAAGGGAGCGCGCGGTTTGATGCAGTTGATGCCCCCCACCGCGAGACGATTTGGAGTAATGAATATTTTTGATCCCAGGCAGAATATCGAAGGCGGCGCCCGCTATTTGCGCTTTCTGACTGAACGCTTTAACGGCGAATTGAGTCTGGTGTTGGCCGGCTACAATGCCGGCGAAGGCGCTGTCGAAAAGTATGGCTGGCGCATTCCTCCTTATGCTGAAACTCAGGAATATGTGCGGCGCATTTCGCGGCGTTATTCGGTGATTCAGGATCCGAGTGCGGCCCTTTACGCACGCACGCTGAACAGCCGCCAACTCGCGGGACTCCAGGCGAAGGAGTCGAGCCCGCTGTCGCTTTACGAGCGGACTGTCTCGACTGTGCGAATGCCGGACGGAAGATTGCAGCTAATGAGTCAGTAACGGACCAACTCATTTCAGGGTCAACGGGGCGACACGTTCAGTATGAACAGGTCGCCCCGCTCTCTGTTTGGTAACATTCCCTCTTCTTGTATGATGAAGCACGACGTTTCAGCATCTTTAGGGTCCGTTCTTGACGGACGACCGGAAGAGGTACAGAAGAAATGCGATGTGCTGACTGTGGCGCGCAGTTAAACCCGAGCAGCCACTTTTGCGATCAATGCGGAGCGCCGGCGCGCGACATTGAAGAGACGAGGATCGCACGCCAGTCAGCGGCGACGCCTGCCAGATATGACGCAAATGACGACCTGGAAAGCGTCGTCTTTACCGTCCGGCCAACCATGCTCTTCATTAAGATCGGCTATGCGGTGGCCGTGATTGGGGCAATCCTGCTTACCATCGGCCTGAACATGGTTAAGATTGTGGAGATCCCCTGGTACGTTTGGTTGCCGCTGGCGCTCGCCTTGCTCCTGATTCCGGCGTATTACCATCTGAAACGCAACATGGTCAGGTACACACTCACCGATTCCAAGATCGAAATTGATTATGGTTTGATTGCGCGAACCACCCGAAACATTCCGCTGTCGAAGATTCAGGATGTCACCGTTTCAGCGTCAATCCTGCAGAGAGTCCTCGGGTTTGGCGACGTAGTAGTCGATAACGCCAGTGAAATCGGGGGTTCGACCATACTTCACAATATCAACAATCCTCGGCATTATGCTGACCTGATTTTGCGCCAGTTGCGGCGCTGGCATTAAACTAAAACAGTATTCGGAACAAAAGTGAAACATTTGGCGCCTCAGAGGGTTCTAAGTTAAGGCGATGAATTTCTTGACGTTCACCAGGCCTCGGCGAAGCGGCGTTTATTTCTGCGCGCTGATGGCGGTTCTTTGTCTTCTGGCGGTCATAGCGCGAGGCGATCCGCCGTCGGCCGAATTAACGAAGATCCTGCCGGCCGATTTTGGGAGTTTTCATCGAGCAGCATCGATTCGGACGCTGGCGACACTGGTTAAGGACGACATTCTGCGACCAGAGTATTTTCCGGCCAGCCCGGATCCCAAAGCCCCGCCCATTTTCATCGGCGGCGAAGCTGAATACGCTTCCAGTACCGGCGACAAATTCCTGATTGAAGTTGTTCGCTTTCAAACTGACTCGGAAGCCTTCTCATTGCTGACCCTCACGGCGCGAAAAGCAACCGGGGGCACCGAATCACCCGAAATCAAGCTGGGCGATGTTGGCACTGCCAATGTGTCAGACTCGCGTGGCGTTTCATTATTCAAGGGCACGACCTTCGCCCGCATAACCAGTACCGGGGGCAACCTTAAGGCGGCTGATGAGTTGGCGCGATTGTTCGCCGCCACGCTGGAAAAGGGTGAAGATGAAGTACCGGTTCTGGTGAAGCATCTGCCTGATTGGCTGAATGCAAAAGCCCGAACCTCATACGTGACGAGCGCCGGCGCTCTCCGCGTCATCATCAACCAGCCGGTGCTTGAGGCCTTTGGTTTCGATGGCGGAGCGGAAGCCGTCATCGCTAACTACGGTCAATCCCAACTGCTGATCGTCGAGTTCACCACCCCGCAATTCTCGATCGAGAACGACCAGCGAATCTGGACAAAAATCGATGAATTGAAAAAGAAAGGCGAACCCGTTCCGACTGCCTATCGTCGTGTCGGCAACTACTCTGTTTTCGTTTTCAATGCTCCGGACGAAAAGACTGCGAATGCGCTGATTGATCAGGTGAAGTACGAACAGGTCGTTCAGTGGCTCGGCGACGATCCGCACTTGTACCAGCGGCTGCAAAGATACTTCACCCAGACTTCAGCCGGTGTTTTTGTCGCAGTGCTGAAGAGCTCGGGTCTTTCGCTGCTGTTTTGTCTGGCCGCTGGCGCCCTGATTGGAACGATGATGTTCCGGCATCGCCGAGCACAACGGGCCGCGGCTTATTCGGACGCTGGCGGATCAGTTCGTCTCAACCTGGACGATCTTACCGGGCCTGTTGCGTCACGCCACCTGCTCACCACCAAACAACCTGATCAGGATTCACGCTAAGCTGAGGTCAATGTCGCGTACCGACTCATGCTTCGCCTACCTTTGTGGCGTAGTCACGTTCACATTCACCTTGGTTGATTTGCCACCAAACAAGCCGCCTCTCCAGGCAAAAAAAGCCGCTACCACTACAATTATGAAAATCACCAGGACAGCCACCACTCCGGTGCTGCCGCCACCGCCACCATTGTCACCCATCTTCGTTTCCTTCTATTAAGATCCCCATGGATTCTTAAGGCGAGCTACGAGGTGCCGGCTGGCTTGGCTGTGATGATTGAGGCGTGGTTACGTTGACGTTAATCTGGGTTTTTCTTCCCCCAAACAAGCCACCTCTCCACGCCAAAAATGCCAGGATAACTACGATAAGAAAGATAACCAGCACAGCTACGATGCCGGTGCTGCTGCCGCCATCACCGTTCTCGGCCATAACAATCGCTCCACGGGAAATTACGCTTTTGATTGAGGGTTAAGAGGGAAGCCTTACGGGGAAGTTATTACACTGAAATTCTTAACACACGTTAGAGACGAGGTCAAACGAGAACAGAAAAAGCAGGTGACAACGAAGGGTGTTGTTGTCACCTGCTCGGTTTAGGCCCACAAGCCTGTGGGCGCTGGTAGTGCCGGCGTTTACTCGTTACCGCGCCGGCCCGGCTTTCTGGGCCGAGTGCGGTCCTGCGCAGGCTGGACGTCTCCCGGATTAACGGTCGGCGTCGGCTGCGGAGTCTTTGCTCCCGGCGGACAGACCCAAATTTCAATGAAGTCCGTGTCCCGATAGCCACCATTTACGATGACAACCCGGTGCGCGTCGACTCCACGTTGTGTCGTCAGGTAATCCATCGTGCGTTGACCCAGGCGGTCTGCCTGGCCCGTGCGACTCGTACGACCGGCATAGACGATGATGTAGGCAATCGAGTCCGTTGTGTTCTGTAACTCGATGGCCAGGTTATCCAAACGAGCCTTGTCGTCGTCGAAGGCCACTGACGGGAACTGGTCAAACACCCGGCATTCTGGCGGCGGCATTTCTTTTTTCACGACATTGGTCGCGGCTTGAGCAGTCTGACGGCACAGGGCATCGCCTGATCCATCATCCACAACTAAGGTCGCCATCACGCGTTGATTCCCGAGGTTGGTCGAATCAACCGTGATCGTTGCCGTTCCGGCGCCGCTGACGATTCGCGCCTCAGCAGGCGAAACGGTCCAGGTGTAAGTCAATGGTTTCGAACCGCTGTAGGAGACGTCAGCTGTGAACGTAATCAAATCGCCGTCGTTCACACTAACTGGAGCGGAGACGTTAACCGGATAGGGGCACGGAGACGTGACAGTGTACTTTTTCGGATGATAATTAAGATTGACACAGACTTTTCGGGCGCGTTCGATGTCAAAGTCACGAACCCATTTTCCCCCGTTGGGCAGAAGAATCTCGACGTTGTGATGTCCCGGCTGAAGTTCGATCACCCGGACTGTAGTTGATGTGTCGCCCTGGGGCTGACCATCGATGCGCAGCGGAAAGCCGCCAGGATTGGTTGAGATTTCAAGTTGACCGTACTTCACCTTCTTGGCCGCATATGCAGTCGAAGAAGTCGAGGCAAGGACGAAGGCGATTGCCATCAGGCCGATAACCGCGGCTTTGATCGAAGTTGAGTTGGGGCGGAAAGCGATTGTGAATTTTCCTGGATTCATGTTATTCCTCCGTCGTCGACTCAGCTTGTTTATTTGCCCGCCGCTTGTACAAGCGCCGGCGCGCCCCTGCCGTCAGGGCCACGATGCCGCTGCCGAACAATATCAAAGACGTCGGTTCAGGTACAGCTTCGCAGTTAACGCAGAAAGGACTCGGAACCGGCGGCGGAGTAGGGCTAGCTGCACAGTTAACGCAGAAAAGACCCGGAACCGGTGGCGGCGTAGGCGTTGGACTGGCCTCGCAGTTAACGCAGAAAAGACCCGGAACCGGCGGAGTTCCCGTTGTAACAGGCGGCGGCGGGTTATCGTGACTGCAGACGCCCGTCAGGCAAACCAGCGGAATCAATGCCAGGAATGGCCACCACTTGAAGCCACCACCAACCGGCGGGATCTCGCCGCAATCGCAAATCGTGCCATCAATACTGTCCTGATCAAAGACCTGAACATCGCCCTGTGGCTGTTGTGGAGCGACCGCGGTACCGGCATTCAGGGAAGCGACCTCCTGGGTTCCAAACGCGGCCAAGGTACCAGCCGCTGAGGTCTCTCCTTTGAAGCCGGCGGCGGTAGAGGGCATGGTCGCCGAAGCGCCGGCAACCTTCTGTGCGCCCGGATCTCGCAGCTCGCTTCGTAGCTCAAGCTGCTGGACCTGGCCACCTCTTTGCAGGTCGCCCATGACGTTTATGATATCAACGAACTTGATCGGGCCGGCTTGCGTTGGGATGGCGACCAGTAACAGCAAGCTCAGTGCGGTTGATAAAGTTCGGAAAATTCGAGTCCTCATGTGGTTAGGAACTCCTCCTCAAGTCTTTCAAAAGCAGCAATAGGGCTTCTCTTCCTACGTTCAAGACTTAAAACACAGTTTATTTCTACAGACACCAACAGACAGCTTGATGTGTGTATTCAAGCCTTTAACACGTTTTTGTGGGCTGTTTGCCTGTAAGGAAAACAGAGTTAATGCGGAAGGTATTCCAGTTTCAGGAAAGGATTTAGCGCGCTTATTGGCCGGAAAAACAACGCGGGCGACCACTTCGCAGTGACCGCCCGCATGACTACTAGTTAACGCCAGCTACTCCGCGGTGGCTTCGGCTTCGCGGTTTTCGTCTTTCAAGACGGCTTTGCGGGAAAGCTTAATCTTATTGCCTTCCTTGCCTATGCACTTGACCAGGATCTGCTGTCCTTCTTTCAGCTCATCGCGCACGTCACGAATTCGACGGTCCGCGATTTCTGAAATGTGCAGCAAGCCATCGGTGCCCGGGAAAATTTCCACAAAGGCCCCGAAGTCCACGATGCGGCTTACCGTGCCAACATAGGTTTGGCCGATTTCCGCTTCCGCGGTCAGGCCGCGAATACGCGCGACTGCGGCTTCGGCGGCGGCGCCGTCGGCCGTGGCAATCGAAACCGTGCCGTCGTCTTCAACGTCGATCTTTGCGCCCGTCTCCTCAACCAGGGCGCGAATCACTTTGCCTCCTGGTCCAATGACGTCGCGGATCTTGTCCGGATTAATCTTGATTTTGATTATCCGCGGAGCATGCTGCGAAATTGACTCTCGCGCACCCGGCAACGTTTGGTTCATGGCATCAAGGATAAACAGCCGGCCCTTCTTGGCCTGTTCCAGGGCTTCGGCCATGATCTGGGCGTTGACGCCGGCGATCTTGATATCCATCTGTAGCGCGGTAATGCCTTCTTGCGTGCCCGCGACCTTAAAATCCATGTCCCCGTAATGATCTTCGGCACCCGCGATGTCGGTGAGAATCGCGTACTTATTGCCTTCCATTACCAGGCCCATCGCCACGCCGGCGACAGATGCCTTCATGGGAACACCCGCGTCCAACAATGCCAGGGTGCCACCGCACACGCTGGCCATCGATGACGATCCGTTTGATTCCGTGATATCGGAAACAATGCGAATGGTATAGGGGAAGTCCGCATCGTCGGGCAACGCGGATTCGAGCGCCCGGCGGGCCAACGCCCCGTGACCGATTTCGCGCCGGGAGGAGGAACCAAAGCGGCCGACTTCACCGACCGAGTACTGCGGAAAATTGTAGTGCAGCAGGAATCGTCGCTTGACCTCGCCCTTTTCGAGGTCGTCCATGAACTGCTCGTCTTCCTTAGTCCCAAGCGTGGCCGTCACCATCGCCTGGGTTTCACCGCGCGTAAACAAGGCCGAACCGTGCGTTCTCGGCAGCCAGCCTACTTCACAATTGATGGCCCTAATCTCCGAAAATCGACGGCCGTCGGGGCGACGCCGCCGATTCAGAATATCGTCGCGGAAAATCTTTTCCTTCAAGTGATCGAAGGCCTTTTTCGCCATCGTTCGCTGTTCGACCTGATCCTCGGGGTAGCCTTCGATTACTTCTTTCTTCAAGGCATCAATGGCTGCGTAACTGGCCCGTTTTTCCTGGCCGGACGTATCCAGCGCGGCGCGCAGACGCTCGGCGTAGTTACGCTCAATTTCGCCGATCAGCTCTTCATTCAAAGCCGGCGGTTCGACCGCACGCTTCTCAATTTCCAGAGCCTTGTAGAGCTCTTTCTGCCAGCGACAGAGCCGGTTGATCTCCTTGTGCGCCAGCATCAGGGCCTCAACCATAATTGCCTCTGACACTTCCTCCGCCCCGGCTTCAACCATTACGATGGCTTCCTCGGTGCCGGCTACGATTAGATTGAGACGCGAATCGCGGCTTTCGTCGTAAGTCGGATTGACGACATACCGGCCATCAATCAATCCAATTCTCACTCCGGCGATGGGCGTCGAAAATGGAATGTCGGAAAGATAGAGCGCGCACGACGCACCGGTAATGGCTACGACATCCGGATTGTTATCGGGATCAGCGGAAATTACTGTGGCGATAACCTGGGTTTCGTTGCGATAGCCTTCGGTAAACAAAGGCCGGCAGGGTCTGTCGATCAAACGGCTGGTGAGAACCTCTTTCTCGTTCGGTCGTCCCTCACGGCGAAAATAGTTCCCGGGAATGCGTCCGGCTGCATAATTCGCTTCGCGATATTCAACCGTTAGCGGGAAGAAATCGATTCCTTCACGCGGTGTTGAGGCGCCAACCGCAGCGCATAAAACCATCGTATCGCCATAACGGATCACACAGGATCCATCCGCCTGTTTGGCTACGCGTCCAACTTCAACTGTCAGGTCGCGATCGCCCAATCTGATTGATTCTTTCAAATACTTCTTCACTGTCATTTTTAATCGTCTCCTTTTGACGATGCCGGCGCCTTAACGCCGACACGCAGCGTCTCATCCGCTGCGATTTGCTATTTGTTCGGAGTTTCGCCTTCAGGCGGCTAATCGCGCTGTTCGAAAACCGCCTCAGGGCGGAACTCCAAAACCATGAAAAGAAAAGGCGGCAGAGCCTGGCCGTGAGCTCTTGCCGCCTTTCGATTTTGTAAGGCCGCGCGCGTCGCCTGGTTTCCTGAATCGCCGTCACGTTCGGCTCGGATCAAGCTCTTCGATAACGCGTGCTTTGTTTTAGAGATTCGAAGATTCTCTGATTGAACTATTTCTGGCTAACTCGTAATCCGAGACGCCCCACCACTTCGTGGTAGCGCTGAATATCGGTTTTCTTCAAATACTCAAGCAAACTACGACGCTGCGAGACCATCTTTAGCAGCCCTCGCCGCGAATGATTGTCCTTCTTGTGGATTTTGAAATGCTCCTGGAGTTCGTTGATTCGCGTGCTCAGGAGCGCGATTTGGACTGGCGCTGAACCCGTATCAGAATCATGTGCTCGGAAATCGCCGACGATTTTTTCTTTTGCTTCTCTTGCTAATGACACTACTAAAAATGGTCCTCCTAGACAGCAGTAAGCGCTTGAAATCTAAGCGACAAACCACAAAGACTTGAATTACGAGACAGAAAGTAACATTTCGGTCATATCAGTGTCCAGTTGTCACGAGTCTCGCCCTAATCCCGTGCGAGAGACCAGTTTGTCTGCTAACATTCGCGAATTCATGAATTGACCGCAACTGACGATGACAGAAAAAAGCCCAAAAATCGTAATAATTGGTGGCGGCTTTGGTGGTTTGTTCACCGCCCTCGACCTGAGTGACGCAGGTCATGTGACGCTCATCAACGACGAAGATCATTTTCTCTTCAAGCCGATGCTCTATGAGTATCTGAGCGGTGAGGTTGAAGCCTGGCATATCGCCCCGGATTGCAAGGAACTGCTCGACAGTGACGCGACCTTCATCAAAGGCCAGGTAACCGGCATCGATCTCTCCTCACAAACGCTCAGCCTGGAAGGCCACGAGGAACCGCTCCGATACCATGTTCTGGTCATTTCGCCCGGGGCGATCACCAATTATGCGGGTGTGCCCGGGGCCGAGGAGTTCTCTTTACAGTTCCGCACGTTGAATGATGCCAACCACCTGCGGCGATGCATGACCGAAGCCCTTGATATTGTTCAGCCTGACTCAGCGCCCCAGGATACTCGCGCCGCGCTGACTTTTGCTGTGGTCGGCGGCGGCGCCAGCGGCGTCGAATTAGCCACGAAGATGGCCGACCTACTCCGCGACGCCGTAAAACGACGCGCTCTCAAAGGCGAACCGCGGGTCCTGATCGTTGAAATGGCCGATCGGCTGGTGCCCGGCATGGGTGAGGAAATTCGCAAGCATGTTGAAAATGCGCTTGAGGAATTTCGCGTCGAAGTTCATACGGAAACTCGAGTTGTGCGAGTAACCGAAAGCAGCATCACACTCGAACACAATCACAACCAGACCGAACTTGAAACTGCCGGGGTCGTCTGGGTTGCCGGTGTGCGTCCGAGTCCTTTGATTGAAGGCCTGAACGTCGAAAGAGATCGGCGTGGACTGATAGCGGTCGAACCAACTCTCCAGCTGCGCGGTTATCCAAACGTCTTCGCGTTGGGCGATGCGGCGTTTTATGCCGACGTGGTGCCGACTCTGGCCGGAACCGCGCAATTGGCGCTACAGGAATCGCACCTTTGCGCGCACAACATTCGCGCCTTTAATGAAGGAAGCCAGTTAAAGTCAAAACACTTTGCTGAGCTGGGAGAGGCTCTCAGCCTGGGAACCGAACATGCTGCCGTACTCACCGGCGGCAAGGTGATCGGTGGGCCACTCGCGCGCCAGGCGCGTTTCGCGCTATACACGGCGCGCCTTCCGACCTGGCATCATCGTCTGCGTGTGGGCGCCAGCTGGTTTTTTGAAGGCACTCAGCCACGGCCGCTACAGCCGCTGGGATTTTGA
>Ga0207428_10002220_pt1 | contig 19491 bp, 15 predicted proteins | sample RhiMethybrSRZTD1_FD_187600 | JGI IMG/M metagenome (GOLD analysis project Ga0207428, IMG submission 187600) | Populus rhizosphere microbial communities from Tennessee, USA - Rhizosphere MetaG P. TD hybrid SRZTD1 (SPAdes) (version 3) | ecosystem: Host-associated > Plants > Roots > Rhizosphere >...
CCGGGGATGACGAACAACCCGTCCCTGATCTTTCTGATCTCGGTCGAGAACGGGTCGCCCGTCGGCCGCTGCGCCGCTGCGATCGCCATGGTCGCGAGTGCCCCGCCGAACAGACACAGGTAGACAAGCATTCTCAAGCGATGCATCCGAGCCTCCCAATGGACGCGGCGATTATGTGCGGGAGACGATCGCCGCGCAAACGGCCGAGGCGACAGACCGAGCGATATACTTGCCTTTCCGCAACCCTCTCGGAGGGCAGAATCCCATGCGCTCGAGCGTCTTGATTGGTGCGCTGCTCGCCGCCTTCTTCACCGCATCGAGTCACGCACAACAACGAACCGCCGCGCGGACCGACGCCGACTGGCCGATGTACCGGCATGACCTCGCCGGAACCGGGTATTCGCGGCTCACGCAAATCACGCCCGCCAACGTTGCGAGATTGACACAGGCATGGACGTATCGACTGCAGAGTAATGCGGCGCCGGCTGGCCCAGCGGGACGAGGGGGAGCTGGCGCCGGTGTGAATTCTCAAGCGACACCCATCGTCATCGAAGGCGTGATGTATCTACCAGCGGCGAACCGGGTGGTGGCACTCGAAGCGGAGACGGGGAAGGAAATCTGGCAGTACCCAGTGACAGGCGGAGCGCCATCACGTCGCGGCGTCGCGTACTGGCCCGGCGAAGCCAACCTGCCTCCCCGGATCCTCTTCATGGTCGGACGACGTCTGATCGCGCTCGACGCGCGCAGCGGCGTCATCGCGTCTGGTTTCGGTACGAACGGCGAAGTCGATATCGACGTGCCCTACAACTCCGTGCCGGGCATTTTCCGGAACGTCGTCATCGTCGGTGCCAACACGCCGCCTGGCACGATCGGCGGCATCGGCAATGCCCGAGCATTCGACGCGCGCACGGGCGCCAAGCTGTGGGAATTCAATTCTGTGGCGCAGCCAGGGTCCGTCGGCCATGAGTCCTGGGAGGGTGACAGCTGGAAAGGCCGGCTCGGCGCCAATGCATGGCCCTTCTACTTCACCATCGATGAACAACGGGGTCTACTCTACTTGCCGTTGGCCTCGCCGATTCCAGGCGCGTTCGGCGGAGACCGTCAAGGCGCCAACCTCTTTGGGAACTCGGTCGTCGCGGTGAACGTGCAAACGGGTGCCTACCAATGGCACTTCCAGACCATCCATCACGACCTGTGGGATCACGATCCGCCGGCGCCACCTGGACTCTTCGACGTCGTCCAGAACGGACGGACGATACCTGCGCTCGGAGTGACGACGAAGTCGGGCTATCTGTACATCCTGAATCGCGAGACCGGCCGGCCGATCTTCGGCGTCGAAGAGCGAGCGGCTCCGAAGAGCGACGTGCCTGGGGAGTTCGCGTTTCCGACACAGCCGATTCCGGTGAAGCCGCCTGCGTTGGCGCGAGTCTCGTACAGCGCCGCTGATCTCGTGACTGCTGCGGTCACGACACCGGAGCACGCGCAGGCATGCGCCGAGCTTGTCGAGAAGGTCGGCGGTCTCTACAACGCCGGTGCGTTCACGCCGTGGCGATACCGTGCCGAAGGCGCTCCACCCGCGACGACGCTCGGGTTTCCAGGAGGGCTGGGCGGCGCAAACTGGGGCGGCACCGCGCTCGATCCCACATCGCGACTCTTACTCGTGGCGACCCAGGACGTCGGCGCGCTGGGCTCGATCGAAAAGGCCAAAGGCGGATCACTGGTGCCGTACGAGAAGACCACTCCGGGACGGGCCACCTTCGATGTCCGGATTGGCGATGCGAACTGGCCGTGCCAGAAACCACCATGGGGTCGTCTGACGGCGATCAACACATCGACTGGTGAAATCGCCTGGCAGGTCGCGCTGGGAATTACCGATCAACTTCCTCCCGAGAAGCAGCACACCGGCCGGCCGCTATTGGCGGGTCCGATCGTCACGGCGAGCGGACTCGTGTTCATTGCCTCGACCGACGACAATCGATTCCGCGCCCTGGACGTGAAGACCGGCAAAGAGTTGTGGGTGACGAGGCTCGAGCGAAGAGGCAATGCCAACCCGATCACGTATCGCGGCCGGAACGGCCGACAGTACGTCGCCGTCGTCGCCACCGACAGTGTGTTGGTCTACGCACTACCCAATTGAAGAAACGGGCCGCCTGAAGGCGGCCCCTACGTTGCCCCGCGCTTGTCGTTCGCAGCCGCCAGGGCCTCGTACTCGGGCAGTCCGCGAAGCGAAACGAGATCAGGATGGCGTGAGAACGGGGCCCGGTAGCCGAGCTCGACCGCGCGCTTCAGGAGCCGTACCGCTTCGTCGCGCTGACCGACGACAGCAAAGTAGCACGCCTGTGAAAAGGCGATGTCCGGGTGATCGAGTCCGCCGCTCTTCCGGAACATCTCCACCGAGCGCTCGTACACGGAGGTGGCTTCGGCATGCCGTCCGTCACTTCCGTAGAGCGTGGCGAGCTCGATCAGGACGTTGGCGAGATCCGAGCCGACCGGGCCGTGGACTTTCTCATAGATAGATGCAGAGCGCTCGAGAAGCGGATACGCCGTCTGATGGTCGCCTTTCATACGAACCGCGAGGGCAATATTCATCAGGACCGATGCCACGTCGGGATGGTTGGGTCCCAGTGCTTTCTCCCTGATCGCCAGCGTCCGTTCATACCAGGCCTTCGATTCGTCGTACCGCCCCATATACCAGAACAGGACGCCGAGGTTGTTGACGGCTGCCGCGACATCGGGGTGCTCGGGGCCAAGCACTTTTTCCTTGATGGCGAGTGAGCGCTCGAACAGCGGACGCGCACGCTCATAGTCGCCGAGCTTTTCGAGCACGACGCCGAAGTCGTTGAGACACCACGCCACGCGGGGACTGTCGGGCCCCAGCCGATTCTCCAGAATCGGCAGCGCCTGTTCGTAGTGCTCTCTGGCCTCGTTGTAGTGCCCCGTCAGGTTCAGCAGCCAACCCAGATGGTAGTGAGCCAGGGCGACATCGACATGGTCGGGGCCCCGCGCGGTCCGCGCGATCTCGAGAGAACGTTCCAGAACGGGTCGCGCGGCCGCGAGCGAGCCGACGTCGCGAAGCATGACGCCGTGCGTGCGGAGGCCAAGACCGAGATCAGGATGGTTCGAGCCGAGGCTTGCTTCCAAGATCTCGACGCCGCGTCGGCTGAGCGCCTCTCCGTCGGCGAGCCGGCCCTGACTGCGGTACAGCCAGGCCAGCGACAGAAGACTGGCTCCCACTTGGAGATCCCTCTCACCCCGTTCGTGGCGGCGAATCTTGAGCGCGTCTTGCATCAACGGCTCGGCTCGCCCGTACAAGCCGAGGTTCTGATACACGCGGCCGATGGTGTCCATGAGCCGCGCTCGCACCAGCGGTCGATCGGCAAGCTCCCGGTCGATCTTCGTGGCGCCCGCCTCCAGGATTTCTCGAGCGGTAATCGTGTTGCCCCGAGCCTGATTCGGATCGGCAACCTCGAAGAGCCCGATCAGAAAGTCCGACACCTGTTTGGCGGTTTCAGCCTCTTGGGCTGCCACCGCCTCCGCACGCTGCGCGCGAACGAGGCCGATGACGGTCCCCGCAAGGCCGACGAGCAGGACGGTCATGATCGCCACACCCGCGGCCACTCCGACGCGGTGCCGTCGAACGAACTTTCGAACGCGGTAGGTGGTGCTGGGAGGGCCGGCCAGCACCGGTTCGTGGCGCAGGTGCCTGGTCACATCGGCGGCCAACTCCAACGCGGTCGAGTAGCGGCGCGTCCGATCTCTTTCCAGGGCCTTCATCGTGATCCAATCGAGATCGCCTCGCAGTTCGTTGGCGAGCGATCCGACGTCGGTCCGCCGGTTCCGGGCGACCTGATCGCCATCGTTCACCGTACGGAGTCGAAGGCTCAGTCGGCGTGGCTCGTCGTCGCGGATCGTCCTGCGTCTCTGATCGACGGGGGAACGACGGAGGGCCCCCTCGTCAAACGGCAGCGTCCCGACGAGCAACTCGTAGAGCAGCATACCGAGCGCGTAGACGTCGGTACGCGTGTCGATGTCCAACGCCGTCATGTCGGCCTGCTCGGGACTCATGTACTCCGGCGTGCCGATCATCTGGCCCACCTGAGTGAACAACGTTCGTTCGGTCAGGTGCTGGGCGGTGGATTTCGCCACCCCGAAGTCGATGAGTTTGGGAACGGCTTTGTCGTCCTGTATCTCGACGAGCACATTCGAGGGCTTGACGTCCCGATGAATCACGCCCTTCTGATGCGCATGCTGGACGCCTTCACACACCTGGATGAAGAGCTCCAGTCGCTGCGTCGTGGTGAGCTTGTTCGAGTCGCAGTAGTCGGTGATCCGTACTCCCCTCACGTACTCCATCACGAAGTAGGGCCGCCCTGTGTCGGTGGCACCCGCGTCGAACACACGCGCGATGTTCGGATGATTCATCAAGGCGAGGGCCTGTCGCTCGGTTTCGAAGCGCGCGATGACCTCCTTCGTGCTCATCCCCCATTTGATGATCTTCAGGGCGACGATTCGACGGATTGGCTGCTCCTGTTCGGCCTCGTAGACCTCCCCCATACCGCCCTCGCCAATCCATCGAATGATGCGGTAGTGGCCGATTCTGTCGAACTCGCGCGGCGCTGCCGATGCTCCTGTGGACTCGTTCCAGGTGGTCAACTGCGGGTCAGTCGAATCCGGCGCGTCCGGAGCCATATCGAACGGCATTCTACTCGCGGCGATGGGCGACCAGCGGAGATCGGCGATCCCGTATAATCAGGCCCTCGGGAACTCGTGAACGGAGCGGAGGTGCACGGTGCGCAGCCTACTGGTTGTCCTGGCCCTCGTCGTCACAACCATCGCCGTCCAGGGTCAGCATTGGACGCCGCCTCGCACGCCGTGGGGCGAGCCGGATCTCCAGGGCTATTGGCCAAGCGTCGCGATGCTGGGCGTGCCGCTCGAGCGGCCGGTCAACTTCGGTGATCGGGCCACCTTGACCGACGAGGAGTTCGCGCGTCTTCCGGCTCAAACGCGCATTCGAAACGCGAACGACGCATTCTTCGGCGAATCGAGAGACCACTGGCGCGATTACGGCAAGCCTCAGCGCCAAACGTCGCTCCTGGTCGATCCGCCCAACGGCCGCTTTCCTCCACTGACGCCGGAGGGCGCCAAGCGGACCGCCGCCATTCCCAATGAAGCGCGCGGGGCGCTCAACGGCCCCGAGAACGCGAGCCCGCAAGCGAGGTGCATCTCACGCGGCGCGTTCGGCTCGATGCTGCCGATCGGGAACACCAGCGGCAATCAGATCGTGCAGGCTCCCGGCATCGTCGTCCTCCGCAACGAAATGATCCACGAAGCGCGCATCATTCACGTCGACGGGCGTCCCCATGTCGGCGCGAGAATCCTGAGCTACATGGGTGACTCTCGCGGGAGGTGGGAAGGTGCCACACTGGTCGTCGAGACGACCAACTTCAGCGAGACTGGTGGCATCAACCGCGCCTTCTCACATGACGCGCGGATGACGGAGCGCTTCACGCGAATCAACGACCGCACGCTTCGCTATCAGGTGACCGTGGACGATCCGGCGACATGGACCAAACCATGGACGGCCGCGTTCCCGCTCGAGCAGGATCCGTCGTTCTATCTCTTCGAGTTCGCGTGCCACGAGGGCAACTACTGGAGCATGCGTTCAATGCTGGGTGGGGCTCGCTTGTCTGAAAAGTGAGCCGCCGTCTACTTCTTCTTCTGCACGTCCGCCTCGGCGCACTTGCCGCCTTCGCAGCGGTTGTTCTCCGAACATGAGTACTCGAACAGTTCCTGTCCCTTTTCCATCAGCACGAACGTGCGGGTATTGCGGATCGGCTTCTGGTAGAACTTCGGATCCTCCATCGTGATATCCCACGTCATGTGGTCGTAGTCGGGACGCGCCATCCGGATCGTCAGGCGCAGCGCGTCGCTGTGCGGGTGCTGAGCGGTATCGAGCCACGTGCGGCCGTTGAACCCCGCCGTCGTGACCACCAGCGTGTCTCCCTCCCAGCGCCCGACCGACGTGCCCATCCATGTGGCTTCGAGGTCCTTGGGGAGATCGCGTCCGTCAGTCGGTACAACGTGAAACCGGTTGTCCTGCTCCCAGAGGATGACGAGCCGATCCGGATGGTGCACGTACGCATGCGGATACGGCGTGTTATAGGCGCGCACGAACCCCCATGGCTGACAATGCGCGCCGTAGTCGTAAGTCGTCGGCTTGTTGTTCTTGTCCCATTCCACCTTGCCGGCCGGCGTGAACAGCAGCTCGCCCGTGACGACGCTCGAGCAGCCGCGGCCTCCGCCGGCGCAGGCGCCTTTCACGTTCGCGCTGATGTCGCCGACGCGCGGGTGATCCCAGACGCCGGTGAAGTCGGGCTTGCCGTTCGACAAGCGCGGCGCCGGCTTGCTCGTCTGGGCGGCAACGAGCGACGCACAGAGAACGACGGCGGCCACACTGAGACGTGTCTTCATGTCGAGCTCTCCTTCGTGCCGTCCGCCACTACTTGGCCGTCGGCGCTTCGCCCGATGCCGTGAACACCTGGCGGCCGTCGGAGAACGTCACACCTTTGCTGGCCGCGTTGGCCGAACCGTCCTTCGCGCGGATACCTTGCACTTTTATTGTGTCGCCGACCTTCAGCGAGTCCTTGGTGATGCCTCTCCGCCTGAGTCCGTTGGGTGCGGCGCCGGAGAATCCCCAGACCGCCGCAAGACCCGAGACCTCGTCTTTGCCCTCGACGTAAAACCAGATATGAGGATTGGTCCACTCGACTTTCTTGACCACGCCCGTCACCCTGACGGGCTTGTTGGCGTCGTACTCTGCCGCCTCGGAGTGGTGGGCAGGCAGACGCACGCCCGCGACGACCAGCCCGGCGCTCACGAGGAACACCGCTAAGAGATTCCGTGACATGACGCCCTCCTGTTCCGCGCAGGATGGTAGCAGACCTGCCTTCCTTGAGGACGGCGTCGAGATCCTTGGTGGGTGCGGGTGGTCTGATGGCACAGAATACATGAGATTGACGAACGCTTACGTTTGCTGTTCATTTGATGCTCAACACGAGCATTCGACTCCCCCGAATGGAGACACGCCGATGAGAACAATCGCTGCAGCGGTCGTATTGGCGTTCGGGCTTGCGATCGTTACGGTCGCCGCCCAGGCACCACAACAGAGCCAGCAGAAACCAGCCGGGGAACACAGCATGACCGGCTGTTTGCAGAAAGGGGCCTCCGCAAACACGTTCAGACTGACGAACGTCGAGAAGGTGAACAACGTCGATGTCGCGGAGTCAAAGGCCGATCTCGCTCCGCATGTCGGACACAAGATCGAGATCACGGGTACCGTCGTGCCGGGCAAAGAGACTCACACGATGAACGTGACAGCGATGAAGATGGTCTCGACGACGTGTCCGTAGACTGACCGATTGTTCAAGCGCCGAAGGTGGCGAGTCGTATGTCCGGCTGCCACCTTCGCGCGTCACGGCGATGATGGCCAACCTTCAGTGAAGAGACGCCATCCCGATCCAGAACAGACTTCGCCCGGCGGCCTGGTCCGCCTCGATGTCGTACTTGCGCGCAAATGAGAGCTTGCCGTCGTTGCCAATGGTGAAGACGGACAGGCCCGCCGGCACGGCGCGCACGCCCTGTTCGTCTCGCACGGCAAGCGGCGTCAGATTGCCGACCACGAGCACCCGTCCGCTCGAATCGATGGCGAACGTCCGCGGATGAAAGCCGCGCGTGTCAGCCGTCTGGATCAGCGTCGGCTCACCCGTCGCCTGATCGATCGAAAACACCGCAATCGTGTTTTCGCCGCCGACGGACACCGCCGTCCCCTGGACGTCCGTCGTGGCGCTGGCGCGGTTGCCGACGTAGACGAACCGGCCATTGGGATGCACGTGGATGGTGCTCGTCGTCTGGCCTGCGCGAACGTTGTCGGGCGCCGCCAGCGTCGTCTTCGAAAAGAGTGGCGCTGAACCGAGGGAATCGTTCTCGATACGAAACACGTTGATACGGTTCTGGCGCTCGAGCGTGAGGAATGCCCAGGGCTTCGATGGATGAAAATCGATGTGGCGGGCCTGAAATCCGTAGCCGCCCGCCGGAGCGATCGAGCTCTTGTTCCGCAACACGCCACTGTCGAAGGCGAAGACTTTCAGCGCCCCCGGATCTTCTGGCGTGCCCGCGGTCGGTCCGTTGCCGCGCGTGACCAGCACGACCGCCTTGTTGGACGGCAACACGCGTACGTGATGTGCGTAGATGCCCGAGTCGAGCGGCGACTGCGACGGCACTTCGGCCCCGAGCGTTCCGTCGCCTTGAATGCGGTGCACCGAGACGCCGCTCGGATCGTTGTACGCCACCAGCAGATGCGCACCCTCCATATCGGTCGTGACGTGAATCGCTCGCGAGCGAAGCATGATGGAGGACCCACTCGCTGCGAGCATCCCCGACGCGTTCACGCTGAACGCGGTCACTCCATGACGTCCCTCAGTTGCCGCTGCGCCGCCGGCGCTATAGCTCGCGCCCCTGTTGCTCCACGCCACGTAGAGGTGACGACCAGATCGGTGCATCACCGCTTCCTGCACATTGGCGGGCAAGGTCACGGTGCTGCGCTTCTCGAGAGAGGCCCTGCTGACGTCGACGTCGTATTGCGTGAGGTCTGGTCCAACCGCGGCGTAGACAACGGCGTCCGCCGACGCAGGCTTCACAGACAGCTGTGCCGATGTCGTGACGTAGATCGAGGTGAGGAGGGCCAGTACGATGGTGCCGAGGGATTTTTTGTTCATCAGTGTGTCGTCCTGCGGGAGACGTCACGCCGTTCATCGGCGAGGGTAGTTCCCAAGCGGGCGCCGCTGTCCGGGGCCACGATCCCGTTGCTACGGCGGCGTGAAGATGCTCTCGACGATGCCGGTCGGCCGCACGCGCGGATCCGAGGACATCACGATGGTGTGCTTGGGGACGGCAGCCTCAGGACAGTACAGCAGCAACCGATCGCCATCGCGCCCGATCTGATAGCAGCGTGCTCCAGCGAGGTCGATCCGCTCCATCCGATTCTGATACAGCAGCCGCCAGGGCACGACGATCATGAACACGGCGACGATGAAGACCACTGTCGCCGGCACCAGTGTCTGCGCTCGCGGTCGCGGAGTCTGCATCCGCCGCAGGCGAATCGCCCGGATCAATCCGAGTCCGACGAGGAACGCGACCACCACCCTGGTCATGCCCCACGTGTTGTGCGTTGGCACATTGGACGGCCGCAGCGGATCGATCATCGACGGAGTTGCCTGTGTGACGTACATCAGGACCGATCCCCAGAGCTCGGAGAACCACCAGATCGTGGCCAGCAGCGCCATCGTGCCGAACACCGCGACGAGCGTCGCCATCTCCTTCGCGTCGTAGAAGCCGAGCGAGGTGAGCAGCGGTACGCACGACGCCTCTATCCGCGCGCTACGGCGCCCGACCCGTGGAGCCAGCCGGCACACGGTACGATACACCCACCGCGCGACGGACCACCCGACCAGCAGGATGCCTGTCAGGAAGGCGGGGGCAATCAGTGATCGCACGCCCCACACCAACCAGTCGAACACGCTCTCCGCGGCGAACGGACCCGATCGACCGAGTGTCACGTTGAACGCCATCGACGTGAGAAACCCCAGAAACGTGACGGCGACGACTGACACGCCGGCGACGAACGCAACGAAATACCAGCGCCGCCTCGCGCGTTCCAGCTCCGCCAGGCGCGCCAATCCCTCCTCGAATTGAGCGGCTGTTGCAAAGGCGTCCTCCCGCCGGAGACCGGCAGACACCGTGTCGAGCCGTGGCGCAGCCAGTCGATCCACGAGCTCCGGTGCCGAGAGGGCGCCGCCTGTCATCTGGATAGCCTCCAACGCGGCGTGTACTTCGGAGGCGCGTTGATAGCGCCGCGCCGGCTCCTTCTCGAGGCAACGCTCGATGAGGGCGTGCAACGCGGCCGGCACTTTGAACGGCAGCGGGCGCGGCGCGTGATTCAGAATCGCCGCGCTCAACTCGAACGTCGTCTGTCCATGAAACGGCCGCACGCCTGCGGTCATCTCATAGAGCACGACGCCCAGTGCCCAGATGTCGCTGCGTGCATCGGCGGGGAGCCCACGCAGCTGCTCCGGCGCCATGTACGCGAGAGTTCCCCCAAGCGCTCCAGGCTCAGTGAGCGAGGCGTGCGACAGCGTACTGAGCTCTGCCAGCTCGTTGCCTGCGAGCTGCTTCGCGAGCCCGAAGTCCAGCACCTTGAGCCGGCCTTCAGGGGTCACCATCACATTGGTGCCCTTGAGGTCGCGATGGATCACGTTCCGCGAGTGAGCGTGTGCGAGGGCATCGGCCAGCTGCAGGCCGTAGAGGAGGACGTCCTTCGGCGACAGCGGGCCGTTGGCGAGCACCGAGCTCAGAGGCTCCCCCTCGCTCAGTTCCATCGCGATGAAGGCCTGACCCTCCGCCTCGCCGACTTCGTGAATGGTGCAGATGGATGGGTGATTGAGCTTCGATGCCGTGCGCGCCTCGCGCACGAGCCGGGCACGCGCATCGGGGCCGCTGACGCCGTCGCTGCGCAGAACCTTGACGGCGACCTGCCGATCGAGACGCTCGTCGTGGGCGAGGTACACCTCCCCCATCCCTCCCGCCCCAATCTTTTCGCGGATCCGGTAGTGGCCAAGGGTGGTGCCAACCATGCCGCGACCGTCAATCGTAATGCAGGTTTTGGCCGGAACTCACGCAGGTCATCGGCGAGGGTAGTTCCCAAGCGGACGCCGCTGTCCGGGCTTCCAATCGAGTTCGACCGCGATGAAGTTGTCGCGGTTCGGCATCTTGATCTTCGGAAGCGTCGTCGCATCGACGACGTCGTTCTCTTTGATGATGTCATTGAGGAACAGCACGTACGCCGTGGCCGCGTAGACTTCGTTCGGCGTGAGCGATCCCGGCTTGGTTGACGGCATCGCTCGATTGATGAAGTCCCAGACCGTCGTCGCGTACGGGACGAGGCTTCCCTGAATCTTCACCGGCTTCGAATTGCCAAGCGGGATCAGGCCGCGATGGAGCGGCGTTCCCGTACCGTTCAGCCCGTGGCACGCCTGGCACTTCTGCGCGTAGACGGTGGCGCCCTCTTTGACCGTGCCGCTGCCGGGTGGCAGCTCCCTCCCGTCGGGCGAGATTGCGGTGTCGCGCGCCTTGATCTCCTCCGCGCTCGGCGTCGTTCCGAATCGGTAGGTGGGCCCTTGAGCGAGCGCTGTTGTCGCGGTACAGAGCAGTGTCAGCACGCCAACGCTGACCACGACACTCGACACGGAATCCCGTTTAGAACAGAGCATTTTGAATGCTCCCGTCGCGGTTGATTCTCCACGGTTGAATGCCATTGAAGTGATCGGCCTGTAGGAAGTACTCAGGCGTCACGTTCAGAATCTTTGCCGCCTCGGCGATCGTCGGCTGCACCTCACCCTGTTCATCGGTGCAGCGCGACTGCAGCACCGCTTCCTCACCCTTCCACTCCCATGCGAATCGAAACCGCGTGTGCGCGTAGCGATGCACCGGCTGCTGAAGCTGCGCTTCCCGGTATGTCTTGCCGCCATCAACCGAGACATCGACTTTCGTGACCGCGCCTCCCCCGGTCCATGCCAGCCCCGTGATCTCGTAGAACCCGCGGCCAGGCAGACGTTGTCCGCCGGACGGACGAGTGATGATGGATTTCGGTCCGAGCGCGAACCTGAAACCGAGCGCCTTGCCGTCGGGTCGCGTATCGGCATTGTTGCCGGCCTCGTGCCACGCCATCGCCGGTCGATCGACGATTGCAATCCGGCTCAGCCACTTGACGGATCGAATCGCCTCCCATCCCGGGACGACGAGTCGAAGCGGATAGCCGTTGTGCGGACGGACCGGTTCCCCGTTCTGTGCGTACGCGACGAGCGTGTCGTCCATCGCCTTGGACAGCGGGATGCTCATGGTGTACTTGTTGGCGTCCGATCCCTCCGCGACGATCCAGGTGGCGCCACCTTTCACACCGCACTCTTTGAGCAGCACCGACAGCAGCACGCCCGTCCATTCGCTGCAGCTCGTTCGCCCGTGTACTAACTGGACCGAATCGCCGTTGGGCCCACGAAGCGGCCGGCTATTCGCGTTGCACTCGAGGAAATAGATCCTCGAGACCGACGGGAACCGTCTCACATCATCCATCGTGAACGTCAGCGGCCGATCGACCATGCCGTGCATCAGCAGCCGATGCTGCCTGGGATCGATCTCTGGAATGCCGTTGACGTGGTCCATCAGGAAGTGCAGGCCCGATGGCGTGATGATGCCATCGAGATCCTGAAGCGGAGTCGTCAACGCGGTGTCGGTGATTGCACTGCCGGCGCCGAGAGCCCTGCGCACGGTCGTGTCGAACCGCGACGGTTGTCCGTAGGCGAGGGTGTCTTTGAGACGTGCCTCGGGCGCAGGCGCCTGGGCCCCGGCTGATTGGACTGCGCCCACGGCGAGACTCGCCAACGCGGCGCCCTCCGTCAGGAATTGACGACGATCGGCGTGATGAGAACCCATGCGTGTCTCCCCTCTGTCTCGCGCTCAGGCGCGCATGGCGCGATCATGCAGGGATTTCAGCGCCTGCCAGCCTGCCGCAATCGCACCTTCCATCCAATCGGGTGTTGACTCTGGAGTCGTCGCCGCCGAGCCGATGATCACGCGGTTGTCGACCTTGGCGAGTTGCGCACGGCGCGCCGGCGACGTCCCTGCCGCGAACCCGCCGTTGCTGTACTTCACCTTGCGCCACCACACCGCGTAGGCGCTTTCGAACTCCTGCCGGATCTGTGGATGCACCTTGCTCGCATGCATCAGGACGTGCTCGACGCGTTCTTTGATCGAGCGACTGGCGAGGTCGCTGACGGGCCCGTTGATGTAGAGCCCGAGCAACACGCCCTTGGTCGAGTAGTAGTCGTTGGATGGATACGAGAAGTCGCCCACTGGAAGGTTGGAGTACAAATGCCCGCCGAAGATCTGATCGTCTTCCTCCCAGAAGCGGCGCTTCATCGCCAGACCCATCTTCGCGCTGTCGCTGTAGGTCGTCCCCTTGACCGCCGCCATGAGATCGGCAGACAGGTTGATGTCGACGCCGGACAGCACCGACAGCGGCATGCAGACCACGACGAAGTCGGCCGTGAGCTCACGGCTCCTGCCGCTCTTCGTGTCGTTGAAGACAACTCTGACGGCGGTGTCCGACTGGTGCACTGACTGCACGTCGGCATTGAAGGTGATGCGAGTGGCGCCGAGTGCGCGTTCGAAGCCTTTCGGAAACTGGTCCATCCCGCCGACCGCTTGAAACATCGGCGCCGCCGTGGTGCCGCTCGTCGCCGGCACCGATCGCATGCGCCGACCAAAGCCCGATCGCAACAGCGCCGCGAAATCGTGCGGAGTGCCGGGGCCTCGATTATCAAAGGCCTTGTATCGCCGGTCGCGCGCATCGAGGTAGCCCTGCGTCACGAGGTAGTCGACGAATTGCACCTTGTCGTCGGCAGTGACCGGGAGATCGAGCTTCCCCTGATCGATCGCCTTGACCAGCAGCTCGTTCGTGTAGCCGATCATGTCGGCCTTGACCTCGCGCAGCCGCACGCGCCTGTTGGCGAGGGGACCGACGTCCTGCCCCTCGTAGTAGAAGTAGGCGTTCTCGGCTTCGTTGATGAACATCTCGACCCGCACGCCCAGTTCCTTGCAGTAGTTCAACACACCGGTATGGGTGTACGGGATGCGCCATGCGCCAACGTTCACGTACAAACCAGCGTCGAAGTTGCAGACCTGGCGCGCGCCGCCGATCTCCGTGTGCTCGGTGCCGCGACGTACGGTCCACGCCAGGCCGCCGACGTGATCGCGCGCTTCGAGGACGTGGTAGTCGTATCCGAGCTTGCCGAGCTCATACGCGACGACGAGGCCGGAGACACCGGCGCCGAGCACGAGCACTCTGGATCGCGACGGCCGACCTGACACTACCGGCCGCTGACCGGCCTGGCCGGCCATGAGCTCCCACGAGCTCATCGCGGTCATGACGAGGGACGTGCCCCCGACAAGGCCGAGCTCCTCCAGGAAGCGTCGTCGCGTGAGTGCGGAATCGTTGCTGTTCCTGGTCGTCAGCATAGTGTCCGTGACGTTCGGTGAGGCCTACCGCGCACCAGGTCGATCGCCAGTCGAAGGGATTCTACGCGAACACGGTGCCATCATCGGGGACGTGTTAGGATTCGCAACCATGAGACTGGGCTTCATCTCTCTCGCATTGGCGTCCACGCTAGGAGTGCTCGGGAGCGTGGCTCTGGGCGACGCGGCGGCGCAGCAGCAGCCCGCAGCCCCGAACAACGGCGTCCAGGTTGCGGTGCCGCAAGGAAGTGCTGCGGATCAGGCCCAGGATGCGACACGTCAGAACCAGCAACAGGCGGCCAGAAACCGGCTGGCCAACCAACCGGCGCCTCGTGACGCGAACGGTCACATCGTGTTGGGCAACACCGCAACGCTCAAGGGCGTCTGGATAGGTGGCAACCTCGGCTTTTGCAACGCTAACGCCGGGGCCGCTCCCCCATCGCTCAACCCGGGCGCCGCGCCGCAAGGCGGTCGCGCTGCCGGCGGCGCAGCAGCACCTGGTAGAGGCGGCGTCGGTCGTGGCGCTGCCGGCCCGTGCACGCAGATTCCGTACATGACGTGGACGCGCGCGGTGTCCGACGATCGTCGCCGGATGCAGCTTGAACCGCACACCCGTTGCAAGCCGTCAGGAGGCCCGCGACAGTGGCTGACACCCTACGGCGCTGAATTCCTGGAGATGTCCGACGCAAAGGTCGCCTATATCTTCGATATCGGAGGCCCGCACACGTACCGAACGATCTACATGGACGGCCGCAAGCACCCCGCGACCCTGACGCCGAGCTTCTATGGTCACTCGATCGGCCAGTGGGAAGGCGACACACTCGTAGTCGACACGGTGGGCTTCAACGAGGGGTTCTGGATCGATCGCGGCCAGCTTCCGCATACGTCACAGCTGCACCTGATCGAGAAGTACACGCGCACTGCGCTCGACACCATGAGGTACGAGCTGACCATCGACGACCCCGGGGCCTACACGTCGACGTTCACCGGCGTCTCGAACCTGCGCTGGGAGAACGGGACGGAGCTGTTCGAATACGTCTGCCAGCAGGAGAACTACGCGCACACTCTGATGGTCGGTGAAGGAACGAAGGTGGATCGCTCGAGTCCGATCGTTCCCTAGACCAGCGGCCCTCCGCGCCTTTCTATTTCTTCTTCTCTTCCGCACGGGCGGCGCTGAGGATGTTTGCCAGACCGTAGTTGTGCTCGTGACAGTCCGACTCGTAGATCCCGGCGTCGGCTTTCCAGAGAGTGATAGTTGTTGTCGAGGGGATTCGGCTCGAACAATCCTCCGAACAGGATGCGGCGCGTCTCGTGATGCTGTTGATCAGAGTTGTCGCCTGGACTGCGGCCATTATGGCGATCGCGACGATGACCGTCGACGCACAGCCATCGCCTCGTCCGCCGCAATCGAGTCTGCGGAATGAGCGTGGGTTCGCCACCGAGCTGCAGCGCGCGTTGCGAACGGGCGACCGTCAGACAGTGACGGGCCTGGTGCGGTATCCCACGCGAGTGTCGGTGCGACAGCGGCCGTATCCCATCTACGTCAAGGATCGAGACGCGCTCGAGCAGATGTACGACATGGTGTTCACGCCCCACTTGCGTTGCGCCGTTGTCGACAGTCGTGAGCCCGTCGCGGGGCAGCCCCAACCCACGCACGCATTGCTCCTGGCTCGCGGCGTCGTGTCCCTTGCTGGTGGTCGCGTGATCGCCGAGCGCGCGCAGGGCAAGTACCAAATCACGCGGCTTACGTCGTTTGGCGATACGTCTACGCGTCTCGGCAAACCGCGCCCGGTGACATTCGCAGGGGGACAACGGACCGCGGAACTCGGTGGACGGGTCGCGGAACTCGGTGCTGATGCCTACATCGTGGTCGCGAGCGCGGGCGACCGCCTTCGCGCAGCCATCAGCGGATTCCCGACAGGGAGCCTGTGGTTGCGCGTCTCGCGGCGGGGCAGCGACACGTTTCTCGATGGCGGAGGCAAAGGAGACAGTGTGTGGGAGGCGCGGCTCGACGAGGCCGGCGAGTATCTGGTCGAAGTGGTTCGTCGCGCGCCGTACTGCGAGCCTCCGGTCATCAGCCACCTGTTGTCGCTGACGCTGACTGCACAACCCCTTCGATGAACCAACCGGGAGCTTCCTGGTCAGTGCGTCACGTAGTGTTCCATCCGGTTGTTCTCGCAGATGAACTCCAGGACGTCGTCACCTTGCGCAAGTTCTAGAGCACGGCGGATCCGCCAGGGTCTCGTGTAGGCCCCAGAATCGTCAATCGTGATTTCCAGTTCCATATGGCCCAGGTCGACGCGCCGATAACGCTCGATCACGTGCAGCTGTTCGGTCTGCGGCCGGCCGCCGTCGAGCCATCCTTTGTCGTTGAAGCCCCTCGTATCGACGACGAGCGTGTCGCCTTCCCACTTTCCCACGGAGTGACCGAGCCAGCTCGGCTCGAGATGTTCGGGATGGCTCCGCCCATCGAGGTAGACCTGACGCGATCCTGGGATGCCGCCTTCCATCAACATGATGAGGAGAGCCGGCGTCTGCACGTACTTCACGAGATCGAACGCATGCATGCGCACAACGCCGGTCGGAAGGCATCGCCCTCGCGGGTCCTCGCCCGCGCGGTTCGCGCGCTCCTTGAACAGCGCGTCCGCCCACGGTTGAAACGGCGTCGGCTCGGGTTCGAGGTCGGCACTCGGTAGCCACGCACCGCTCAGATCGGGTTTGCCATCGAGCGTTCTTGGCGCGGGCCCCGTCGGCGCGGTTCGCTCGGCAGCCACGTATTGAAAGAACAGCTCACCGGGTGTCCCCGCGTTCTGAGTTTCTACGACCAGGCCATCGACACGCACCGTGGCGCCCGGAGCTACCGCGACTTGACGGCGTGCGAACGTGGTGCTGGCGGGAGCCGAGGCGAACACGTCGTAGGTGCCGGGCGCAATGGCTGTCGAATATCGACCGCCTTCCCTGGTCTGCACGACCAGCACTTCCTGAGTGGACGTGTTCCTGATCCGGACCTCGATGCCGACGAGTGGCCCACGCGCATTGGCCATCGTGCCTTCGATCCGACTCTCGGTCTGTGTCGAAGCGACTGTGCTCAGCACGAGCACGCCAACAGTTGCGATGATGAAGCGCATAGTCGCTCCCGCGCGGGGCCGGAACGCAGCGTACGTTAACACGACTGTTATCGCGGCGTTCGAAACGACGTGCGGATATGACTACCGCGCTGCGACCGTCACAATCACCCGCTGAAAACTCGTGAGTGCCGGTGTTCCATTGTCCGTCACCTGGATCAACGCGTGGATCGTCTGTCCCGATGTGGCGTCCATCGGCACTTGGAATGTGGTGGTCAGGGTCTCAGGGCTCGACAACGAGACCGTTCCGGGATACGTGTCCGCATCTGTGTACTGCCACCACTTCACGGTCAACGCATCGCCGTCCGGTTCGCTGGCGGTCGCGACAAGCCGCACGGTGGAGCCCGGCGTCGCAGCGCGGTTCAGCGGACCGGCGACCGTCACTCTCGGTTCGTGGTTGGCGGCAGCGAACGCCGGCGTGATGGTCCACTTCAACCGCGCCGCGAAGTCTCGCTGCGCGAACTCGAACCAGCGCGCTGTGGAGTAGTCGCGCGGCGAGGCGCCACTTGGATCGGTGTCGACGGCGTTGCGTCCACCCCAGCCGCCGAAGCTCGTGTCTTCACGCGCTCGGAGTCCGTTGTCGATCAGGTTCATGAACGTGGACGTGTCGCCCTCCGAAATCCATGCGCCCTTTTGCTGCGGTGGCGTCCAGACGCGATAGCCCTTCGCGCGCAGTTGGTCGGCGTCGAGGTCCAGACCGAAGTAGTCGAAGATGTCGCCGGGAACCATCTGCTTGCCATCGCCCCACACGCGGTAGAACCCGCCAAACGGTCCGACGCTCGACACGTTCTCGCGCGTCCACTCCGCACTCAGGTAGCGGGCGAACTCTGGACGCACCACACTGCGCGCTCCGTAGCCCCACGTGGCCGTCGACATCTGACGGAACTCGATTCCGGGCCACTCAGGCTTGATGTACGAGGCGTTCGTACCGTCTTGATCACCGAACGCCTGAATGATTGCTTTCCGCGACACCTTCTCCAGGAGCTTCGGCCATTCTGGCGAGGCCTCGTACTGCTGCCGGATCGACTTGAGCGCACGCGCGATCGTGCTCTGGCCGCCCCATGCCAGGAGGTAGACCGGCCCCGGCTCGTCATCGAGGAGCACCTTCTTGATCAGATCGGAGCCCGGTGTGTCTTTCGAGGTGTCACCCTCGAATTCGACGTTCCCCACCCGGATCTTCGAACGCAGGAAGTCGGGCGTCGGGTAGTTCCGGTCATGCACGAGCAGGTTCGGATACACCTTCGCGTAAATCTCGACGGCATCGTCGATGTAGCGCTCGCCCGGCTTCCATCGCCAGGATGGACAGGGGCACAGGTTGATACCGCCGCGTGAATACTCGCGATCGGGCATGGAGAACAACGTCCCCTTGCCGTCGCCTCGCCAGTGGAACTGGCTGCTCGCGTAGATCAGCCCTTCCGTCTGGATCTCGGCGGAGTACAGCAGAAACCTCACGAGCGAGTTCGAGTCGTCCAGCTCCGGGTCCGTCGTGACGATCGTCCTGGGCCGGACTGGTTGGTCACTTGATTGCGAATGAACAGACACCAAGGCGACTGCGACGATGAGGCCGGCCAGCAGGTGTCTGTCGAAGTGCCCGCGAGAAGAAGTGGTCATGGCGGTCGATTTGCGATAATGCCGCTTATCGGAGGTGCGCGTGAGAACTATCTCGATGGTTGCGGCGCTTGTCGCAGCGGCGTTGGGGTGTATCGAGGCACAGTCGCTGAACTACCGTGACCCAAGTATTCCGCGCTCCAAAGACGGGCAGCCGAATCTGTCTGCGCCAGCGCCGCGGCTGAACGGGAAGCCCGACCTCTCCGGCGTGTGGCAGGCCGAGCGCACACCAGTCAGCGAATTTGTCCGCGTCCTGGGTCCAGGGTTACCGGCAATCCAACCCGACTTGAACGACATCACCAAGCACGTGCTCAACGTGCTCTGGGATGTGCCCCCTGCCGAGCAGCCGCTTCGGCCAGAGGCTGCCGCCCTCATGCAGCAGCGGCAGAAGAGCGGCCAGGATTTCCCGACCGCGTACTGCCAGCCAAGCAGTCTCCCTGCCGCGCTGTTGGTGTTGGAGTTCAAAATGATCCAGGCTTCTCGGCAGATCGTGGTTCTGCCGGGCAATGGGGACCCGGCGCGGCAGATCTACATCGACGGGCGCAGCCTTCCCAAGGATCCGGAACCGAGTTGGATGGGATCGTCGGTGGGACGCTGGCAAGGCGAGACCCTGTTGGTCGACACGACCGGTTTC
>Ga0207428_10002226_pt1 | contig 19465 bp, 16 predicted proteins | sample RhiMethybrSRZTD1_FD_187600 | JGI IMG/M metagenome (GOLD analysis project Ga0207428, IMG submission 187600) | Populus rhizosphere microbial communities from Tennessee, USA - Rhizosphere MetaG P. TD hybrid SRZTD1 (SPAdes) (version 3) | ecosystem: Host-associated > Plants > Roots > Rhizosphere >...
ACGAGCGGATACACCGTGATCTGCTGCGCCGGATCGTAGCCGCTCCAGAACAGATCGGTGAAGCGGCGCCAGCTGACCGACGCGCTGACGCCGAAGTTCGGCATCACTTCGCGATCGACGCCGATCACGAGCTCGTGCGTCTTCGGCGCGGTGAGATCGGGATCGATGCGATTGAAGTTGACGCCGGCGCCGGGATTCGCCGGATCGACGCCCGCGAAATTCTGCAGCGCGCCCAACTCATTCGCATCGGCGACGTTGTTGCCATTGCGATCGATCGCGTCGTAGATCAGCAGCGCCTGCGACGCCGCCGAGAACGACTGCACCGTGCCGGTGCCGAGCTGCGAGCCGAACAGGCCGTAGCTGGCGCGCAGCAGCGTGCGCGCGTTGTCGTCGAGCGCGTAGCTGATGCCGGCGCGCGGCGACCACAGGCTGATGTCGATCATCTTGTCCTGCGCGGGCGCAGTGATCGATGGCAGCAGCGTCGGAAATCCGGGAATCGCCGCCTGCGTGCTCTCGAGCATCGACGCATAGGTGCGATCGAAGCGCAGCGAGAATTGCGCGGTGATGCGGCCGGCATGAATCGTGTCGCCGGCATAGAGGCTCTGATTCACGCCCACGCTGGATGCGAAGAACGGCCGATACAGATACGCGCTGATGCGGCGGCTGGTCGCGAAATCCGTGGCGTGCAGATTGTCGGCGCCGCTCCCGGGGAATTCCTGCCGCTCATCGTCTTTCGTGTGGCGCCAGCTGCCGCCGAACACGATCTCGTGCTTGCCGCGAAACATGTTCGCGTCGGCGAGCACGCTGTTGTCGGGCCGCTTCGTCTCGTAGAACACATACGAACCGTGACGCACGCGGCTGGAGTCGCGATAGCCGGTGACGTCGAGGCCGCCCTGCGGCGTCAGCGAGAAGCCGTTGCCGACGTGTCCGGCGCGAATCGTGACGAACATGTTGTTGCTGGCCGCGATGTTGACCTGGCCTTTGTAGAGCGGCGTCGGTCCGGTCTGATCCCACGTGGTTTCCGGCGCCCGCAGCGGGCTTGCGCCGCGGCCGTTCTTCACCTTGTTGCCGCGGAAGAACAGGAACTCCGGACGAATCGCGCTCGTGACCTGCGCCGAGGTCTTGAACGCGATGTTCTCGAGCTTGGTCGCATCGGGATCGCCGTTGAGGGTGTAGAGCGTGCCGTCGGTGCGGCCATACGATCCCCACGCCCACCACTTGTCGCGGACGAGCGGACCACCCACATCGAAGCCGACGTCGGTCAGCTCCTTCATGCGATTGCCTTTGCCCGACGGGCCCGCGAGCGGCAGCAATTCGTCAGGCAGATTGGTGCTCTGCAGGTTTTCGCCGGCGCCGTAGAAGTGCGCCGCGCCGTTGATGCGATTCGATCCGGTCTTGAACTGCATGTTCAACTGCGCGCCCGCCGTGGGATTCGTCGCCGACGCCCCGCCGGTGGTGACACTCATCTCCTGGAACATGTCGAAGTTGTAGTAGGTCGGAGACGATCCGGTCGCGGCGAGATCGGTGACCGGAATGCCGTCGAGGTTCCACGTGTTTTCCGTAACGCCCGCGCCTTTCGCGAGCACGTTCGACTGCTGACCCGACTCGGCGCCGCCAACGTTCACGCGATCGACGACGACGCCGGGCACGGTCTGCAGCATCACCCAGGGATCGCGGGCCGACGGCAGCATCTGCAGCTGATCGTAGGAAATGCTGGTCGTGATCGTTTGACGTCCGGGATCGACCACGAGGTTCGAGGCCGTGACCTGCACCGCCTCGGTCACGCCACTGACGGCGAGCGTGACCTTCAACGGCACGCCGCGGCCGGCGGCCACTTCGACCTTGTCGTTTCGATAGGTGTTGAATCCGCTCAGCGACGCGGACACCACATAGTTGCCTGGCGCCAGATTCAGAAAGTGCGCTTCGCCCGACGTGTCGGTGGTCAGCGACATCGTCGTCGGTCCGGCGATTTCCACGAGCGCGCCCGGAACGGCGCTGCCTTGCGAATCGAGCACGGTGATGTCGATGCGGCCCTGGAACAGCGTCTGCGCCCATGTTGGCGCAGCACATGAGAGAACAAAGATGAATACAGCAACTCTTCGGCGCATTGCCTGCCCTCCTTCGGCGATGAGGGCAGCAAGCGAAATACCAGAATGCGGGCGATCCGATGAAGACGCGTGAAGTCACTTCATGTTTGTGACGGGGGGTTCGGCGCAGATGATCAACGGCATCGGGGCGTGACGAGCACTTGCACGATGTGCGCACCGGCGCTCGCGCAGGCTCGGCGGTAAGGCGACCGCGATCCAATGAAATGCTTTTTCGGGCGATCGCGATCCAACTTCGTCATTGAGCGAGCGGCCGGCCGTTGGGGCCGAGAATCGCAACGTTCACGTAATAGAGATCGGTCGCGACCTTGAACGCGTCTTTGCCGGCGGTCCACTCCATCACTTTCCAGTCGGCCGACGGCTGAACGACCTGCCACTTCGCCGGATCGCCGGCGCGGATCGGCATGGCGAACGCGCGCTCGTCGGCCTTCCATCGGTACGCCACCGTTTTCGCGGCATCGTCGAACGTCAACTCGAGCACCGGCAGCGCGGTGCGGCGCAGGTACTGATCGAACATCGGCGTCATATCCTGGCCGAGTTGTTTGCTGACGAAGGCGACGATTTCTTCTGTGAAGCTGTTCTTGTACTTGAACTCGGCGTAGAGGTCGCGCAGCAGCTTGAACCACTTGGTGTCGTCGTTGACGACGTTCCGCAGGGTGTGCAGGAACAGCGCGCCCTTGAAATACATGTCCTGGTTCGGATCGCGCGCGATGCCGCGCTGGATGACAATCGGCTCGGCGTTCGCGATCTTCGTCTTGTAGCCGTTCGTGTACTTCAAGTAATCGGCGTAGCCGAACGTGTGCTCCACGTAGAGACATTCGAGATACGTGGCCCAGCCTTCGTGAATCCACATGTCGGCCTGATCGGCCGCCGACACGGCGTTGCCGAACCATTCGTGCGCGCTCTCGTGGATGATGATGAAGTCGAACTTGAGGCTGATGCCGACGCCGGTCCAGTCCCGCTCGAGATAGCCGTTCGCGAATCGATTACCGTAGGTGACAGCGCTCTGATGTTCCATGCCGGAATACGGCACTTCGATCAGCTTGAAGCCATCCTTCTTGAACGGATACTCGCCAAAATATTTCTCGAACGCCTCGATCATGCCCTTCGACTGCGCGAATTGCTGCTTCGCCTTCTCGAGGCTGCCGGGCAGGACGTAGTAATCGAGCGTGAGATCGCCCATCTGCTCGCCGAAGTGCACGTAGTGGCCGATGTTGAGCGACACGTTGTAGCTGTTGATCGGGTAATGCACACGGTAGTGCCACTTGGTATAGCCGTCGCCGAGGTCGGTCTTCTCGATGAAGCGCCCGTTCGACACGTCGATCAGGTCGTTCGGGATCGAGACGCGGATGTCCATGCCGTCGGGCTCGTCGCGCCACGAGTCCTTGCTCGGCCACCACACCGCCGAGCCGACGCCTTCATTCGCGGTGTTGATCCAATGGCCGCCCATCGGATCCTTCTTGAACGCCAGCGCGTCGAAGCGGCCGATCTCCTGAGGCTGACCCGAGTAATGAAAGTCGATCGAATAGGTGCGGCCTGATCGCAGCGTCTGCGGGAAGTCGATGAAGACGGTGTTCAGATCGCGCGTGTACTTCAGCTCGGTTTTGTCCTGAAGGATCCGGTCGATCGTGTAGTTCGCAAACAGATCGAGCTGGATGCGGTTGTCGTCCTTCAGCATCTTGAAGCGGACGGTGTTCTTGCCGCTAATCCACTTCTTGTCGGGATCGACACGGACGTCGAGGTCGTAGTAGACGAGATCGTTGTTGGCGCGATAGCGCCCGTACTCGCCGCGCAGGATTTCCGCCCTCGTCGGCGCTCTCAGCGTCGTCGGAGGCGGCGTTCGCTGCGGCTGTTGGGCCGCGAGCGGTGCGATCACCAAGCAAGACAGAATCAGACTCGCAAAAAGGAAACGTCGCATCGCGGCCATTGTATCCAAGGTGCCTAGGGTGCCTGGGTGCCTGTGGTGCCTCAGGTGGGTGCAAAAGGTGCGATGGTGCGAGGTGCGTTGCGCGGCAGAAACTGCGACGTTCCAAACCACCGCCGGTCGGATCATTCGGAAATACGACGATTCGTCGACGGAGTCGCGTTTGCTTCAATCCCGGCATGGCCGGATTCAAGAAGTTTCAGGAAATCGTCGCGTGGCAGTTGTCGCACGCGTTGAAGGTGCGGGTCGATGAGTTCATGGCGCGGCCTGCCTTCAAGCGGAAATACAAGTTCGTCGATCAACTGTCAGATGCGGTGCGGTCGGCGCCGCGGAATATCGCGGAAGGACACATGCGTGGGTTCAAGCACAAGGAGTTCGCGCAGTTCGTCCGAACCGCGAGAGGCTCACTCGGCGAAACATTGAATCATCTGCTCGATGCGTACGAACAGAATCTGATCACCGAGGGCGAGCTGCTCGAGACTGAGCACCTGGCGAAGCGCGCGATCAAGGCGAGCACTGGCTTGATTCAGTACTTGGAATCAACTCCCGATCCACCACCACCTCGATACAAGAGAAAGCCGCCGCCCGGCACCGAGCACCCACCATAGGCACCTCAGGCACCCAGGCACCTAAGGCACCTTGGGGTGCTTCGAGAAGAAGTCCCACATCAAGGTAGAAGCGTCGATACTCGGCGTCGTCTTCCCCACGAACCACTCCGGAAGGTAGGCGGCGTTCCCACCCGGCCACGTGTGGCCTCCGCCATCGATCGTGTAAAGAATCACCGGTGCATTGCTTGCACATTGACCGTATTCACGACGGGTCACGTCAGGTGCGATGCGCGACTCCACTGTTGACGCGCATCGATTGCGTCTGGCCCAGTCCGCGGTCACCGCTGGAATGCTGGGAAACCGCATCGGCAGAATCCATGATTTGCCAGATTTGCCGCCGGCATACGGCGTGTCGTTGTCGGCCGTGCCATGGAAGGCAATCATCGGCACGGGACGCAGGTCCTTGCACAGGCTCGGTGGAAACAAATGCGCCGCGGCGACGAGGCCGACGGCCGCGATTCGATCCGGCATCGTGCAGGACAGCAGGAACGACAGGCCACCACCATTCGACAATCCGTTGGCGTAGATCCGGTTGCGGTCGATGTTGTGCGTGCGCTCGACCGAGTCGATCAGGTCCGCAATAAACGTGACGTCCTCCGCATCGAAGTGCGGCGGCCCGCTTCCAGTGCGGCCCGACGGATACAAGACGATGAATCCCTCGCGATCGGCAACGCGATCCCATTGAGTGAGAGCCTGCTGCGCCGCGGGCCAGATGCTGGCGCCGTGGATGCTGATCACCAGCGGTGTGGGCTTGTTCGCGTCGTAGCCAGGCGGAACATGCAGCGTGTACTCGCGCGTCTCGCCCGACGACACGATCGTGCCGCCCGATCGATTGACGGAGTAGTACCTGACGGCTTCGAGGCCGGCGACGACGACCGGCAAGCAGATCAAGGCGGCGGTAATCACCAGCGCGGTGCGGCTTCTCATGCGGTCACCGATGCCTGTTCCAGTCGAGCGCCAGGGGCGCCGCCGAGATCCTGACGAGCGGCACGGCAAGGATCGCGATCAGCAGGAAGACATGTCGCGGCAGCAGCAGCGTGTCGGCCCACCAGACGAACACACCGTAGAGAACAAACACGACCGCGGCCCAGCCCGCGGCCCCGGCAACGATCGCGCGATCGCTGATCAAACCGCTGTGGGAGAGCCGCCTCGCGATCGCGATCGCGGCGATCATCTTCAACAGCACGAGGATCGCCGGAAAGATGGTCCAGTTGTCCCAGAGCCATCGCAACGCGTCGGTGCTCTCCGAGATCGCTTCGAGGGTGGGACCGAGCGCCATGAAGAAGACAAGCCACACGAAACCGCTCGTCTTGATCAGCCACTCACGACCGGTCAGGCCAATGAACATGCCCTGCACCAGCATCAACCAGGTGCCCAGCATCAGTCCGCCAAGGATCAGTCCAGCCGCCACGATTGCGCGCGGCAGTCCGACTTGATCCGCGAACGAGTGCCACCGCTCGATCAGCACCGCATCGGCGCCCGACCAGGAGAAGCCAATCGCAATGAACGCGAGCACGACGATCCATGCCGCAAACGTGCTCCACATCGCCATCTTCAGTTTGGCGGCGATCAGCGCCGTCGTCGTGATCGGCTTCGTGGCGGTGAACGGCGTCACGCCGTAGGCGTCGCGCGCGAACGGATTCGCCTTGTTCACCGTCGCCGCCGTGAAACCGGCCATCAGGATGGGCATGAACAACGCGACGATCAACACCTCGAAAACGTACGACGTTGAGCCAAACCCGGTGATGAACAGCGTGCCGAGCTCGAACGGCAGGACCATCGCCACCAGCACCGGCAGCGATCGGCCGTTGCGCCGCCACTCGAACCACAGTTGCGCGGCGGCGGCCGACCGGAACGGCGACAGGGATCGAGCCGCCTCTCTCGCGCGCGTGCGAGAAAAGACACTCCAATCCGGCACCACACCGCGGCGCGCTCGCGCAACGACGAGGCAGGCACAGTAGTAGGCGAGTGGCAGCTGTGGAGCCAGGAAAGCAACGAGCGCAGCTTCCGACAGCTTGTACTCGATGGCGAGAATCACCAGCGTGTCGAGCGTGATCAGCACGCTCACGGCGAGCACGACGCGGAGGCCGCGAAATCCGTACGGCATCCACATGAAGACCTGCGTCCACGCCAGGACCACGCCCAGCATCACTCCGGGCCACACCAGCGGGAGATCGAGTCCCATCGGCCATCGCGCGGCGAGCGACGCGATGATCCACAACATCGCCATGGCCGTGAGCCCGTAGACCATGGGCCAGCGCGCGAGCTCCGCGGACGACACCGGCAAGGTGAACAACCGTGCGGGATAAATCGACTGCCGCGCGGCCAGATCGCCGTTCAATCCGAAGCTGAAGACCGCGATGAAATACATGAACGTGAACGAAAACGGCACCGTGCCGAACGCCACATAGCCGTCGCCAAGATCGAGCGTCGCGCCCGATCCCAGGAACACCGGCTTCAGCAGTCCAAGGGCGACCAGGTAGAGGCCGAGCGCCACGAAGAGCCATCGTCGCGGCCAACCAAACTCCCAGGCGAAAGCCGCGGCCGCTGATCGCATCTAGGTATGCGAGCCGACGTGGCTGACAAAAATTTCGTCGAGGGTGCGGCCGCTGTGCGAGGCCTTGATCTCGTCGAGCGGCGCGCTCATCACGATCGTCCCCTGGCGAATCATCGTGACGTGATCGGCGACCTGCTCGACTTCATCCAGCAGGTGCGAGGAGAAGAGCACGGTGCGTCCTTCGTCGGCGATCGTGCGCATCACGGCGCCAAGAATGTCCCGGCGGACGATCGGATCGAGACCTGATGAGGGCTCGTCGAGCACCAGCAGTTCAGGGCGATACGCGAGCGCGACCAGGAGGCCGGCGCGCGACTTCTGCCCTTTCGACAACGTCTTGATCTTCGCGGACGGATCGAGCGTGAATGCCTGCCGCAGCTCCTCGGCATACGCATCGTCCCAGTTCTTGTAGAACGCACGCGAATAGCGAATCAGCTCGTCGACGCGCATCCAGCCAGGCAGATCGTTTTCCTCGGACAGGTAGCCGATGCGCGACAGCACCGCGACGGGATCGGCGACGGGATCGAGGCCAAAGATCCTGACCGAGCCGCTTTCCGCCCGCAGCAAGCCGAGGATGTGCTTGATGAGCGTGGTCTTGCCGGCGCCATTGGCGCCGACGAGGCCGTACACAGCGCCGCGCGGCAGCGACAGACTGACCGCGTTCAAGGCGGTCTTCGCCCCAAAACGGCGCGTCAGGTTCTCGATGTCGATAACGGCATCGGACACAGGAGGATTCTAGTGCCTAAGGTGCCTTGGGTGCCTCAGGTGCCTTCGGTGCGGTGCCCCCTGCTTCAGTGATCTTCCGATTCACGCGGTCTTGCAGCCAGTGCGGATCCCACCATTCGACGGGGTTCACGGGCGTGCCTTGCAGCAGCATCGTGAAGTGGAGGTGATCGCCGCCCGCAAGCCCTGTTGATCCGGTGCGTCCGATCTCCTGCCCTTTCGTCACGGTATCGCCTTGCTTGACACCAATCTGCGACAGATGCGCGTAGAGCGATTGCACGCCGAGACCGTGGTCGATGATCACGCAGTTGCCGTAGATGCCGAGAAAGTCGGCGAACACCACCTTGCCGGTATTCGCGGCATGCACCGGCGCCTGTTGCACGGTTGCCAGGTCGAAGCCGAGGTGCACCTGCTTGTCGATCTCCTGATCGCCGAAGTAATAGGTACGTCGATCGGCGAAACGTGACTCGACCTGTGAATTCATCATCTGCGCGAACGCTTCGGTCCAGAGCATGCGAGGCTCGCTCTTCGCCGCCAGTGAGGCGATGAAGTCGTTGTTCTTCTTCCGCAGGTTGCCGTTGATCTCGAGGAAGCCCTTCAGCAGCCCCTCCGGCGAGCCGGTATCGATTTTCAGATCCGGTGTATGTGAGGCGATCGCCGGCACGACCCGATCGACGAACTTCTGATCGATCGGAATCTTTGACTGCACGAACTTCTTCACGAACGGCTGGTGCTCGAGCGGCACGAGCACCTCGTTGCCGGCGGCATCGCGCGCGTAGGCGCTGATGCGCGCGCTGACGTCCTGGTCGTGCCGGAGCGCGAAGAATCCGACCCGCATCGCGGGATCCGTGATGCCAGCCGCCGATCCCGGGTACAAGCGATAGCGCGTGTCGCCGACCTGCACGCCGGCTTCGACATCCTCGGGAGTGGCGCGAAGCACCACGAACTCGGCGCCGCCGAGGTTGATGAAGTGATGAATCGAGACGACCGAGACGCGCGGCGGATCGAGCCTCGCCACCAGCTCGCGTCTCTCGTGACTGTGGACGGTTCTGAGGCCGAAGAACACCTTGCGTCCGGCATCGACCACGAGAGTCGCCGGCCCGTTGACGAGCCCTGCGCCCTGGATCGTGCCACTGGCATTGAGCTGTCCAGGCGCCGGCGTTTCCGTCTTCATGTTTTCGAGCGGCACGGCCTTGCCGTTCTGCTCGATCGTTATCACTGTGTCGGCGAGCTCGGTCTGCGAGGCGAACGAGACCGCCAACGGCGTTGACCGGCCGATGTATTTCTGCGGCGAGTGAATGGTGATCGATGGCCCGGCCTCTTGGCCCGCCATGTAATACATGACGCCGGCGCCGGCGATCGCAATGAGGATGAGGGAAAGAAGGATGAGCTTAAAAAATCTCACCCTTCGACTATATCAAGGTGCCTCAGACACCCTAGTTCCCGATTTCGACCTCGATGCCGCCGACCCAGCCGGCGACGAGGTTATACAGCGCCGCGCCGATCGCTCCGCCAATGACGCCGAAGATCGCATACATCACCGGCATCGCCACGGCGAACATCGTCCCCAGGGGGAAGCCGCTGTCTTCGGCCGGCGCGAACATTCCCATCAGCAGGAAGAAGGGGACGAATATCAGCCCGAACAGGAGATACAACACGCCGAGGAACTTCGCCGACTGCCCGATCGAAAAACGTTTGATCTCAGCCACACACCCTCCAGGGTTCTACGTGCGTTCAACGGACGTTGACGAGTGACGCGCGAACGAATCAGGACTTGGGTCGGACGATGACGCTGATGTCTTGAGGCGTGTGGATGCTGGCATCCTCGGCATAGGCGCGAAGTACGTAGTTCCCGGGCTTGTCGAAGGTGATTTTGGTGGTGGCCTTGCCGTCGACGACGCGAATCACCTTCGGATCGAAGGCGGCAACGCCGGGACCGCGCCACTGCACCCAGCTGACACGGAGTGAATCGTTGAGCGGCCGCTCGGCGGGCGCGCCCTTGAGGCCGGCGACGCTGGCGCCGCGATCGACGCGCGGCCGCGGATTGCCGTCGTCTTCGACCATCAACGTGAGCGATAACGGCGTGCCCGCCTCGATTTCCTGCTTCGCGGGCGGATTGACGACGCGCGGAGCGGCGTTGGGCGGCTCGTCGAAATCAATCGCCGTGCGGCTGCCGCGATTCGCCGAGATCGTGCTCTGATCGACTTCCCACACCGGCCACAGCGATCCAAATGCTTTCTGCGTGACGCCGTTGGCCGTCACCGTCCACACCAGATCCTTGTCCTTCGGGAAATTCGCGGGCACGACGACTTTGAACGCGAAGCGAGATCGCCGCGGCTCGAACACCTCCGCCTGGCCCATGTCCTCGCCGTTGAAGCCGTTATTCGGTCCGACCGGAATGTTCAGCCGCTCCTCGTAGTTGCGATTCAGATACCCGAACCACATCGAGAACGTGCCGTCGGGGTTCTTCTCCCACCCCTCGAACACCGGTTGCAGGCTCTGGCCGCGCGCGTATCGAACGGAGTTGTTGTAGATCTCCCCTGGCGCCGGCGTGCCGACGGGCTGCTGGGCGGCAAGGCCCACCACACCGGCGCACAGTCCGACCCACACCAATCCGATTGCGCGCACTCGCATCGTCACTGCTGCTGCGAGACGGTAGAGCGCGGAGCCGCGCGCTCGGCAACCATCCTCTTGTAGTCCGCGTCGTCCAGGTACGTCCATGTCACCCACGAGAACGCCATTTCATCCATCGTCCGCTGGCCGTAGCCAATCCAGTTGCGCGGATCCGGATTGCTGCGATTGTTCGCGGTGTTGTCGTGCCACAGGATCGTATGGAGCACCGTGCCCGCCGGCAGCAGCGGCGTCACGTCGTCCTGGTAGTTGTAGACCTTGTGCCAGTTGAAATCGAAATACATGCAGTTCAGCGTCTGGGCGCGGCCCGACGGCAGAATCGCCTCGACGCACATCCGCTTGCCGCGGTTGTGCATGTGGGCCTGGAGCGCGGTGATTCGCGCCGGCTTCGAGAATGTGTAGTAGCCGTCGTGGCGCGTGATCGTGTTCGCGGGGATGTCCAGCTCTTCGTGCGCGTTGGCGATCTGCAGCGAGATCTGGTGGTACTTCGGCTTGTAGCCCTTCGGATAGAACTTCAAGCCCACGCGCGCGCGATCGGCGGTCTCCTTGCCGGACGGGTGATAGTGAAGATTGAAGCGAATCTTCGAGCCCGCCTTCACCAGCTTGGCGGTGCCTTCCGGCAGGATGTCGCCGTTCTTGCCGACAGCGAATTCGTTCAGGAAGCTCTCGTTGTTCGTCGGACGATCGTCGAGCCGTCCGGCGAGCACTTCGTTCTGATCGATGTCCTGGATCAGATACGTGAGCAGGTGATGCACCACGGCGCGGGCGCCCGGGCCCGGCTTCGCTTCGACAGCCTGCAGATAGCGATCCTCGGTCATGCCCGTATCGGTGATGTAGTCGATCCACAGATCGCCGCCGGCGGACGGCACGATGTGCGGTTTCGGAATCTCGACGATCAGGTCCGGCGTGCCGATGTGCCACGACTCATCGTCCGGGAATGTCGGAGCGGGCGGCATGTCGGCCACGCTGCCCTTCGGCGCGCCGCCGTCGACCCACGCGGCGATCGTCGCGATCTCCGCGTCGCTCAGCGACGGATCGTCCTTGAACTTCTGGATGCCGACGTTGCGCTCGATGTGCCAGGGCGGCATCAGCCGCTGCGTCACCTTGTTCTTGATGGCGCGCGCCCACGGCCGCACGTCCTCATACGTCAACAGCGACATCGGCGCGTTGGTGCCTGGACGATGGCACGTCTGGCAGGAGCGCTGCATGATCGGCGCAACATCCTTGGCATAGGTGAGCGACGTGGGATGTGTCGCGGGTTGCTGCGCCGTGATGTTCACCGGCGTCGCGATCACGGTCAGTACGAAGATCCCGGCCGAGCCGACGAGGAGTGATCGTGCGTTCATCGCATCCTGCTTTCTATTTTTCTTTTCCTCTGCGCTTGACCGTTTGCGGTTCGAAGGAACGGACGTCGTAGTTGTTCGAGAGCGTGACTTCGGTGCCGGTGATCTCGACCTGCTGGCCGATGAACTGCCGCACCTTCGCGTACTTGTCGGCGGCCATCGGCCCCCAGATCTTGAAGAGGCCGTCGCCGTCGGAGAGGATGCCGACCTGCGCGCCCTTGTCGAGCACGCACATCTTCGCGCAGTCAACGTGCGCGGCGCCGGTGCCGCCGGCGACGCCCTTTGTCTTGTAGCAGGAGATGTCGACGATCTCGCCGGTCAGCGTCATCGGCGCGGAGCGCTTGATCACCGGCTCTTGCGCGCTCACCGCCGTGCCCACTATCAACAGGCCAGCCAGGATGCCTCGTCTCATAGGCGTTTTTATACGCTCGCTCCTCGCGGTTGTAAAGGCGACGGCGCCCGCGGAATCGCGCTTATTCGGCCGGAATCGCGGCCGCCAACGACTCCTCGGCCCGCGCGAGGTCTGACGATCGAACCTGCACCCGAATCCCGCCGATCGCCGCGCCCAGGGCGGGCTGAACGCCAGCCATGTATTGGTCGGGAATCTCGGCATCGATGCCAACGGATTCGAGCACCGACTTGATGAATTCGGCTTCGTGCAGGTAGTTGCAGATGCGGACGTTCACGAGTTGTTCGTCGTCCATGCTCGCATCATAACGCCACGGGAACCTACCGTGCCGGCATTAAGAGGCCGTGCTGGTCCAAGAAGGCGCGGACATCGGCCCACGGGCGCGGGCAGTCATTGTGGCCGCACGGCATGAACTTCAGCGTGGCCTCGCTCGCGGCGGCCGCAAGCGCTCGGGCGTGGTGCGGCGGCACGATGTCGTCCCGGTCACCATGAAGAATCAGGGTCGGTCCCTTGAATGACCTCAACGCCGCCACGCTGTCGAACTTGTCGCGAACCAGAAACGCCGGGGCACCGAAGCCGGCGGCGAACGCCGCGACGCTCGAAAAGGATGATTCGAGGATCAAGGCGGGCACCGGACGCGCGAGGGCGAGGATCGACGCGGCCCCGCCGCCAAGCGATCGTCCATAAGGAATGATGCGCGACGCGTCGACGTCCGCGTGCTGCTTCGCCCAGTCGTACGCGGCCAGCATGCCTTCGGTGATCGACGGCTGCGAAGGCGCGCCATCCGAGCGGCCGTATCCGGGATACTCAACGAGCATCACGCCAACGCCCCAGCGGCGCGGCTCATCGAATTCCTCCGGCCAGTAATCGATCAGTTCGGCGTTGCCATGCGAGAACACCAGCAGTGGCGACGCGCCACCCGATCGAATTGCCGGCAAGTACCAGGCTTCGACGCGGCCGAACGAGGTGTTCAGCCAGATCTGCTCGGCGTCCGGCGGCCGCGGCGGCGCACCGGCGAGCCGCGGTGCTGGAAAGAGGATCGACCGTTGCGCAAAGAACAACAGCGCCCAATAAGCGGCCAGCAGGCCGACGGCAACGAGTGCGCCACCGACGGCCAGCTTCTGAATGGGCGTGAGCATGAACTATTGAAGCGCGTTGAAGAATTTCTTGTCCCGCTTCCGAGATGCCTTCTGGCGGGCCGTCACGCCCTCGCGATCCGGAATATCGGGCGACGCGCCGTGCTTCACGAGCCACGTCAATAACTTGGGATCGAATTCCTTTTCGATGCCGATGTGCAGCGCCGTGCGCCCGCGCTTATCCTGCACGTTGACGTCGGCGCCCTTGAGCGCGAGCGCTTTCGCCGCCTCGAACTTCCTCCAGCCCCAGCACGCGAGAAACGGTGTCTCGCCGACGACGATCTCCTTGTCGGCGCCGGCATCGATCAACATGTTGAGGATGTCGATGTCTTCCCACCAGCCCGCGGCATAGAGACCAGTGGGTGTCGCACCGCGATCGATCAGCAGCTTGACCAGCGGCTTGTTGCGGCCCTTCGCGGTGGCGAACCAAATCGGTTTGCACAGGTCGGATCCAGCGCCGCCTTCCTGTTCGATGTCGAAGCCGCGATCGAGGAAGAACGTGACCATCTTGACCGCCGCGGACTTCGGCTTGCCGATGTCTTCGCAGTCGACGCTGCAAGCGATGTGCAGGAGGTTCCGGCCTTGATCGTTCCAGACCTTTTCGAGCTCCGGCTTCGCCGCGAGGATCCGTTTCGTCTCCTTGAGGTCAAGCGCTTTGACTGCTTCGATCAGGCGCGTCTTCGACATTGGGACAATTGGAAGTCCGTGTCCATCCGTGAAATCTGTGGATAACCTACTTGACCGCGGCTTCCAGCGCGCGGGCCGCCTCGTTCACTTGCGCGGCAAGCGCGTTGACCGCTGCCGACACCGTCCGAACACCGCCCTGGGCTTCGGTAAAGCGGCCCTCTTCGAGACCCTCGCGGATCTGCGGCATCGTCTTCACGCCGTAGCCGGTGTAGAAACCCGGCGCGTAGATCTGATGCTTGAACCAGTCGCGTCGCGGCAGGCCGTCGCTGTTCCCGAGCTTCTGTTCGGAGGTCAGCAACAGCCTGTTCAATTGCTGGAGCTCTCGTCTCGTCAACAGCGCCTGCGAATTCGCCTTGCCGACCGCCGCGTACGCCTTTTCGAAATTCTGGCCGGCGTTCTTCAACGCTTCGACAGCGGCACGTACCGGCTTCATGTCGACCTTCGAATCCTTCTTCGACTCGGCGAGCTTCTCGAGCTCGACGACGTAGCGCATCAACGTATCGGCGGTGTCGCTGAACTGGAAAGGCAGCACCGGCGCGTCGGCGAGCCGAAGCACCAGCGTGCCGGTCAGCTGCGAGAGCGTGCGGCCGTAGCTGTAGTCGGTATCCGAAAACGTCTGGTACCACTTGATGGTGTCGTAGGCCGAGTGATACACGCCGCCGTTGTCCTCGCCGCCGAAGCCGACGCTCAGCGCCGACAGCGTCAGGTGTTGGAGGAACGGCGTGAAATCGGAGCCTGATCCGAGCGGCGCGATTCTCAGCGATGCATCCGCTTCGGCAGCCTTGCGCGCGTCTCCCTCGGCCTCACCAAGCACCGCGCGTTTGCGCGCCTCCTCGAAGATCGGCTTGCCGGTTCGCGGATCCATCACATCCTTCGCAGCCTCGCCCATGAACTGCTGCAGGCCGTGCGAGCCGCCCGCGCTCAACCAGCCTTTGCCGGTGCCGTCGGTGTTGATGTACACGGCGGCCTTCTGCTTCAGCTCGGCGTCGTGCTTCTCCGCCCACTCCGTCGATCCGAGCAGGCCCCACTCTTCGCCGTCCCACAACGCCAGGATGATCGTGCGCGACGGGCGCCAGCCGGTCTTCAGCAGCTCGCCGAGGCCGCGCGCCGTTTCCATCAACGACACCGCGCCGCTGATCGGATCGGCGGCGCCGCTCACCCATGCATCGTGGTGATTGCCGAAGATGATCCACTCGTCGGGACGCGTCGTCCCCGGAATCCGCGCGACGACGTTGTAGAGCGGCCGGTTCTTCCACTCGAAGCGCAGGTTCATGTGCACTTGCGTAGGGCCGGGACCGACGTGATACGTGAACGGCAGCGCGCCCTTCCATTCGTTGGGCACGACCTTGCCTTTGAGCTGACGCAGGATCGGCGCCGCATCGCCGTATGAAATCGGCAGCACCGGAATCTTTAAGATCGTCTGAGAATCCTCGATGCGGTTTTTCTTGCCGCCGGGCTCGCTGCCCCAGCCGGGCGTGAGCGGATCGCCGGCGTGGATCGGCATGTCCATCACGCTGCCACGCTGCGCGCCGAACTCGGGACGGAACGGGCCGCCCGGATAGACATCGCCCGCGTAGTAGCCGTCGTCTCGCGGATCGGAATAAATCAGGCAGCCAATCGCGCCGTGCTCGTACGCCACTTTCGGCTTGATGCCGCGCCAGCCGGCACCGTAGCGCGCGATCACGATCTTGCCCTTCACGTCGACGCCGAGCTCTTTCAGCTTCTCGTAATCGGCGGGCATGCCGTAATTCACGTACACGACTTCGCCGGTCACGTTGCCGTCGCCGGAGTAGGCGTTGTAGAGCGGTGTCTGATCGCCGGAGTCGGGATCCTCGGCGAGCACCGGCTCCTTCACGCGAAGCGTGTACTTCTCGGGACCAACCACTTCAACGGTGGTCTCGATCGGCCACGGCATCATCGCCTCGAATTCCTCGAGCCTGGCATCGAGACCGAACGACTTGAATTTCGCGAGCGCGTAGTCGGCGACTTTTTTCGACGAGGGCTGGCCGGCCACGTGCGGCTCGCCCGCCATCGCCTCCATGTATTCCTTCAGGCGCGCTGAATCTGGAATCTTGCGGAACTGCTCCTCGCGCTGCCGTTGCGCCGCGACGGCGTCATCGGGAAATCCACGAATCGGCCGCGACTGAGCAGCCGGCTGGCTACTGGAGACGAGTGCAAAACTGATGAGAACAAATTGAAGAGCTCTACGCATCGGGTCACTATATGCCGTGATCCCCGATCCCCGATCCCCGATCCCCGAAATGGGAGTATCCTCGCCCTCATGAAGCGCACGACCTTTGCCCTGGTTTTGTCTCTGATTGTCAGCACGGCGGCCTTCGCCCAGACCACCGCGTCACCTGCCGCTGCGCCGCGACCGAAGACGATCGTCGACCTCGTCAAGGATGCGATCGCGCAGAACGACTTCAGGGAAGCGGAGCATCTCGCTCGCGCCAACATGCGGGAAATCGGCACGACGCCGATCGCGATCGAAGCGTTCTCGTGGCTCGGCCGCGGCGCCGTGGCGAGGAAGCAATACGACGTGGCGATGACCTACGCCGCCCGCACCTACGAGATGGTCGAAGAACAGTTGAAGACACGACAGCTCGATGCCGAACCGCGCCTGCCGATCGCGCTTGGCGCCGCCATCGAAGTGCAGGCGCTCGCGCTCGCGGGACAGGGCAAGCGCTCGGAAGCGATCATGACGCTGCAGCGCGAGATCGAACACTTCAAAGGCACGTCGATCATCATGCGCCTGAACAAGAACATGAACCTGCTGAGCCTCGAGGGCCAGCCGGCGTTCCCGATCGAATCGCAGGAATGGCTGGGACCGAAGACCTCGCTGGCCGCGCTCAAAGGCAAGCCGGTGGTGCTGTTCCTGTGGGCGCACTGGTGCGGCGACTGCAAGACGCAGGGCCCGATCCTGGATGCGCTCGTGAACAAATACCGGGACACCGGCATCACGGTGATCGCGCCGACGCAGCGGTTTGGTTACGTCGAGAAGCGCAAGCCCGCCGGCCCCGCCGAGGAGCTGGCCTACATCGAAAAGGTCCGCGACGAGTTCTATCCGTGGATGAAGACGGTCTCCGCGCCGGTCAGCGACGATCTGTACATGAAGTACGGCGTGTCGACGACGCCGACCTACGTGATGATCGATCGCGATGGCAAGGTGTCGTCGTATCTGCCCGGGCAGCCGACCTCGGACGAGCTCGAGGTATTGATCAAGAAGGTCGTCGCTCCCGCGGGAACGGCGATCCAGCGCTAGCGCTATCGGCGCTTGATGTAGTCCGCGCGCTTCGAGAACACTTCTTTCGCCAGGCCTTCCGAGAGCGGCAGCTTCATCGCGCGCTCGAGCATCTCGATCGCGCGATCGTATTCTCCCCGCTGCGCCAGCACTTCGGCCAATCCCAGCAGGCTTTGCGGATTGTTCGGATCGAGCCGCACCGCTTCCTGGAATTCCGCCAGCGCCCCGGGGACGTCGCCTTTGACCAGGAGCACCCGGCCAAGATTGCCGTGCGCGAGCGCGTAGTCCGGACGGCGCGCCAGCGCCTCGCGAAACGACTTGATCGAATCGTCGAAGCGTCCTGCCTGCGCCAGCGCGGTACCGAGGTTGAAATGCGCCGCCGCCGATTCGGGCTTGAGCGAGGCCGACGCCTGGAAATGACGAATCGCGTTTGCCGCGAATCCCATCCCCAGATAGAGCAGCGCCACATCGTCGTGCAGCTCCGCGTCGTTCGGCGTGACCTTCAACATCGTCTCGTAGCCGACGATGTCCTCGCCCGTCATCTTCGCGTTGATCTCGGCGCTCATGCGGGCGCGATCGGATTCGTTCGACGCGAGCAGCTGGAACCAGAGGTCGCCCATCTCATCGCGCGAACGCTGGCCCCAGAACACGCGCGCCGGCGGCACCTCGGGATTGCGGATGTTCGACGCCGAGTTGTCGTAGGTGTATTGCATCGACAAGCGCGTGCCCTTCGGAAGCGGTATCGGGGTCTCCTCGCGATACACGTGCTGCCAGCGGAAATCCCAATCGCTGATGTGCATCACCAGCTTCGTGGTGCCGTCGGGCAGCGTGGCGGTGCCGCGGATTTCCTTGGCGCGGTAATGCGCGTGCGGCTGGATCGCCAGCAACTGCGCGTCGACGGGCAGCACGTATGAGTCGCGAATCACGTAGTTGGACTCACCCGGCGGGATGTCGATGCCCTGCGAGCCGAGCCGCAGGATCGTCGGCGTTCGTTCCGGTTCGCGTGCGGTGAAGTAAAAACCGATCTCCGGGAGAACTTCTTCGGCCGCACCGGACGGCTGCATGTGCAGCTGCACCACGAGATCGCTGCCGGGATCGAGCGTCCATGCGAGCTCCGGCTGCACGAGCGGCGCGATCTGCCCGGGCGTCCAGCCAAGGAAGTGCCCTTCGGGATATTCCGCCGAGCGCGGCATCAAGCCGTCGTAGCCGGGCAGCGGATCCGCTTCATCAAGCTTGCGCGTGGCCGCGGTGCGATCGATGCGGATGTTGGCGTGATGGACGACGCGCGCGTTGCCGGGATGAAACTCAATGCCGGTCACGTGCATGCGTTTTGCGACCGGCACGCGGATCGCGAAAATGCGGAACGCGTCGGTCTGCTGCGCCGGCAGCGTGAAGACGGCTTCGGGCTTGACGATCATGTCGGGCTTGCCGAGCAGCCAGCCCTCGGTGTGCTTCGGCAGCGGCGGCAGATCACGGGGATCGCCCTGCGGCGCGTTGTTCATCGCCCACTGGTGGATGACGGAGATTTCCCTGTCGGTGAGCAATCGCTGTCCGACGAAGTGTCCTACATCCGGCGTGACCTTCCACGGCGGCATGAATCGCGTGCGCGTGACCTCGGCGATCTGCGTGGCGTGCCGCCGCACTTCGTCGTAGGTCGTCAGTGGGAACGGTCCTGGACCGCCGGCGCGATGACAAGAGACGCAAGCCTCGAAGACGATTGGGGCGATGTCCTTCGTAAACGTCTGCGCGCTCGCAACTGACGTGATCAACACGAACGACGCCAGGAAGACCGCTTTCATTTCACGAGGTCCGAGAGGATGCAGCCGACGGCGCGCGTTTCACGCTGCGCAACGCGCTTGCCGGCGACGACTGCATCCAGTGTGGACTCCAGATCGCGCTGGGTTGGCTGCAGACGCTCCTTGCCGAGCTCGACATAGCGATCGTCGATGCGGCCCCGGTAGACCATGTGATCGCCGACCATCACCGCGACTTCAGGCGTGACCGTCACGCCGGTCCTCTTCACGAGCTTTTGATCGGTGTCGCGAACCGACTCGAACTCATACGCGAATTTTTTCTTGTGCTCGCTGATCATCGCGGGTGAATC
>Ga0207428_10002227_pt1 | contig 19465 bp, 21 predicted proteins | sample RhiMethybrSRZTD1_FD_187600 | JGI IMG/M metagenome (GOLD analysis project Ga0207428, IMG submission 187600) | Populus rhizosphere microbial communities from Tennessee, USA - Rhizosphere MetaG P. TD hybrid SRZTD1 (SPAdes) (version 3) | ecosystem: Host-associated > Plants > Roots > Rhizosphere >...
CCATGAGCCCGGACGTCACCATGCCGGAGATCCCTGAGGATTTCCCCGCCATGAACGACGACGTGTGGGTCTGGGACACCTGGTCCCTGACCGATGAGAACGCCAACCAGATCAGCTACAAGGGTTACGACGTGATCTTCTCGCTGGTCGCCGACCGCCACGCCGGCTACGGCTTCGACCAGCGTCACTGGAACGCCCGCATCGGTTACTTCTTCCGCAAGACGAACGCAGATCCGGCCAAGGACAAGTGGAACTACGGCGGACACGTGTTCGTGGACGGTTCTTCCATCGGCAACACCGAATGGTCCGGCTCAACCCGGCTCATGAAGGGCGACCAGGTGAACGTGTTCTACACGGCCACCACGTTCTACGACGTCAAGGAGCGCAACGCCGGCGGCGGCGGAATCGCCCCCGACGCAGCCATCGCCAAGGCGCTCGGCAACATCCACGCTGACAAGAACGGCGTCACCTTCGACGGCTTCAAGCACACCAAGCTGCTCGAACCGGACGGCAAGCTGTACCAGAACAAGCAGCAGAACCCCGGCTTCGCGTTCCGCGATCCCTACACGTTTGCTGACCCGGCCCACCCCGGCAAGACGTTCATGGTCTTCGAAGGCAACACCGGCGGCAAGCGCGGCGACTACCGCTGCGAGGATGCTGACCTGGGTTACGCCAAGGGCGACGCCAACGCCGAGAAGCTCAACGAGGTCAACAGCACAGGTGCCTATTACCAGACCGCCAACGTTGGCCTGGCCGTGGCGGACAACAAGGACCTGACCAAGTGGCACTTCCTGCCGCCGCTCCTCTCCGCCAACTGCGTCAACGACCAGACCGAGCGCCCGCAGATCTTCATCCAGAACGAAAACGGCAAGAACAAGTACTACCTGTTCACCATCAGCCACCAGTTCACCTACGCGGCAGGCATGCGCGGCCCCGACGGCGTCTACGGTTTCGTGGGTGACGGCGTGCGCTCGGACTACCAGCCGATGAACAACAGCGGCCTGGCCCTCGGATCCCCGACGGACCTGAACCTTCCCTCCGAATCCCCGGAAGCCCCGACGCCGAACCAGAACGGCCGCCAGTTCCAGGCCTACTCGCACTACGTGCAGCCTGGCGGACTGGTCCAGTCCTTCATCGACAACGTCAACGGCGTCCGCGGCGGCTCCCTGTCGCCCACCGTGAAGATCAACTTCCGGGACGGCGTGTCCAAGGTTGACCGCAGCTTCGGCCAGAACGGCCTTGGCCCGTTCGGTTACCTGCCCACCAACCTCAAGGTCGGCGGCAACGGACTCTACAAGTAAGTCAGTGGTACAGCAGTAACTGCGGAGGCGCCCGGAACTCGTCCGGGCGCCTTCTGCTTTAACCGGCGCACTTCCCGCCTCTTGGCTCCCTGAATATGGTCTTCGCTCCCTATATATAGGGGAGGGCTGCAAGGACCACACCCAAAGTCAACTTGGCAAGCGGGCTACGGCCCGGGCTAGACTCGCACGCCGGGGGACACGGCCGGCGCCCGCGCCTGCCCAGACAGGCCGCCCACGCTGGCGGCACAACCGATCCAGGAATGTGAACTGTGAAAAACCTTGCACGCCCGCTGACCGCCGCCGCCCTCTTCGCCGTTGCGGCACTCACCGCCTGCTCCGCCCCGACAGCCGGCAGCGCGCCGTCGTCCGCCGCTCCCAGCGCCCCCGCTTCGTCCAGCGGCAGCGCGTCGGCCACGGCCAGTCCGTCGTCCGGGCCGTTCGGAGGCTACGCCTCCGCCGCGGAGGCGTGCGCAGCCATCTCCGAACAGGCCACCGGGGCGTCGCTGCTGCCGATGTCGGCCGCCCAGGGGAAAACCGCGGAACTTGAGCAGAAGAAGGCCGAGCTCAGTGAAACGGCGCAGCGCGTTCCGGATGCGCTCAAAGCGGACTTCGCGAAGCTAAATGAAGTCGCCGTGGCGGGGCTGAAAGACCAGACGGTGTATTCCAGCGGCCAGTTCCAGAACGCCATGGCCCCCGTGACCAAGTGGCTGGCCGCCAACTGCTCGTAGGGCACCGGCTGTGGCTTCTGGAACCGGGGGCGAATCCGGCGCGCTGTGCCCCTGACGTTGTCGGACCTTAGGGATAGGGTTGTGTTCAACAGAAGGGGAGCGCCTGATGGAATACCAGAACCCACAACCCTCCGCCGGAGTCCCCGCGGAGGCGGCCCTGAGCCAGCCCGCGGCCAGCGGCCGCACCATCATCTCTGAGACGGCGGTGGCCAAGGTCGCGGGAATTGCCGCCCGCGCCGTGCCCGGCGTGTATTCCTTGGGAACGGGCTCCTCCCGGGCGCTGGGCGCCATCCGCGACGCCGTGGGCAGCTCGGACCATGCCGCAGGAGTGCACGCCGAGGTCGGCGAGACCCAGGTTGCCGTCGACATCACCCTGGTGGCGGCATACGGCACTCCGTTGCATTCCCTGGCCAACCAGGTGCGGGCGGCCGTCTATTCGGCCGTCGAAAAACTCGTTGGCCTGCAGGTCATCGAAGTGAACGTTGAAATCAATGACGTCTATATAGCGCCGCCGAAACCCGCGGGGGCGCCGGCTGTGGCTGAAAGGGAGGCGGTCCTGTGAGCCTGACGGTCGTAGGCATCGCAATCGGTGCGTTCGTGGCGTTTATGTCCTTCCAGTTTGGCCTGTGGGGCTTCTTGGTCTCCCTGCTGTTCATGGGCATCGGTGCCCTCCTGGGCCGCGCCGCAGAAGGGAAACTGGACCTGCGCAGCGTCATCGACGCCCTCAGCGGCCGGCGCTCCTCATCATGAGCCAGGCAGCCGAGGCAGCCACGCCCAGCCCGCTCTACAGGGGGCACAACCGGATCAGCACCCAGGCCCTCACCAGCCTGGCCCAGGCCGCCGCCGCTGAATCCCTGGGCGTACCGGCCCATGACGTGCGCGCGGAGTGGTCGGATGACGACGGCCTGCTGGCTTTGTCCCTCGTCACGCCTATCAAGATTCCCGGCCTGGCGGCCGTTCTCCGCGATCCGCACCGTGTCTCTGTGTTCGGCGGATCCATCTGGGAGAGGGCCGTCGCCGCCAAAACCGACATCCTCGCCACGGTCACCGAACTCAGCGGTGCGCGGTTGAGCAGGGTGGACATCCGCATCAGCGGGGCGCACGTCACGGAGAGGGGCCGGGTTCGTTGAGTTCCGTCATTGAACAGCAGAATGAGGCAGGCGACGCGCCGGGAGAGGGACCGGCCGGCCCGGCGCATGCCGCCTCGTTCGACATGAAGCGGGCCCTGCGCCGGGAGACGCATTCCTCCCGTGCGGCAGCGGCCGGGCTCGCCGCGGCACTGGTGATTCTCCTCTGCCTTTACGCCCTCCTTGAGGCCGGCGTGCGCGCCATCGGCCAGCCGCCCTGGCTTATCGATCCCCAGACGGCGGCGGAACGGATCGTGGCGCTGCCGGGCGGAATGCCTCCGCTCCTCCTGGGGGTCACGGGAGCCGTGACCGCAGCGGCGGGCCTGTTCTTCTTCCTCAACGCCGTCCTGCCGGGCCGCCGGGCCCGGCATTTGCTTGAGGACCGGCACATAGCAGTGGTGGTTGATGACGAAATCATCGCTTCTGCCCTTGCCCGCCGGGCCCGCCTGGCGGCGAACGTCACGCAGGAACAGGTCATGGTGGTGGTGTCCCAGCGGCAGGCAGTGGTGAACGTCCGCCCAACGTCCGGCGTGCCGGTCAGCGAGACCGCAATCCGTGAGGCGGTCGAGGACGAACTGCGCTCCATGGCACCAACCCCCATGCCCCTGGTCCGGATCAATCTCGCGACGTCCGGGGTGATCGGCGCATGAACAGCACGCCCAGGATCCTCAACAGGATCCTCATCGGGATCCTCGGATTCAAGTTGCTGGCGGTGGGTATCCTGCTCATGCTGCTGGCCACTGTTCCCGCCGTCGGGACGTGGTGGCAGGCCTGGTCGCGGAGCGTGTGGGACGGCGCCAACCGGGTATTTGAGGGCACGCGGTTCCCGGGCCGGACCGAAAGCTGGCTGTGGATCGTCCTGGCCCTGTTCCTGATTGTGCTGAGCGGCCTCATGGTGGCCTGGGTCGCCCAGCAGGGAAAGGGCCGCACAGACCTCCTGCTGGCTGCCGAGGACCCCGGCGGCGTGCCCGGTGACATACGGATCGGAAGCGGAGTGGCCGAGCAGGCGCTGAAGAATGCCCTCGCTGAACGCCCCGACCTGGCCGGTGCCGCGGTTACCACGTACCAGGTCCGCGGGCAGCCTGCCCTCAAGATCCGCCTGCACCCCAGGCCGGGAGTGCCACCGCAGGTTCTCGCCGCGGACACCGCGGCGCTGGTGGCCGCGCTGGAAGCCGTGGTGGGCCAGCGGACGCCGGTGCTGCTGCACATCGCCGCGGGTGCCCGCACCCGCTTCAGCCGTGCGGAGCGGGTCCGCTGATCCAGCCCACCTTGCCTCATGACGCGTCATGGCTGGACGGTTTTGGCCCGGGGATCATCAAGGCCCTAGGTTGAAACACGAGGGCCGGTGGTTGCCCCGTGCCGCCACTGCCCTGACCGGGGCATCACCCCGGCCAAGCCCGTCGACAAGGAGAACACTGTGAGCGATGAAGTAACAGGGAACCAGGCTGCCAAGGACGGACTCGAAAACGCGGTTGGCCACGCCAAGGAATTCGCCGGTGAGGCAGCCAGCCACGCCAAGGAATTCGCCGGCCAGGCCACGGAAAATGTCAAAGAATTCCTCTCCGGAGATGTTGCGGACAACGCCAAGGAACTCGCCGGTGACGCGGCAGGGAATGCCAAGGAAATCGCCGGAGAGGTTGCCGGGAACGTCAAGGGCCTCGGAGCCAGGATTATCGGCCTCTTCAAGGGCGGCAAATAGCGGGCCCACCGGGCCCGCGGGCCCACCTGCCCTGTCCCCGGAGAAGTGTCCGGCGGCCACCGTCCCGCTGGAGCGCCGAAAAGCGCTGCGTTCCTTTCGGAACGCAGCGCTTTTCAGTTAACGCAGCGCTCTTCAGTTAAGGGGCGGAGCGCGCGACTAACCGGCCACGAGGTACGCCGCAGTGTTGGGGGCAATGACGGCGGCATCGAGGGTTCCACCTAACAGTGCCGCGGATGCCGCAGCGGACGCGTGCGATGCCGGCCGTCCGGCCGATGCCCCGACAACGGCCGGTTCATCGAAGGCTCGTTCGCGGAAGGCTGCTTCGCCGAAGGCTGCTTCGGCGGCGCCGGCGCCTGGGGCGCTCGAAAGTTCCACGTGGTAGCCGTCAGGCACGGGAGTCGGCTCGGTGCCCATGTTGGCGATCACCAGGATGTCACGGTTCTGGAAGGCCAGCACGCCCAGTTCGGGATCGTGCATGTCGGCCCAGCAGAACGAACCCGAACCCAGGCCGTGGCGCTTGCGCAGCGACAGCGCCGAGCGGTACAGCTCCAGCGTTGAACCCTCGACGCCGTCCTGCCGGTCCGCGGCCAGTTCACCGAACGACTCGGGTTGCGGCAGCCACGGTGGCGCAGGCGGCCGGTGACCCGGCCCGCCGTCGGACGAAAAGCCGTCGGACGGCCCAGCGCCGGATGAAACGCCGTCGGACGGCCCGCCGCCGGCGTAGGCATCGGCGAAGCCGTAGCCGGGCTCGCCTGACTTCCAGGGGAGCGGCACGCGGCACCCGTCGCGTCCGCGCTCAATGCCGTTGGTGCGGAAGAACGTCGGGTCCTGTCGGGCCTCGGCCGGCAGAGTGGTGTGCTCCGGCAGGCCCAGCTCCTCGCCTTGGTACACGTAAGCCGAACCCGGAAGCGCCAGGGACACCAAGGTGGCAGCGCGGGCACGGGCCAGGCCCAGCCCGGCATCCGGCTGTTCGTCCTCCGCCGCAATGCCCTTCGGGAATGTCGTGGGGTCGGCCAGGCCGAAGCGGCTGGTGTGGCGCACGGTGTCGTGGTTGCTCAGGACCCAGGTGGACGGCGCCCCTACCGAGGCGGCCGCCTCCAGGGAGTCTTCGATGGCCACCGCCATGCGCTGTGCGTCCCAGCCGGCCAGGAGGAAATCGAAGTTGAACGCCTGCTGCATCTCGTCCTTGCGGATGTACCGCGCCAGGCGTTCCGCCGGCTCCACCCAGGCCTCGGCCACCAGCATCCGGTCGCCGTCGTAGCCGGCCAGCACACGGTTCCAGTCGCGGTAGATCTCGTGCACGCCGTCCTGGTCGAAGAACGGCGACGGCGGGTACAGCGGTGAGACTGGCTGGTGCCCGGCGTTGTCTGCGGAGTGATCGTCGCCGGCGGGGTCATGATGATGGTGGGCCGTGTGCGGTTCCACCGCATCGGAGTGCGCGCCCGGTGCATCCGGCAGGTGCCCGGCGTCGGCGGAACCTTCCACCATGGCGGCCACGCCGTCCCAGTCCGGGAGCCCGGCCTCCTTGACCATGCCGTGCGCCACGTCCACGCGGAAGCCGTCCACTCCGCGGTCCAGCCAGAACCGCAGCACGGAGCGCATCTCCTCCTGGACTTCCGGGTTCTCCCAGTTCAGGTCGGGCTGTTTGGTGTCGAAAAGGTGCAGGTACCAGTCGCCGGAAGAGCCGTCCGGATTTGTGGTCCGCGTCCACGCCGGGCCGCCGAAGATTGATTTCCAGTTGTTCGGCGCCAGGTTTCCGTCGCCGGAACCCGCCACCTGGTCCTTCCCGGGCCTGAACATGTAGCGGTCCCGCTCGGCCGAGCCGGGCGGCGCCGCCAGGGCCTCCTGGAACCAGATGTGTTCATCGGAAGTGTGGTTCGGCACCAGGTCAACGATGACCTTCAGGCCCAGGCTGTGAGCTTTCCGCAACATCCCGTCGAAGTCGTCCAGCCGGCCAAACATGGGGTCCACCTGGCGGTAATCGGCGACGTCGTAGCCCGCGTCTGCCTGGGGGGATTTGTAGAACGGCGAAAGCCAGATCGCGTCCACGCCGAGCCTCTGAAGGTACGGCAGCCGCGCCGTCACACCGAGGAGATCGCCCATTCCGTCCCCGTTGGCGTCAGCGAATGAGCGTGGATAGATCTGATAGACGACGGCGCTGGCCCACCACGCCGCGATGTCGGAACCGGGTGTTGCAGTAGGGCGATGGGACATAGTTGCCTCTCCGGTAACAATTAGGTGTAAACGCTTGCATTTCTCCCGGCAACGTTACTAGTGTGACTGTCACCACATCAACCGCACCATGATTTTTTTCTTGTCACTCAGCGAGGAGTCTCTAGCCAATGAAAACCCCGAAGTTCTTACTCCCGGTAGCTACTGCCGGCATTCTCGCCCTGACGCTCTCCGCCTGTGGTGGCGGCGGCGGAGGCGGCGGCACCCAGGCTGGTGGCGGCGACGCCGCTGCCGGCCTTGACGGACGCGGGCCTATCACCTACGTCCAAGGCAAGGACAACAGCAACGTGGTCCGGCCGCTGGTTGCCAAGTGGAACGCTGCGCACCCGAACGAGAAGGTCACCTTCAAGGAACAGACGGACCAGGCAGACCAGCAGCATGACGACATCGTGCAGCACTTCCAGGCCAAGGACGCCGGTTACGACGTCGTGGACGTTGACGTGGTTTGGACGGCCGAGTTCGCCGCCAAGGGCTGGCTGCAGCCGCTCAAGGACAAGATGGCCATTGACACCAGCGCCATGCTGAAGCCGACCGTTGACAGCGGCACCTACAAGGGAACGCTGTATGCCGCGCCGCAGACTTCCGACGGCGCCCTGCTGTACTACCGCAAGGACCTGGTGCCCACCCCGCCCAAGACGTGGGACGAGATGATGAGCATGTGCTCCATCGCCAAGAAGAACAACATCGGCTGCTACGCCGGCCAGTTCAGCAAGTATGAAGGTCTCACCGTCAACGCGTCCGAGGCCATCAACTCAGCCGGCGGCTCGGTCCTGGACAAGGACGGCAAGCCCAGCCTGAACACACCCGAGGCCAAGGCCGGCCTGGAGAACCTCGCCAAGGCCTACGCAGACGGCAACATCCCCAAGGAAGGCATCACCTTCCAGGAGGAGCTGAGCCGGCAGGCATTCCAGAGCGGCAAGCTGCTGTTCCTGCGCAACTGGCCCTACGTCTACAACCTGGCAACCACTGAAGGTTCGTCTGCGGTGAAGGACAAGCTCGGCATCGCACCGATCCCGGGAGCGACCGGCGCCGGCGCCTCCTCGCTGGGCGGCCACAACCTGGCTGTCAGCGTCTACTCCAAGAACAAGGCCACTGCCCTGGACTTCCTGAAGTTCATGACCTCGGAGGAATCCGAGAAGTTCTACGCAACCCAGGGTTCGCTGGCCCCCGTGTTGGGATCGCTGTACACCGACAAGGATCTTGTGGCCAAGCTTCCGTACCTGCCGGTTCTGAAGACGTCCATTGAGAACGCCGTTCCCCGCCCGGTCACCCCGTTCTACCCGGCGGTAACCAAGGCAATCCAGGAAAACGCGTACTCAGCCATCAAGGGCGAGAAGCCCGTGGACACTGCGCTGTCAGACATGCAGAAGTCCATCGAATCCGCCGGTGCAGGATCGTAGGTCTGCCATGGCAACCGAAGTAGGCCCGACGCCGGTCAAAGCACCGGCGTCGGGCGGTACCCCGATTCATCACGGGCCCAAGGGTGTTGGTGAGGACAACCAGATCCTGAGCCAGGGCAAGTGGGCCTCGTGGCTCCTCGCCCCCACCATCATCGCGTTGGGCATCGTGATCGTTTACCCGATCATCAGTGCAATCGTGATGTCCTTCCAGAAAGACGCCGGACTCGATCCGGCCACGGGACTGTTCACCGCCGGCGGACCGGCCGGTGTTCAGAACTACGTGAACTGGATCGCGCAGCAGTGTGCCGCGCCGGCCGGCGGAACCGTCGCCTGCCCGCCGGGAACACTCGGCGCCCAGTTCTGGTCGGCCACGGCCACAACGTTTTTCTTCACCGTGGTTACCGTTGCGTTTGAGACCGTCCTGGGCTTCTGGATGGCCATGATCATGGCCCGGACCTTCAAGGGCCGCAGCCTGGTCCGCGCGGCAGTCCTTGTGCCGTGGGCCATCCCCACCGCCGTAACGGCCAAGCTCTGGTTCTTCATCTTCGCTTTCGAAGGCATCGCCAACCAACTGTTTAACACCACTATTCTGTGGACCGGCAGCGAGTGGCCGGCCAAGTGGGCAGTGATCATCGCCGATGTCTGGAAAACGACGCCATTCATGGCCTTGCTGATCCTGGCGGGCCTGCAGATGATCCCGGCCGAGGTCTACGAAGCGGCCAAAGTGGACGGCGCTTCGGCTTGGCAGCGGTTCCGGATGATCACTTTGCCGCTGGTGAAGCCGGCGCTCATGGTGGCCATTCTGTTCCGCACGCTCGATGCGCTCCGCATGTTCGACCTTCCCTACATCCTCACGGGCGGTGCCAACAACACCACCACGCTGTCCATCCTGGTGATCAACCAGATCAGGCAAGGCTTCAACTCTGCAGCGGCGTTGTCGACCATTACCTTCATCATCATCTTTCTTGTCGCTTTCATTTTCGTCCGCTTCCTCGGGGCGAACGTTGTGGAGCAAAGCGGCGCCACCGGTAAGGGGAAGAAATGACCGCCGCGACAACCGAACTGCGCGCGCAGCAGGACAGGGGCAGGAAGGCTGCCCAGAACCGGGAGAAATGGTCGCAGGGCCGCACCTACATCAGTGCGGCGGTGATCCTGATCTGGTGCCTCGCCCCGGCGTACTGGATGGTGGTGACAGCCTTCCGCGACGTCGGCTTCACGTACGACACCTCGATCCTGCCCAGCCACGTCACCCTGGACAATTTCAATACCGCGTTCGACACGTCGTTCGGCAACAGGTTCGGCCAGGCCCTGCTGAACAGCGTGTTCATCGGTGGCGTTGTCACCCTGGTGTCACTGCTCATCGGCGTGTTCGCCGCGTACGCACTGGCCCGGCTGAACTTCAGGTTCAAGTACCTGGTGCTGGGCTTCATCCTGGGCGCTTCCATGTTCCCGGGCGTTGCCCTCATCACCCCGCTGTTCCAGCTGTTCACCAACATCGGCTGGATGGGCACTTACCAGGCGCTGATCATCCCGAATATCTCGTTTGTCCTGCCGCTGACCGTTTACACCATGACCTCATTTTTCCGCGAAATGCCGTGGGAACTTGAGGAATCGGCCCGTGTGGACGGCTGTACCCAGGGCCAGGCATTCCGGAAGGTGATTATGCCGCTGGCGGCGCCGGCCATCTTCACCACCGCGATCCTGGCGTTCATCTCCTCCTGGAATGAATTCCTGATCGCCAGCCAGCTGTCCAGCGATGCGACCCAGCCGGTGACCGTTGCTATCGCCAACTTCGCCGGTGCGCAGCCAAACCAGATTCCCTACACGGCCATCATGGCGGCGGGCACCATCGTCACCATTCCGCTGGTCATCCTGGTGCTGGTGTTCCAGCGCAAGATCGTGGCCGGCCTGACAGCAGGCGCAGTCAAATGACGGACGGAGCAGTACCGCAGGGCGGGAAGCCGCCGGCCGGGGTCGGGCACAAGGGGGTCCGCTCCGGCGAGGACTTCGACATCATCATCGGGTTCCTCGGCTTCTGGGCAGTGGTGCTGCTCGTCGTCACGGTCTGGATGGAGTTCACCGCCCAGCCGGCACTCGGGTGGGCGCTGGGCCTGCTGGTCACGCTCTTGGCGCTGTACGGGATGATCAGGCTGCGCAGGCGCCTTCCCGCACGCACGGCCGCGCGCCGCAACTGAGCGCCGGCCAGACTAAAATGGTTTCTTGCCGCTGGGAGAACGTCATGGCGGAAATCTGCAAAGGGGCTTGGAGGGGACACCGTGGCGCGCACAACTGACAGGGCACAGCGCGGCGGCCACTCAGGAGTCAGCATCGAGGACGTGGCCGCGGCGGCCGGAGTGTCCACTGCGACCGTGTCCCGGGCCGTGCGCGGCCTGCCGAGGGTTTCGCCGGCCACTCGGGAAAAAATTCTCGAAGTGGCCGGTGCCCTCGGGTACGTGGCGTCGTCGTCGGCGTCGGGCTTGGCCACCGGCCGCACCAAGACCATCGGCGTGCTGGCGCCCTTTGTCAGCCGCTGGTTCTTCTCCAAGGCCATCGAGGGCGCTGACCGCGAACTCCACGCGCGCCAGTACAACCTGTCGCTGTTCAACCTGGGCGGCCACGGCAGCCACCGCGAGCGGCTCTTCAGCAAGACCATGGTCTACAAGCAGATCGACGCGCTGCTGGTCCTGTGCATGGCGCTCACCCACGAGGAACTCGAACACCTGCAGAAGATCGACATCCCCCTGGTGGTGGTGGGCGGACATGTGGAGGAATGCGCGTACATCGGCATCGACGACTACGCGGCCGCATCCACTGCCGTCAAACACCTGATCGACCTCGGCCACCGCGATATTGCCCTGCTCCACGGGGACGACGAAACCGACCTTAACTTCGACGTCCCGCGCGTCCGCATCCTGGCCTTCCAGGACGTAATGACTGCGGCGGGACTTGAAGTCCGTCCGGAATGGGACGAATGGGGTGACTTCACGGTCCGCAGCGGCCAGGAGGCCTTCCGGCGGTTGTGGGGTCAGCCGGGGTCCAAGCCGACCGCCATCTTCTGTGCCTCCGATGAAATGGCCATGGGGGTCATTTTCGAAGCGAACCGCGTGGGCGTCCGGATCCCCGAGGACCTGTCGGTGATTGGGATCGACGACCACGATTTCTCCGACGCCATGGGCCTGACCACCGTGGGCCAGCGGCCCGACGAACAGGCCGAACTGGCCACCAAAATGCTGCTGGACGAGCTGGTGGGGATCACCGGCTCGGTGCGTTCCGCCGTCGCGCCCCACAAACTCATCGTCAGACGCACGACGGCGCCGCCGCGCGCGTAGCGGACGGGGTGCCGGAAAGCCTGGTCAGGAAGCGCGGGCCAGCTGGCGGATGGGGATCCAGCGCGAGGCGAGCCTGCGGTACGCGGCGGCCGCTCCGGTCATGTCGCCCTCGGCGAGGCACTCGATCCCGAGGCGCACGTCCATGGGGGAGTCGTCCGGGTAGACCTTGTCCGCCACGGCCCCGTAGTCGAGTTCGACCATGGAATCCGCATGGAACAGCTCCAGCCATTCGGTGAGCTGGGTCAGGTCATCCAGCATGTCCAGGTCGGGCGCCGCCAGGGCCAGGTTCGCCACCGCGTAGCGCACCCTGTCCAGGGCCTCGGCTATGCGCGCCCACACCCGGACGGTGAGGATCCTGCCGCCGGCCTCCACCACATCCTGCGGGTCGGACTCCAGGAAAAGCGAGAACCAGCTGAAGGGGATTCCCCACGTGGAGGCCCTGGTGTGCACCCGGGTAATGCCTCCGCGGGCATTGACCTGGTCGATCCGCTCCTGGTGCCGGTCCCGCTGCTCTTCTGGAATCAGCAGTTCGGCCAGCGGGCCGTGGATTCCTTCCATGAGCGCGTTGGCAGCCAGCCCGGCCCGCAGCACAAGCTGGCTGGGGCAGTACAGCAGGCCGGCGCCGTCGGACGTGTCGGAGCCGGCAGGCTCCTTCGTGGCGTCGTCCGCGACCGGGATGCCGGGCGCCCGGGTGACGCGCACTAGGTCGGTCCGTCCGGTGGGGAACGGATCGCCGCCGGGCCGCGTGATCCGTCCCAGCGAGGCGAGCAGCTCGGCGTTTTCGACGGCGGCACGGGAGACCGCCCGCTTGCCTGCGGTTTTGAGGGCGGCCCGTTGGTCCTCCGGGAAAGCCTCCAGCGGTTCGTAAACCCGGAGCGTGGACGAGAACGGCAGCCCGGCCTGCCCCCGGTAAAGGCTTCCCGTCATGAGTGCCTGCCTGTCATCGGCGTCCAGTCCCCATCAGTCGGCCAGCTCCACAATCACAGGCGCGTGGTCGGAGGCGCCCTTGCCCTTGCGTTCCTCGCGGTCGATCGAGGCGCCGGTGACACGGGCGGCGAGGGCAGGGGAGGCCAGGACAAAGTCGATCCGCATGCCTTCCTTCTTCGGGAAGCGCAGCTGCGTGTAGTCCCAGTAGGTGTAGACGCCAGGACCGGGCGTGTGCGGCCTCACGACGTCGGAGTAGCCGACGGCCTCGAACGCGCGGAACGCGTCCCGCTCGGGTTCGCTGACGTGGGTCATGGCGTTGGCGCGGAAGAAGTCGATGTCCCAGACGTCGTCATCCGTGGGCGCGATGTTCCAGTCGCCCATCAGGGCGATCTGCGCTTTGGGGTTCTCGGTGACCCAGCCGCCGGCGTGGTTCTTCAGGGCGTCAAGCCACTCGAGCTTGTAGGGCATGTGTTCGTCGTCGAGCGAGCGGCCGTTGGGGACATACAGGCTCCAGACCCGGACGCCGCCGCAGGTGGCCGCCATGGCCCGGGCCTCCTGGACGGGGTCCTTGCCCGCCTTGCCGAACACCGGCTGGTCCACGAAGGCGCGTTCGACGTCGTCGAGGCCCACCCGGGAAGCAATCGCCACGCCGTTCCACTGGCTGACACCGTAGTGCGCCACCTCGTAGCCCATCCGTTCGAACAGCTCCCACGGAAAGTTGTCGTCCTTGCACTTCGTTTCCTGGATGGCAAGGACATCGCAGTCAGTGCGCTGCAGCCAGGCCTCCACACGGTCGGCGCGGGCACGGAGCGAGTTCACATTCCAGGTAGCAATCTTCACAGTTCCTAACTTACCGAACTTGGGCCCCGGGTGGATGGTGGGCGGCCTGGGGGCAGGGCGTCTGTCGGCATCCCCGGGACTCTGGAATTTAGTAGGAAGTCCGAGTATATTCAGCTCCAAGATGACGCAGGTCACATGCAAAGGAGCATTCCACCATGGTTCGCGAACTGTCCCACTACGTTGACGGCCGGAGGGTGGAGGGCACCTCCGGACGGTTCAGCGACGTCTATGACCCCTGCACCGGCGAGGTCCAGGCCAGGCTTCCGCTGGCCAGTGCGGAGGAAGTCCGGAACATTATCTCGAGCGCGGAAAAGGCCCAGGTGGAATGGGGTGCCATGAACCCCCAGCGCCGCGGACGAATCCTGCTCAAGTTTGTGGACCTGGTAAACGACAACCTGGATGAGCTGGCCAGGCTCCTCTCCTCGGAGCACGGCAAGACCGTGCCGGATGCCAAGGGGGACATCCAGCGCGGCATCGAGGTGGTCGAGTTCGCCGCCGGCGCGCCGCACCTGCTCAAGGGCGAGTTTTCGGACGACGCCGGTTCCGGCATTGACGTTCATTCCATGCGCCAGCCGCTGGGCGTGGTCGCCGGCATTACGCCGTTCAACTTCCCCGCCATGATCCCGCTCTGGAAGTCCGGTCCCGCGCTGGCTGCCGGCAACGCCTTCATCCTCAAACCCTCCGAACGGGATCCCTCCGTGCCGCTTCGGCTGGCCGAGCTCTTCACCGAGGCGGGCGTGCCCGACGGCGTGTTCAACGTGGTCAACGGGGACAAGGAAGCCGTGGACGCGCTGCTTGAGGACAGCCGCGTCAAGGCGATCGGCTTTGTGGGGTCCACGCCCATCGCCCAGTACATCTACGCCACCGCCGCCGCACACGGCAAACGGGCGCAGTGCTTCGGCGGCGCAAAGAACCACATGGTCATCATGCCGGACGCGGATCTCGATATGGCCGCGGACGCCCTGATCGGGGCCGGGTACGGCTCCGCCGGCGAACGCTGCATGGCCATCTCGGTGGCTGTTCCGGTGGGGAAGGACACCGCGGACAGGCTCGTCTCACGGCTCCAGGAACGGATCAAGGGACTGAAGGTGGGCCACAGCCTGGCCAAGGACTCCGACTTCGGGCCCGTCGTCGCGGCCGCCGCGAAGGAGCGGATCGAGGGGTACATCCAGTCCGGCGTCGACGCCGGCGCCACCCTGGTGACTGACGGCCGCGGCCTCACCGTGGAAGGGTATGAGGGCGGCTTCTGGGTCGGCCCCACGCTCTTTGACAACGTCACCAAGGACATGAAGATCTACAAGGAGGAGATCTTCGGCCCCGTCCTGAGCGTCCTCCGCGCAGCCGACTACGACGAAGCCCTGCAGCTCTGCAGCGAACACGAGTTCGGCAACGGCGTGGCCATCTTCACCCGCGACGGCGATGCCGCCCGCGACTTCGCCAGCCGCGTGCAGGTGGGCATGGTGGGAATCAACGTTCCCATTCCCGTGCCCATCGCCTACTACACCTTCGGCGGCTGGAAGGCTTCCGGCTTCGGGGACCTCAACCAGCACGGCGCTGACGCCTTCCGCTTCTATACCAAGACCAAGACAGTGACCACCCGCTGGCCATCCGGCATCCGCCAGGGCGCCAGCTTCATCATGCCGGAAGGAAGCTGATGACCGGAACATCCCCTGACGCCAGCCCCGCGGACGCAGTTCCCGGGGAAGCCACGCCCGAAGAGGTGCTGTTCGAGCGGCGCGGCCACCTCGGCGTGGTGACGTTGAACCGGCCGAAAGCGGTCAACGCGCTCACCGCCGGGATGGTACTGGCGATGCTGGACCAGCTGTCCGCCTGGGCGGACGACGACGGCGTGGCGGCCGTCCTGGTGCAGGGTTCCGGTGAGCGCGGATTATGCGCCGGCGGCGATATCGTGGCCATTTACCGGGACATGCTGGCGGGAGGGGACGAAACGGCCGGCTTCTGGGAGGCCGAATACCGGCTGAATTCGCTTATCGCGCGCTACCCCAAGCCCTACGTGGCGTTCATGGACGGGCTGGTGCTGGGCGGCGGCGTGGGCATCTCCGCCCACGGGTCCGTGCGCATCGTCACCGAACGCACCCGGACGGGCATGCCCGAGACCACCATCGGCTTCGTGCCTGACGTCGGCGGCACGCTGCTGCTCTCCCGCTCGCCGGGGGAGTCCGGCACCCATGCGGCCCTGACAGGGGCACACCTGAGCGGCGCCGATGCACTGTACCTGGGCTTCGCGGACCACTTCGTTGCGTCCGAAAGGCTCCCCGACCTCGCGGCGGCGCTGGAAAACGAAACAGCGGAAGCCGCCGTCGGGCGTTTTGCCGGCCGGGCCCCCGCGTCGGGCCTGGAGGCGCAGCGGCACTGGATTGACGACTGCTACGCCGCGGATGACGCCGAGGAAATCGTCCGGCGGCTGCGTGCCGCCGGCGGCGAGGCCGCGGAGGCTGCGGACACCATTGAGGCGAAGTCGCCCACTGCGGTCAAGGTGGCACTGGCATCGCTGCGCCGGGTCAGGGGGCTGAGCCTCGACGAAGCGCTCGCCCAGGAGTACCGGGTGGGACTGCGGTGCCTGGCCGGGCCGGACTTCCGTGAGGGAATCCGCGCGCAGGTGGTGGACAAGGACCGCAACCCGAACTGGCGGCCGGCCACCCTCGGGGAAGTGCGCGCGGACGACGTCGACAGGTACTTTGCGCCGTTGGGTGACAGGGAGTTGGTTCTTTTGGAGAAGGAGACGGGACATGCCTGAGGATGCAACACCGGACGTAGCCGCGGACGATTCCGCGGCCAGGAAGGAACACATCGCGTTCCTCGGGCTGGGCCACATGGGCGGGCCCATGGCCGTCAACCTGGTCAAGGCCGGCTATCCGGTCACCGGATTCGACGTCGTGCCGGCGGCGGTGGAAGCCGCGCGGGAGCATGGCGTGCCGGTCGCCGCCAGCGCGGCCGAAGCCGTCGCCGGGGCAGACGTGGTGCTCACCATGTTCCCGAGCGGACAGCATGTGCTGGACGCCTACCTCGGCACGGAGGGACGGCCCGGGCTGCTCGCCGCCGCCGGGGCGGACACCATGTTCCTGGACTGCTCCACCATCAACGTGGACGAGGCCAGGGAAGCGGCCAGGCTCGCCCTCGACGCCGGGCACCGCTCCGTGGACGCACCGGTCTCCGGCGGCGTTGTGGGCGCCGAGGCGGGCACGTTGACGTTCATGGTGGGCTCGCTGCCGGAGGACTTTGAGGCGGTGCGGCCCATGCTGGAGGTGATGGGCAAGCGCGCGGTCCTCTGCGGAGAGCACGGCGCCGGGCAGGCGGCGAAGATCTGCAACAACCTCATCCTGGGCGTGTCCATGATCGCGGTGAGCGAGGCGTTCGTCCTGGGCGAGAAGCTGGGGCTGACCCATCAGGCGCTGTTCGACGTCGCCTCCGCGGCGTCCGGCCAGTGCTGGGCGCTCACCACGAACTGCCCGGTGCCGGGACCTGTGCCCACCAGTCCGGCCAACCGGGAGTACCAGCCCGGATTCGCCGGGGCGCTGATGGCGAAGGACCTGAGGCTGGCACTGAACGCCGTCCAGAGCACGGGCGTGGCGGCCCGGATGGGCCCGCTGGCCTCTGAAATTTACGATGCCTTTGCCGCTGAAGGCGGCGCCGGCCGCGACTTTTCCGGCATCATCACCGACATCCGGGACAAATCCGGAAAGTAGGCTTAGTTTCATCACCAACACCGAAGGGGCATGCATGACGCACGAGTACGGGAACATTCTGGTGGAGCGCCGGGGGCGCGTTGGCCTCGTAACCCTGAACCGGCCCGAGGCGCTGAACGCCCTGAACAAGGCGACACTGGATGAGCTCGTTGCCGCGGTCACGGCCATGGACACGGACCCCGGCGTGGGTGCTGTGGTGATCACCGGTTCGGGCAAGGCGTTCGCCGCCGGCGCCGACATCAAGGAAATGGCCTCCCAAGGCTACATGGAGATGTACGACGCCGACTGGTTCCGCGGGTGGGAGGACCTCACCAGGCTTCGGATACCGCTGATCGCCGCCGTCTCCGGCTTTGCCCTGGGCGGCGGGTGCGAACTTGCCATGATGTGCGATTTCATCATCGCCGGGGACAACGCCAAGTTCGGCCAGCCCGAAATCAACCTGGGGGTTCTGCCAGGGATGGGCGGCTCCCAGCGGCTCACCCGCGCCGTGGGCAAGGCCAAGGCCATGGACATGATCCTCACCGGCCGGTTCATCGATGCGGATGAGGCGGAGCGTTCCGGGCTGGTGGCCAGGGTGGTGCCGGCAGGGGACACCGTGGAGGAGGCGCTGAAAGCCGCCGCGGTGATTGCGTCCAAGTCCAAGCCGGCCGCCATGCTGGCCAAGGAGGCCGTCAACGCGGCCTTCGAGACCGGGCTGGCCCAGGGCGTGCTGTTCGAACGCCGCCTGTTCCATTCGGTCTTCGCCACCGAGGACCAGAAGGAAGGCATGGCGGCTTTCGCGGAGAAGCGCCAGCCGGAGTTCAGGCACCGGTGAGCATGCCCCTGGCCGTGCAGCGCACTGTCAAGGGGACGTCCCTGCGCCTTGTCCCGGCCGCGATGCTGTCGCTGTCCGGGTTCCTCCTGTTCGGGCTGGAGCAGGGCGCTCCCGGATACGCCCTGCTGGCGTGTTCGCTGATCCTGGCCGCCCTGGTGGACCGGATATTGTTGCGGGACCTTGCGCTGATTGCTGCGGGAATCGCCACCATCAGCGCCGTGCCGATCACCACGGACGTCAGCACGTCCCACATGCTCGTCATGGGATCCGCGATGATTCTGGCCGTAGGGATTCCCTACACCGTTTCGCGCTTCGTCACCAAGGAGCACGCGGTGGTCTTTCCGGTCCGGACCGGGCAGAAGTGGACCCGGGCGGAGAAGTGGTACCTGCCGGCCGTGGTGGTGATCGGTTATGCCCTGCTGCCTGTCTACATGATCAGGACCGGGGTCTACATGAACTGGCCGGCCGTGCACGATCCCGAAGGCATTGCCCGGCTTTTCGTGGGCACGAACGCCCTTGGCATCTGGGACGAACTGTTCTTCATCTGCACCGCGTTCGCGCTGCTGCGGCGCCACCTGCCCGACTGGCAGGCCAACCTGCTGCAGGCCGTCCTGTTCACATCATTTCTGTGGGAGCTGGGATTCCGGTCCTGGGCGCCGCTGTTCATCTACCCCTTCGCGCTCCTGCAGGCACGCATCTTCAGCGTGACCAAGTCGCTGTCCTACATTGTCAGCGTCCACTTGCTCTTCGACTTCGTGCTGTTCCTGGTGCTGATCCACGCGCACAACCGCGCGTGGATCGACATTTTTCTGTACTGAGGCCCGGAGCCTGCCGAGATCCCGCGCGTTCGTTTCCGCGGGCTGTTCGCCGTCGGGATTTCACCCGCCGTTAAGCGCGGTGCTCTAGCCTTGCACTTCAAGCAACTGGGCATACTGCGCGGAAGGGAAACGATCGTGGACAATATGGCTGCTGTACTGGGACGACTCACCCCGGATGAACTCGAGGAAATCCACGCCGCGGGGCCACACGGCCACCTCTCCCGCCGGATCGTTGAGGCGCTTGATCGCGCTGTAGGCGGCCCGGGGTCCGGGCGGGGCTACTACGTGCCGGCGGGAAGCGTCAGCGGGACCGGAAGTCCCCATCTGGTCCTGAGGAGCGACGTCGCGGCCTGGCTCTTCGGGTCGCCTGCCACGGCTGCGGCGGCAAATCCGGTCTGACGCGCCACCACGGGCTCTCCCGGCGCGCTGACGCGGGCCCTGCCGCGTGCGGCAGCGCGCAGCGGCTAGATGGCCGCCGCTTGGCGGGTGCTGGCGCCGGCGGCCGCCAAGCCGGTGACCGACGGTACGCGGCCAGCCTGGAGG
>Ga0207428_10002228_pt1 | contig 19464 bp, 10 predicted proteins | sample RhiMethybrSRZTD1_FD_187600 | JGI IMG/M metagenome (GOLD analysis project Ga0207428, IMG submission 187600) | Populus rhizosphere microbial communities from Tennessee, USA - Rhizosphere MetaG P. TD hybrid SRZTD1 (SPAdes) (version 3) | ecosystem: Host-associated > Plants > Roots > Rhizosphere >...
GGGGGTGGCATTAGTCATGAAGAGCCGGCTCGAAGAGGCCGTCAAAGAGTTTCAGACCGCCGCTGAGCTTCTGCCTGAAGACGCGCTGCCTCAGGTGGCTCTGGGACTGGCGCTCATCCAACTGGACAAACATTCCGAAGCGATCGCCTTGTTGCGGCGGCGAACTGCGCTTAACCAGAAAGACCCTCGCGTCTTCTGGCTTCTCGGAGAGGCGCTGAACCGTTCAGGTGTTCAGCCGGGAAGCGAGGCGGAGAAGGAAGCTGTCAGCGCGCTGGAGAAGTCCATTCAATTGGACCCGCGACTCCCGCAATCGCGCGCCTTGTTGGGGAAGATACTGCTGCGTGGTGGCGAGGTCGCGCGCGCGGCTGAGCATTTGGAGAAGGCTTTCGAACTCGACCCTGAAGATATGACCGCCGCCTATCAACTGGCTCAAGCGCTTCAACGTATGGGCCAGGCCGAACGCGCCAAACAACTCTTCACTAAAGTCAGTCAAGCCAAGAGCGAGAAGTTACAGGACACTCAGCGCAGCCTGTTGCGCATCATCAAGGCAGGGTCGCAATGATGGATGGCGCAGTACCGCGCGCGTAAGCAAGCGGTTGACGACCTACGCGACCGCTTGCTTACGCGCGCGGTACTGTCAGTAAATCACGAAATCGCCCTTTTGCTCCGAATAGGCTGTGGATATTAGCCGGCGCCGCCAGCCACCGGAACAAGTTGAAAAGACGATCGGCGCGGGTGGCGCAAACTGGCAGTTTGCGCCATTTCTTTACTCGTTAACTGATCGCCAGTCGCGCCAATCATCTATCGGCCTTAGTTCCTCCGAATGGTAATGATGCGGAAGCTGCGCAAACTGCCAGTTTGCGCTACCCGCGTCGGTCCGCGCTCAGAAAAAAATGCCGCGCATGTTTTGATATAGAAAAACGGTCGCGGCCCGAACAGATCGAGCCGCGACCTTGAAAGGGATTCACTAGAAGCTTAGCGTGGCGCGCAGGTTTATGGAGCGGTTCCCGTTCGGAGCGCCGATGACGCCGAATGTCGTGCTGAAGACGTTCAGCGCGCCGGGCGGGGCGCCGGGTGGGTTGCCGGCAATGGCCCCGTCGATGGCCCATCTCGGATGATTCAGCACGTTGTTGGCGCCGGCAAAAATCTCTAACCGCGCCTTCTCCATAATCTGGAAGGTCTTCGTCATCGAAAGGTCCCATTGAAAATTATTCTTGTCGCGGAGAAACAAGAGTTGTCCAAATTCGCCGGGCGTCCTGTTCGGAATCAGGAACGCGGGGTTGGCCCGGCCATCGAGACCGATCAACTTTGAGTCAACAGCGAGCCTCTGCAGATCGGTAGAGGTTGGTCTATTCACACGCGTAAGCGACGCGTTGAACATCTCCTGAATCTGCTCCAACGTGACGCCCGGGGCGAGCCGGACGCCGTTTGCGGCAGCGTCGTTTGTGTTGTTTACGGTGTTGAAACCGCCGTGAAGTTGGATGGGAGTTCCGGTATGGAAGACAAAGATCGAACCCAGGGTCCAGCCTCCAATCGCGCCATTGAGAAAGCGGTTGTCGACTGACAGCCATTTTCCGCGTCCAATTGGCAGATCATATGTTCCAAATGACTGGATGACATGGGTTATATCAAACGGAGACAACCGGCGGTTCAGACCCGGATCGCGCATAGTCAGATAATCGCGGCTCTGGTTCTGGGAATCCACAGTCAGATTGGTCAGGCTTTTGCTCCAGGTGTAATTGGTCGACCAATTCAGGCCCTGGGAGAGGCGCTGCCGGAACTGAATCTGCAAGCCGTTGTAGCTGCTCCAGCCGCCGTTATCCACAAAGTCCAGGCGGCCTGCGGAAAAGGGGTTGAGCATGAAGAAGTTGATCGGAAGAGTCCCCGGCGCGTTGGCGAGCGGTTGGACCCGCGCGCAAGGGCTGAAGTTGCTGCCGAACATGCGACATACATAGTTCTGATTAGTGGCCAGCGTATTGGCCAGGTCGCCGGCGGCGCCGTTTAGCAGGTTTGTGATGAAAGCGGTGGACTGGTACCCATTTGCGGGTGTAGCCGCCGCCAGCGCCCCTCGCTGGCCAAAGGCCACGTCGAAGATCGGCAACGCTACCTGTCCCGGACGGCCCAGATTCTGGAAGCTGGTGACGCCCGCCGCCTGATTTATCTCTAAATTCCGCTGCGCGTTCTTGAACTCTGCAAGGAAGCCGTTCCCGAATATATCGACCTCGTTCAAATTGCTCGTTCGCCAGGAGAGCTTCGATTGATTGCCCACGTAGCGGACTTCCAGCACGTTGTTTGGCCACAACTCGCGCTGGATGCCGAAGCTGTAGTTGATGGTGTACGGCGCGCGCAGGTTTGGATCGAATCCTCTGAGGGTGCGCACGAAGGTCTGGTCCGCCTGGTTGATGACCTTCTTATATTCGGTTGTGCTGAAAGCGAAGTTTGAAACTTTCAGCGGATTGGCCACAATGTCCGAAAGGGTATAGAAGGCCGGCAGATTGGTCGCGCCAGATTGGCCGGGGACGAGCGTGGTGGCGCCGATTGTCTTGCCCGCATTCGGCCCCAGGTTGGCCGCAAAAAATTGCGTCCCTTCGTCGTAGACGATAACTGAATATGAGCCGCGAAAGACAGTCTTTCCGTCGCCCAGGAGTTTGCCCATCAGCCCCTCAGTCTTCGAGGGATTCCAGGCGAAACCGAGGTTGGGCGCGAAGTTGAGCCAATCGGTGTTGTATGGCACGCGCCCGACTTCCACGGTCGGGTTGTTATTACCGCTGAGTTCGCCTGGGGCGAAGAGTCTCTTCGAAGGCCCAAAGATGCTAGCCAGATCCGGCGACGCCGTAATGCCCTTGCCATCCTTCATCGGGCCTTGAACCTCCCAGCGCAACCCGTAGTTTAGAGTCAGGCTCCTCCGTATGCGCCATCGGTCCTGCGCGTAGAGACCGCCCATGAGCGAGTTGGTATGGGTGAAGTTCTGTTCCTGGACGCCGTCGTATTGCAGCGTCTCAGGGTTGACGACTCGAGTGAAGTTGGCCGAGGCGACCCTGCCGGTCAGGAGATTATAGAGCGCCAGGGGATCGCCCAGGCTGTTCGGATTGATGCCGGGTAATGTAGTGGAGGTGAAGGCCTGTGACGCTTGCAGTGGGTCATTATTCGGCGTGCCTGTGTTGTATGTCGGAACCTGATAGATCACTGCGACGTCGTTCCAGGCGGTTTTGCGATAACTGCCCCCGAGCGTGATGGTATGCTGCCCGCGGTTCATCGTCAGCGTGTCGTACATTGTGGTAATGAAATGGCGGCCAGTCACGTTCTGTTGATCGATGAACGGGACTAGTGGGCCGAACTGCAAATTGCCGCCGATGCGCAGCGGCGCGCCGTTAAACTGGTAGTTGCGGCCATATTCGTCACGCGTGTTTGTGTCGCCGCTATGCTGCACGCCGTAGCGGAACTCGTTGAAGGTTTGGGGCGTGAACGTAGATTGCAGCGCCCCGGAATAGACGAAGTAGCCGAGGCGGAACGGGTTGGTTCTTTCGATATCCGGCACGGGTATGCGCCTTTCGCCCGGCTGCCACTCATGCCTGTAGTTCCAGGTAAAGGTCAGTTGCTGTTTCGGCGTCAGGTAGTGATCCAACCGAACGGTAGGAAAATATCTATAGGAATTATTCTCCGCGTCCCATGTGTAAGTGTCGCGGTTGAGATCGGTGTCGGCAATCTTGGTGGCAAAATTCGGAATCTGGTTATTTATGCCGAGTATCGACTGGGTGACCGGATCGAGCTTCAAAGGCAATGGCTGCAGGGTGGGCGGGCCTGGCCGCCTGGAGGCCAAATCTAACACGTTGACTGTTCTAAATTGATCGATTGTGCCGTTCACGACGTAGGTATAGATGCCTCTCTGAGCGTCCGGGGTCAGTACCGTGACAGTGCGAGGGCTTCTTATCGGCGCAAAGGCGCGCTCAAAGTTGACAAAGGCGAACAGCTTATCCTTGAAATAGCCGAAGGGAATCAGTGGCCCGCTGAAATTTCCTCCGTAGTTCTGAGTTCGATTGAAGGCCCGCTCCAGGCGCTGCGCGTTTCGGCTCCAACTGTTTGCGTTAAACCTCTCGCTTGTAGGCTCGTAGAAGACGCTGCCGTGGTATTGGGCGCCGCCGCGCCTTGTGGTGAACTTGATGTTCGCGCCGCTCTGCGCGCCGGAGTCAGCGCCCAGGCCGCCGGTCTCCACTGATACTTCCTCCACCGCGCCCAAACGCACCGGAACGGTCATGAAGAAGACGGTGCCGCCGCTCTTGAAACCGTTCGAGGCGTCATTGATCCCGTCAACAGTAACGTTGACGGCGCCGCCTGCCAGATTGTTGTACCGCGTGCTGCCGCTGGCCGGAGGAGAAGCTCCGGGAGCGAGTCTGGCCAAAGCGAGCACATTGCTGCGGTTCCCGACGGGCAACTGAGTAATTGTCTTTGTGCTGAGGGTGCTCGCCACCAATTGAGAGGTGGTTTCAAGCGCCTGCACCTCACTTGCGGACACCGTGACGGTTTCGGACGCCGCGCCCAGTTCCAGGCTGAATAGCACGTCGGCGGTCTGGCTCGTCGAAACGGAGATGTTGGTGAGAGTCGCCGTTTTAAATCCTGGCGCCGTTACCGTGACTACGTATGAACCGACCGCCAGATCCGGGAACAGGAATGTCCCGCTATTAGTCGCAGCAGCCTCCTTCGTAATGCCGGTTTGCGCGTCTTTCAAGGTGACTTTGGCGTTAGCGACCGCTGCGCCGTTCGGGTCGAGGACAGTACCGGAGACCGCGCCTACAATTCGCAACTGCGCCAAGGCGTTAGGCGCAAGCAAAATCGCCAGCGCCAGCAATCCTGTTATTTTCAAATATGCGTTTGGGTTCTTCGCATGGGGTCTCATAACCAAACCTCCGTCTGAGAGGGGGCCGCAGTGATAAGCAGCCCCTGTTGGATAATGGCTGACTCGCGTCAGCCCTCCTATTTTGATCCCCATCCCAGCAAAGCTGCCTCGGTGATCATTGTCTATTGGTAGATGTCCGTCAGTTTGGTAAGCTCAATTTCTCAGGTTTCAAACAAATATTGTTCGCGCTTGAGCCTCAAATGATCATCACCTGAGTGAATCACTCAATGGGGCAAAGCGTCTTGTATCGTTTTAGGAGAGTTGGAACCGGCTTAGGGATGAAACAACCACCAGGAGTGGGGTGGGAGGACGTGATGCTGGAGATTCCTTCATTCCCCCATACCCTGGTCCCCACCCCTCCCTAATCAGGTTCATGCGGCCTTATTGCGATACAAGACCCCATCGACGTCGGGAGGTCTACTAACAAAAGGGGGAAGGCTATGAACATGAAGAGTATTGTGGCCTTATTCGCTCTGGTGACCGCGGCGCTGCCGCCTGGTCACTGCCAGGCGCCGTCGCTCCTGCTCACTCCCGACGCGCCGGAGATGAACCGCCGCGCGCCGGAACGTTTCAACGTTCGGGTCGAAACGAGCAAAGGCGTCATCCTGATCGAAGTTCATCGCGATTGGGCGCCGAACGGCGCTGATCGTTTTTACAACCTCGTCCGCGCCGGCTATTACAATCAAGTGCGTTTCCATCGCGTCATCGAAGGGCGATGGGCGCAATTCGGCATCAACGGCGACCCGAAGATCTCCAACGTCTGGCGCGCGCGGACGATCCCGGACGACCCGCGCCGCGAATCGAACGTGCGCGGAACGGTCGCTTACGCCTTCGCCGTGGCGAACGGCAGGACGACGCAGGTTTTCATAAACCTGCGAGACAATTCGGCGACGCACGATGCGGAGCCGTTTGCGCCTTTCGGCCGGGTTGCCGAAGGCATGGATGTGGTGGACAAACTCAACGCCGAGTATGGCGAATCGGCGGGCGGCGGCATCCGCGCCGGTAAGCAAGGCCCGCTCTTCGAGGGCGGCGTCGATTATCTCAAGCGCAACTTTCCGCGTCTCGATTACATCGTCCGCGCCACAGTCGTCGAGCCCTAAAAAAGGCTCGAATGGAAAAGCGCTACGTATTAACGACTAATGACCTTTGAAAATAAAACGCAACCACGCAATCCAACGTAGGGGCGGGTTTTCCCCGCCCCGGTTCTTGACCCGAGCGATGGGGGCGGGGAAAACCCGCCCCTACACCCAGGGTTGTATTTAATTCTCAAACACCATAAGTCGTTACTACGAACTGATTTTCTAAGGAGGTTTCATTGAATCTATCACTGTCTAAAAACGTTCTCGGCTGCGCGCTGTTCTGCGCGCTCTTTGCCACGGTCGATCTTTCGGCGCAAATGAAAGCCGGGAAATCTATGGATAACGCCCGCGATTACCGAGTGCTCGGCGCGGACAAAAAGCGAGTCGCGATCGTGAACGCCAAGGGCGAGATCGAATGGGAGGCGCCCAATAACGACGCGCGCGAGATTCACGACATCCAGTTGCTGCCCGATGGCGCCGTGCTCTTTCAGACGAGCTACACGACAGTCGTCGAGATGAACCGCGACAAGCAGGTCGTCTGGCGGTACGAAGCCAAGCCTAAGGAGGGCTACACCGGCCGCGTCGAGATTCATTCGTATCAGCGTTTGAAGAATGGGCTGACGATGATCGCCGAGAGCGGCAACGCCCGCCTCGTCGAAGTGGACAAGAAAGGTCAGATCGTCAAGGAGATCGCGCTTACAGTCGACAATCCAAACGCCCACCGCGACACGCGCATGGTACGCAAGCTCGACAACGGCCATTACCTGGTCTGTCACGAGGGCGACGGCAAATTGCGCGAATATGACGGCGCCGGGAAAGTAGTGTGGACTTACGAGATGGATTTGAACGGCCGCCCGGCCTCGCCCGGCCACGGCCCCGAAGGGCATGGCGTCGCGGTCTTCGGCGCCATTCGTATGCCGAACGGCAACACGATGATCGCCGGCGGCAACAACAACCGCGTGCTCGAAGTCACGCCCGCAGGCAAAGTCGTCTGGAGCGTTGACCAGAAAGAGTTGCCTGGAGTAACGCTCGCGTGGGTGACGACATTGCAACTCTTGCCCAACGGCAATCTGATCATCGGCAACACGCATGCGGGCCCGGATAACCCACAGCTAATTGAAGTCACGCGCGACAAGAAAGTAGTCTGGACGTTCAAAGACTTCACGAACTTCGGCAATAACCTGGTGGCGGCGCAGGCGTTGGTCAAGGGGAAGGTAATCCGATAGGCGTCATTGCGCGCGCAATAGGAAGGAGTCATTCAGGTCGCAGTGGGCGACGTCCAGAAACTATGAAAATCAACCACGAAGAAACGAAGGACGCGAAGATTTATTTCTGATCCTTCTTCGTTTCCTTTGTCTCGTCACTGCTGATTATCCGCGGGAGTCAGGGGGGGAGTCAGATGGTCATCCGCAAATATCGCAATCTTGTCGCATTGGCGAGCGTCTTCTACCTGTTCGCGTCTTTCTATTTGCCGGGTTCGAGCGCCAGGCTTACACAAGAATCTGCGCAAGACCTTTCACGCCAGGCATACGCCATCCTGAGGCAGAACTGCTTCGGCTGTCACGGCGCGGCAAAGATGTCTGGGCTGGATTTGCGGACGGGTGAATCGCTTCTCGCGGGCGGAGACAACGGCAAGGTCATCGAGCCTTCCGACGCGAACGCGAGCCGGCTCTATCAATTCATTACGCATCAGGCGAAGCCGACTATGCCTCCGGGCAAGAAGCTCCCTGACGCCGCGATCGAGACTCTGCGACGCTGGATCGAGGCGGGCGCTTCGTTCGACGGATTCGACAAGGAGGCGGCGGCCGGAAAGGACGCCGAGCAGGCAAAACTCATCGAGCGCCCGATCACGCCGGAGGAGCGCGGTTTCTGGGCCTTCCAGCCGCCGCGCCGCTCGGCCGTCCGCCGCGTGTCTCATCCAGTCTGGGGCGCCAATCCTATTGACGCTTTTCTGCTGGCGAAGATGAAGGCCAAAGGTCTCAAACCCTCGCCGCGGGCGGACCGCCGCACGCTCATTCGCCGCGCCTATCTCGATCTGACGGGATTGCCGCCCAACCCGGAAGAGGTCGAGGCCTTCGTCAAAGACTCCTCGCCCGGAGCCTGGGAGCGATTGATCGACCGTTTGCTCGCCAGTCCGCATTACGGCGAGCGATGGGCGCGCCACTGGCTCGACCTGGTTCGCTACGCCGATTCGGGCGGCTTCGAGTTCGACGTGGATCGTCCCGAGGCGTGGCGCTATCGCGATTACGTGGTCAAGGCGTTCAACGACGATAAGCCTTACGATCAATTCATTCGTGAACAACTCGCGGGCGACGAGTACGCGCCCGACTCGCAGGAAGCGATGATCGCGACCGGCTTCCTGCGGCTCGGTCCCGAAGGCGGAGGCGGAGGTGAGCGCGGGCGGCAGGACGCGCTGGATGATCTGATCACTACGACGTCGCTGACGTTCATGGGACTGACCGTGGGCTGCGCCCGGTGCCACGACCATAAGTTCGATCCCATTCCGCAGAAAGATTTCTACCGCATCCAGGCTGTCTTCGCGCCGACCCGACCGGTCAGCTATCCTTTGGTCGGCGCCGACGTGGTGGCCGCGCACAAGACCGAGACGCAGCGCATCGAAGGTATGCAAAGGCCGCTCAAGAAGACCAAAGAAGAGCTTGAAGCGCCATACCTGAAGGCGCTGGTCGATGAGGCCGTCGGCCGCCTGCCCGAATACATGCAGATCGCCTGGCGCACTCCGCCGGAGAAGCGCACGCCGGGCCAGCGGCTCAACGTCCAGCAGATCAAAAAGACGCTTGAAGACGACACACTCTCGCAGAAGCTGACCGAGAAGGATGTCGTGGCGCGCATGTCCGCCGATGACAAACGCAGACATCAGGAGCTGGTCGAACAGATCAAGGCGCTTGAACAAAGGAAACCAAAGCCTTATCCGACCGCGCGCGCCGTCGGCGAATCCGGTCCGAAGCCAGGCCCGACCTATTTCCTCCATCGCGGCGCGCCGGACGCCAAAGGCCCCGTCGTTACGCCGGGCGCGCTCTCGGTGATCGACGAGACCGTTTACGAGTTCCCGGCCCCGCCTCCGAACGCAAAATCGAGTTACAGGCGGCGCGGATTGGCCGAATGGCTGGTGTCCAGACAAAACCCGCTTACCGCGCGCGTGATGGCCAATCGCATCTGGCAGCATCATTTCGGCGAAGGCATCGTGCGCACGCCGAGCAACTTCGGCAAGCTGGGCGAACCGCCCACAAATCCTGAGTTGCTTGACTGGCTGGCGATCGAGTTTATGAACGGGACGACGGAGCGACAGAGCGACGGGGCGACGGGGCGACGGGGCGAAAGAGCGAAAGACAATCCGCAATTATCCACAAGAAATGGCCGCAATCCGCAATCGCAGGAGTGGAGCGTCAAGCGGATGCATCGCCTGATGATGACTTCACAAGCTTATCAGATGGCCAGCGACGATATCGCCGCGAATGTGGCCGTTGACCCTGAAAACAGGCTGCTCTGGCGCATGCCGCGCGTGCGGTTGGAGGCCGAGATCATTCGCGACCAGATATTGGCCGTGGCGGGCAATCTGGATCGCACGCCGGGAGGGCCATGCGTCTACCCGCACATCGATCCGAAGCTCTTCCAGTCGAGCACCAAGCGGACATGGGCGGGCCGCCCCGATGACGATCCTTCGACGTGGCGGCGCAGTCTTTACGTCTATTCGAAGCGCAGCATCCGCTATCCGTTTTTCGAGACTTTCGACCAGCCGAACCTGATCAATTCCTGCGATCGCCGCAACCGCTCGACCATCGCGCCGCAGGCTCTGCTCTTGATGAACAACAACTTCGTTCTGACGGAGGCCAAATACTTCGCCGAACGTTTGCGGCGCGAGGCGGGCGACGCCCCGCGGGCGCAGGTTGAACGGGCTTATCGTTTGGCTCTGGGACGCGCGCCTACGGCGTTCGAGCGGGCGAAGGCGGTGGAATTTATTCGAAGCGGTCCGAACGGGCTGGCCGAGTTTTGTCATGCGTTGTTCAATCTGAATGAATTTGTTTATCGACAGTAAGCAGTCCGAGTCAATACCGCGAGCGGTAGCGAGCGTGGCTCCCGCTATTACTCCCTGGCGGGAGCCACGCTGCGGTACTGATCCGGGGGCAATATGAATTCACTATACTGTTCGCGTAGAGAGCTTCTATCTAAGCTAGGCGGCGGCGTCGCGGGCGTCGCGTTCGCCGACCTGCTCAACCGCAACGGGCTGCTGGCGCAATCCAGGTCGCCGCTCGCGCCAAAAACGCCGCACTTTCCGGCCAAGGCGAAAGCGGTAATTTCGATCTTCTGCTACGGCGGGGTCAGCCAGGTTGACACCTTCGATCCCAAGCCGCTGCTGCTCGAACGGCAGGGCGAGCAAATGACGGGAGTGGGCGAAGTGCGCCCGACGATGGGGACGCCCGGCGGCCTGATGCCTTCGCCGTGGAAGTTTCGCAAACACGGCCGATGCGGGATGGAGATATCCGAGCTGTTCCCGCATGTGGCCGAACACGCCGATGATCTGGCATTGATCCGTTCGATGTACGCTCAAAGTTCGGCGCATGGCCCGGCGATTTTTCAGATGAGCACTGGCAGCGTTCTCGCCGGCCATCCCAGCGTCGGCAGTTGGGTAACCTACGGTCTGGGCAGCGAAAACGAGAACCTGCCGGGCTTCATCGTCTTCACAGACTACCGCGGCGGGCCGATCAACGGCGCGCCGAACTGGGGCAATGGCTATATGCCTGCGGCCTATCAGGGGACGCCGTTCCGCGACAGTGGCGACCCCATTGTCGATCTGCATCCTCCCGTAAGCCGCACGCCGGAGCGACAGCGGGAATGGCTGCGGCTGTTGCGAGAGCTGAATGAAAAACATCTGGATCACAACCCGGATGACAGCGAGCTGTCGGCGCGGATTTATTCCTACGAACTGGCCTTCCGCATGCAGACCAGCGCCGGCGACGCGATTGACATCAGCAAAGAGTCGGCGGCGACACGGAAGCTTTACGGCGTGGGCGAGAAGCCAACCGATTACTTCGGCCGACAGGCGCTGATGGCGCGGCGATTGGTGGAGCGCGGCGTGCGCTTCGTGCAGATTTTCTCCGGCGGCGGCAACTTCGAGCCGAGCTGGGATGCGCATTGGGATTTGAAAGGCAATCACGGACTGCACTGCGCCGAAACCGACCAGCCCATCGCCGGACTGATCAAAGACCTCAAGGGGCGCGGCCTCTTCGATTCGACACTGATCGTCTGGCACGGCGAATTTGGGCGCCTGCCTATCTCGGAGCGCATGGACGGGCGCGACCACAACGGAAACGGCTTCAGCGTCTGGCTGGCGGGCGGCGGAGTCAAGGGAGGAACCGTCGTCGGCGCGACGGACGAGTACGGATACCGCGCGGTCGAGAACAGGAGGTCAATTTACGAACTGCACGCGACCATTCTGCGTCTGCTCGGACTCGATCACGAGAAGCTGACCTATCGTTTCAACGGGCGCGACATGCGGCTGACCGACGTCCACGGGCGCGTGATCGAGGAGATTTTGTAGATTTCAAGAACAAGAATTTCAGCCACGAATGAACACGAATATTCACGAATGGCGGCAGGGTGGTGTAGAACGAATGAATCATCGGGATCAAGGAAGAGATTCGTGTTCATTGGCGTTCATTCGTGGCTGAGACTTTTTTCTTAAACGCCACATCAGCGCGCCAATCCCATCCGCGTCAAGAGATCGTTGAATCGCGGGTCGAGGCGTAGAGGATCGAAGCGCGGATCGGCGCGGAGCCAGACCAGGCGCTCCACGCGCTCGTCGTAGGCCTTCTCGAGCAGATCGATCGCGCGGTCGTTTTCGCCCAGGCCGATGTAGATGAGCGCAATATGGAATGGAGAGACGCGCCGCTCCCCCGGCGACCGCTGCAATTCTTCGATTACCCGCAAGGCTTCCTCGCGCCTGCCCGCTTTGGCGTAGGCGTATCCGAGTTCGGATTTGACCAGCGTGCTTTTGGTCGCAGAGGAAACGGCTCTTTGAAGCTCGGCTAGGGCATCGTTGTATTTGCCTTGCAGGTCGTAGCCCAGCGCCAGGTAGCGCCGCGAGGGGAAGAAATTCGGATCGAGTTTGAGCGCCTGTCTGGCCTCCCGGATGGCGCCATCGGCGTTGCGCGAGAGATAGTTGATCCAGGCAGGATGCGAGGCGATGATGGGCGAGAACGAATCGAGCTTGCGCGCCTGCTTCGCCTCTTCGAGCGCCTCATCGGTTTGCCCGATCACGGCCAACAGGCTGGAATACCATTGCCGGGCCGAGCTGTAATTTGGGTTTAATTGGATGGCGCGCCTGTATTCGCGCCCGGCTTCAGCCCAGTTCCATTCCCACAGGAAGTAGATGAACGCCCTGGCCGCATGGGCTTCGGCCAGGTTCTCGTCGAGCGCCAGAGCCTTCTCCGCCGCATCCTTCGCCTTCGGGAAAGCCTCGCTTCCCGGCAATACGCTGTAGTTGACCAGCATGCTGTAGCAATCGGCCAATCCCGCGTAAGCCGCCGCGTAGTTCGGATCGATCTCTATCGCCTTTTCGAAGAATTTGGCGCCCTCCTGAATGTTGTCGGCGGTGCGTTTGCTCCAGGCGTTGCGGCCTTTCACATAAAGCTGCTGGGCTTCGAGGCGGCGCTTCTCCTCGCCGCTCAGTCTCAGCCGCAGTTTGTCGGAGACATTGCCGGCGATCTCCTGCTGGACCAGCAGGAGATCGGAGATCTTCCGGTTGTATTGTTGGCCCCACAGGTTGCGGTTGTCGCGCGCGTCCACCAGCGCGATGACGACCTGCAGGGTGTCGCCGCGCCTGATTATTCGCCCGGTCAGCACGGCGTGGACGTCCAGAGCCTTCGACGCCTCCTGCGGGTCGACCTCGCGGCCTTTGTAGCGCAGCACGGCGCCGCGCGGTCTAACGTTGAGGCTGGGAATTTGCGAGAGGTTGTTGATGATGCTTTCGGTGATCGCGTCGCCGAGTTCGGCCACTTCCGATTCGGCGTTAGGATCGTCGTTCTGAGTGACGAACGGCAAAACGGCGATCGATTCGATCGGATGATCGCGGTTGACGATGAACGTCAACGTCGCGAAGACGGCCAGAGAGAGCGCGACGAGCGTGAGCAGGAATCCGCGCTTGTGACGTTTGATTTCGCCGACAATATATTCCGCGCTGGAAATCGCGCGAACGACTATCGGTTCGGACTGTGACGCGCTTGATGACCCCACAATGATTCTCGACCCGCTGGAAGTCTCCGCGTTGGCGGCGTAACTCAGCGTCGTCGTGGCCTCAAGCTCGCGTTTGAGGCTCCTCAGGTCGAGCATCAGGTCCTTAACCGTTTGGTAGCGCTCTTCGCGGTCCTTGCGCATGGCCTTGGAGACGATGCGCTGCAATTCGAACGGCGCGCCGTAAGAGAACGAGGTGAGAGGCCTGGGGTCGCGGTCGAGCACCTGCGTCATCACGTCGATCGGCGTGGGGCCGTCGAACGGAGCGCGCCCCGCGACCATTTCGTAAAGCACCACGCCCAGGCTGAAGATGTCGGCGCGCGCGTCCACCCGCCAACCGCGCGCCTGTTCGGGCGCCATGTAAGTCGCCGTGCCCATGACCGTCCCCGGGTCGGTGTGGAGTGAGGGATACGGAGACTGGGAGACTGGGAGACTGGGCGACTGGGCGAAGGGGGGGAAAGTCTGCTGACCTCCCTGTCTCCTTGTCTCGTCCTCCTCTGTTCGCCCCGTCGCCCCGTCGCCCCGTCGCCCCGTCTCCGCCTCTACCGCTCCCGTTTCAATCAACTTCGCCAACCCGAAATCGAGCACCTTGACTATGCCGTCGCGGCGCAGCATGACGTTTTCTGGCTTGATGTCCCGATGAATGATCCCGGCCTCGTGCGCCGCAGAGAGCGCCGAAGCGACCTGGATGGCGACGTCGAGCGCGGCGATCACCGGCATCTTCCCGTCGGCCAGAATCTTACGCAGCGTCAACCCTTCGATGAATTCGGTGGCGATGAAATGCGTCGAGCCGTAATCGCCGATCTCGTAAATGGTGATGATGTTCGGGTGGTTAAGCGCGCTGGCCGCGCGCGCCTCCTGCTCGAACCTGAGCAACCGCTGGTCGTCCTTCGTTCGTTCGTCGAGCAGCAGTTTGAGCGCGACCTTTCGTTCGAGCCGCATGTCGCGGGCCAGAAAGACTTCACCCATCCCGCCGGCGCCCAGCGGCGAAATGATCTCGTAGCGGTCGAATTTTGTTCCAGCGACGACAGTCATCTTAGGAATCAAGAATCAAAGGGACGTGGTTCTTTTATAGCATTTAAGAGAAAGAATTTCAGCCGCGAATGAAAACAAATATTCACGAACGGCGGCAAGTTATGAAAAACGACCGGAAGCGCAAGAAAGGATTCACGCCCATTCGTTTTCATTAGCGGCTGGAATTCTCTCCTTTGAACGATAGAGAACTCAAAACCTGCGGAGAAATTTGAACGCGGAAAAAAGGGACGCCCAAAACTCGTTGAAGCCTTCACACCAGTCCCGATATGTCCGTCAAGATATACCACGGATTTGGACAGACGTGACGGATCGGAACGGTCAGGGGTTAACCAGCTCTTTAAATTCGGGGTCGCTGCGCAGACCTTCGAAATCGATCTCGGCGCGGGCGCGCGCGGCGTTGAAGTTGCGGCGGCCTTCGATCGCTCTCCGCAGGTGTTCGATCGCGGCCGCCTTGTTGCCCATCATCGCGTGAGAGCAGGCGACGTAATATCGCGTGAAGGGGTCGTCGGCGCCTTTGGCCAGGCGATCCGCGAAACCCGCCGTGACATGGCCGAACGCCTCGCGGGCGTCGTCCATGCTCCCCTGCCGCACGTAGGCGCTGGTAAGCTTCTGATAGACTTCGATCAGCACCCGTTCTTTGAGCACGTGGTCGCTCTGGCGGGCGAAGACCACCTCGCGGTAATACTCCGCGATCGCGTCGTCGTAACGGCCTTGCAGGTAATAGACGTGGCCGAGCCGCGCGTAGGCGCCGATGATCTGCATACCTTCGTGGCCGCGCAAATATTGCTCCTGCGCATCGATCGCCCGGCGGGCCATCTGTTCGGCCCGTTCGAAATCGCCCAGGTAGGTCAGGCAGTGCGCCAGGGCAGGCGCTACCCAACTGCCTTCCTGCGCGTCATTGACCGCCTGCTCGTACTCATGGGCGGCTTCGCGGAACATCCCCTTGCCGATGTAATAGGCGCGGCCCAGGGCGGCGTGAACGAAGCTGTCATGAGGGGCGATCGAGAGCGCTCGTTTGAGCGCCCCGATGGCGTCGTCCACGCGGTCCATCGCGATGAATGTCATTCCCAGCGCGCTGTAGCTGTCCGAAAGCATCGGGCGCAACTCGATAGCCTTTTGCAGATACTCCACCGCGCGATCGAGCAGCGCGGGATTCGGCAAAAACTGCGCCTTGAGCGAAAACGCGTAGCCCATGAAGGCATAAGCCTGCGCGTAATTAGGGTCGAGCGCAATGGCCTTTTCGAGGAGCTGGACCGCCTCGTCCAGCCCTGCGCGGCTGCCGCTGAACAACTCTATTCTGGCGCGGGTGCAAGCCTCATAGGCTTCGATCACCTCGGTTTCCCGCTGGGCTGAGCCTTTCAGCTTGCCACTGTCAAGATCGAGGTTGTGCGACAGGTCGTGAACGATCTTGTCCTGCAGGTCGAAGACCTCGCTCATCCGCCCGTCGATCTTCACGGTCTTGAGCACTTCCCCCGTGGCGACCTCGACGAAGCGGGCGGTGATGCGCAGCATCTCGCCGATGCGCTGGTATCCGCCGCCGATGATCCAGCGGGCGCCTACCTCGCGGCCGACGCGCGTGGCGAACTTCTCGTCGAAGTCGGTGTGGTTTTCGGCGTTCCACCGGCGCAGCGCTTCGTAAATCAGCTCGCGACCGATGACAGTCATCCCCTCGACGTTCTTCAAATCGGCGGTCACGGTCTCGGCGATGCCGACGCCGAGCCAGTCGTCTTCGGGGCTTTTAGTGACGTTGTTAAAACGCAGCACGGCGACGCTCTTCTCCGCGCGCGGGATGAATGGGCGCGCGCCGAAGCCCCCCGACCCGCTTCTGGCCGGCCTGCTCCCGCCCGATCCGCTCCCGCCCGATCCGCTCCCTGAGGACAAAACCTGAGTGGTGTAGCCTGGGTTGGTCTCATAACTCGGGCCGGGCAACAACCGTGTCATGCTCTCGCGTTTCAAAGCGTCCAGGTCGGCGCGAACGTCACGCAGGTTTTGATAACGCAGCTCCGGCGACTTCTCCAGCATCCGCCTGACGATCGCCTCGAGTTCGGGCGGCGTCTGCAGATTGTACCGCGCGATCGGCGGCGGGTCCGAGTGGAGGATCGCGTCGACGACCGCGAGCGACGAACCGCCGGTGAACGCCGGGTGGCCGGCGACCAGTTCATAAGCTACGACGCCCAGGCTGAAGATGTCGCTGCGGTGGTCCACGTCTTTAGCCAGAGCCTGCTCCGGGGACATGTAGGCGAACGTGCCGATGACCGCGCCGGGAGTGGTCTTGACGAATTCGGTCGAGAAGAGGCTGGCCGTTTCATCATTATCTAGGGGCGCCGGGTCGAATTTGGCGACGCCGAAATCGAGCACTTTGACGCGGTTCTGGGGGGCGACGATCACGTTCGACGGTTTGATGTCTCGATGAACGATGCCACGCTCGTGGGCCTGGGCCAGCGCGTCGGCGATCTGCATGAGGATGTCTACGGACTCCTCGATGGAGCATTCGCCCGCGACCTCTTTTAGCGTTCGCCCCTCGACGTATTCCATGACGATGAAGCTGTAGCGCGCGCCGTCGCGTTCGACCTCGTCGATTTCGTAGATCGTGACGATGTTGGGGTGATTAAGGGCGGAAGACGCCTGGGCCTCGCGCAGGAATCGCGTCCGCGCCTGAGCGTTGTGATCGCCGTCGTCGAGCATCATCTTCAGCGCGACCGGGCGGCGCAGCCGCGTGTCTTCAGCCTGATAAACTTCGCCCATCCCGCCCGATCCGAGGCGCTTGATGATGCGGTAGTGAGAGATGGTTTCGCCGATCATAGAGTGGAAATTCTGATTGTGTGAAATAATGCAAACGAACCGCGCGCGGGAGAAGTTTCATTCTGCGCTACGGCCCAAAAATTTTCTAGTCGGACGGATGGCCAATATAAACGTGATGAATCTTACAATTCGCCCACATTCGTAGAGAGAGTTTGAGCATAAGCGCCCGCATAACTCCCCAACCCCGGCCCCGGCCGGCGCCGGATTGTTCATTCCCAACATACAACAGCAAAAATCTTTAGAGAATCCCGGCGCCAACCGGGATTCGGCGATCGACTCTTGTAGCAGGCGGGAAATGAACAATCCGGCGCCGGCTGGCGCCGCGTGATGTAGAATGAAGGACTCGCATAAGGATGACCAACGACCTGCGTAATTTTTTTGACAAAGCCTCGCGCGTTTCGGCCACGCTCGGCGACGCGGCGGCGGCGACGCTCTATCCGAGCGCCTGCCGCGTCTGCGGCGACATGATCGAATCGTGGCGCGACGGCGTGTCATGCTCCGCCTGCTGGCGCGAGGTCGAACAGGAGGCCGCCGATTTCTGCGCGAAGTGTTGGGCGCCGCTGCCGCCCGCGTCGCGCGCCGAGGCCGGCGCCAGGCGCTGCGGGCGCTGCGACAGCTTCGCCTTCGATGTCATTCGCTCCTGCGGGCCTTACCGGGGAGCGATGCGCGAGGCCGTTTTGCGGCTGAAAGGGGCGCCTCACATCCCGCCACGTTTGCGGGGGGCGCTGCGAAAGGCCTTCGACGCGCTGCCCGATTCCAATCTGATCGAATCGATCATCCCCATGCCGCTGCACCCAAAGAGGCTCGCGGAGCGCGGCTTCAATCAGGCGGAGGTCATCGCGCGCGAGCTGGCCGCGCTGACCGGGTTGAGGGTGAATCCGACGGCCGTGATCCGCGTCAAAAAGACCGAACGCCACCGCGCCGGGATGGGCGCGCGTGAGCGCGCCCGATCGCTGGAGAAGGCTTTTCGCGTCCGAGCGCCGCGTCTGGTGGAGGGCCGCGTCGCGCTCCTCGTCGACGACGTGATGACCACCGGAAGCACGGCGGATGAGATCGCCCGAGCCCTGCTCGACGGAGGCGCCAGAACGGTTAACGTGCTGACTCTGGCTAGAGCAATGAATGAATTCAGCGTTTGACCACTTGCTGAAGCGACTTACGGCTGCTTAACATATATGACGACCCTGGTTATCTAATTTATCCTGACGCTGGAAATATTACGTGAGACGATCAAACCATAAACTTATGAAGCTGCCCTCGATTTTCAATCTGATGACTGACGACCTTGGTGTCGACCTCGGAACTTCGCGCACGCGGGTCTTCGCGCGCGGGCGAGGCATCGTGGTCAATGAGCCTTCACTGCTGGCTTACGACTCTCCGTCGAGCGAGGTCGTGGCCGTCGGCCTGGAGGCGCTCGAACTAGAAGGGCGCGCTTCTGAGGACATACAGATCATCAGCCCGCTGCAGGACGGCGTCGTGGCCGACTCGACCTTCGCTGGCAAACTGCTCGAATTTTATATCCGCAAGGCCCGCGACGGGCGCTCGCTATCGCGGCGCGTGCTGATCTCGATCGCCGCCGACGCCAGCGACATCGAACGATACGCGCTGCGCTACGCGGCCAAAGAGGCCAGCGTCGCCAACGTCCACTTCGTCAACAAAGGTTACGTGGCGATCCTCGGCGCCGGCATCGACCCTGACGACCAGCGCGCGACGCTCGTCGTCGACGTCGGCGCGGGCACGACCACCATCGCCGCGATGGTTCACAATCACCTGATCTTCACCCGCACGCTGCGCCTCGGCGGCAACGACATGGATGTCGCGCTGATCGACATGATCAAACAGAATCACAGCCTGCTGGTCGGCCCGCGCACCGCCGAGCGCGTCAAGATCGAACTCGGTTGCGCCGTCCCGCTCGACCAGGAGAACACCACCATGGTCAAGGGCCGCAGCGCCATCGCCGGCAACCCCGAAATGGCCATCGTCAACAGCCTCGAGATCCACGACGCCATCGAAACGGTCGTCAACCGCATCGTCCGCGCGGTCCAGGACGCGCTCGAGGCTCTGCCGCCCGAAGCCTCCGGGGACATTTACGACCGCGGGATGATCCTGGCCGGAGGCGCGTCGCTGCTGGCCGGCTTCGACGAGCGGCTGTCGAGAGAAACCGACCTCTCCGTGCGGTTGACCGAAAGCCCGCAGCGCGCCGTAATCCGCGGCCTAGGACTGCTATTCGAAAATCAACTCGCGCTTCGCAGGGCTCTTATCAAAATGGAAGCGTAGCCCCTGTCAGGTGTCAGGTTTCAGGTTTCAGGTTTCAGGTTTCAGGTTTCAGTTATGAGCAATCCCTGAAACCTGAAACCTGAAACCTGACACCTGACACCTCATTGTTTTTAATCCCGGTTTAACTACCAG
>Ga0207428_10002229_pt1 | contig 19462 bp, 19 predicted proteins | sample RhiMethybrSRZTD1_FD_187600 | JGI IMG/M metagenome (GOLD analysis project Ga0207428, IMG submission 187600) | Populus rhizosphere microbial communities from Tennessee, USA - Rhizosphere MetaG P. TD hybrid SRZTD1 (SPAdes) (version 3) | ecosystem: Host-associated > Plants > Roots > Rhizosphere >...
GTCTTGGCCGCCCCGTTCATCACGTCCTGAAAAGCGGACGGATTCATGAACAGCTGCCAGTCGTCTTCGTGCGCGGCAAAATAAAACGATACCTTGTCAGGCCGCTTGGCGTCTTCGGCGGTTGCGGAAACGCTCGTCAGCGCGGCAACGCCGACAAGCCAAACAGCAATAATCAATCGCGTTATAGGCATCCCCGGTCCTCAAGCCCCCTTCGCGGAGCAGATAGGATAGGAAGGTAATACTTGCAATGAAAGCACGGCCAGCCGGGTCATATCGCCGCTTTTACCAAAGGGTTGTTTGACAACGCCGAAAGGCGCTTTATCGTTTGTATACAAATAATTAGCCCTTTTTTAGTCATCCCGAGGCCTGTGTATGAAACCCGCGCCCTTCGTCCGTCATGTGCCGAAGACGCTCGATGAGGCCGTAAAGATCCTGGCCGAGGTGGCTCCGAAAGACGGCCGGATTCTGGCGGGTGGGCAGAGCCTTGTCCCGATCATGGCGTTTCGGCTCGCCAAGCCGGCGCATCTTGTCGATATCAACGAAATTGCCGGCCTCGACACGGTGAGTAACGATGGCAAAACGCTGACGATCGGCGCACGCGTGCGCCACGCTGCATTCCACAAACCTGTGGTCGACAATCCGCTCGGTCAGCTGCTGACCGTGGTTGCGCGTCATATCGCTCATTATCCGATACGCATGCGGGGCACGTTCTGCGGCAGCCTCGCGCATGCTGACCCCGCGTCGGAATGGTGCCTGGTGGCTGCGACCCTCGATGCCACACTTGTTGCCAAAAGCACCCGCGGCGCGCGCGAGATTGCAGCAAAAGATTTTTTCGCAGGCATCATGTCGACAACATTGGCCGAGGATGAATTGCTCGTCGAAGCGCGGCTGCCACTCGTCGCGAAGGATACCAAATTTGGCTTCAACGAATTCACCCGGCGTGCAGGCGATTTCGCAATGGCGGCATCGCTGGTGACGTACCGCGTGCAGGGCGGCAGAATTGCCGATGCGCGGATCGGCGTGGGCGGAGCGGAAGCTTCACCGCGCCGCATTCCGGAAGCGGAAGCATGCCTGAATGGCAATGCATCCGGTAAGGCGGTGTTTGTCACCGCAGCCGAGAGCGCCGCAAAGGCAATCGACCCACTGGAGGATCATCAGACCGATGCCCATTACCGTCGCGACCTTGTCCGCGCGGTCGTGCGGCGGGCATTGGAGCAGAGTGTCTGATGGGGCGAACAACCGCGCCGCCAAAAAGCGAGCATGGCACCCGTGGTTCAGGCATGGCCTGGGTGGGGCGTGCAGTGCGCCGGCTCGAAGACCCGGCGCTGGTTAGAGGTCAGGGTCATTTCACCGCCAACGCTCCCGCCGCATATTGGGTGCGCTTCGTGCGCAGCCCCGTCGCCGCTGGACAATTGTCGAAGATCGGCGCTCCGGCCGGAGCGATGGTCTTCACCGCAGACGATCTCAAGGGCGTGAAAAAAATTACGCCAATGCTGCACAAATTTTCCTACCGGCCAATCGGCCAGCCGTTGTTGGCCGAAAGCGTTGTTCGCTTTGTTGGCGAACCGGTTGCTGTCGTCGTTGCTACGTCGGCGGCAGAAGCCGAGGATCTTTCCGAGCAGGTCGAGCTCTCGATCGATGAAACAAGGGCCATAAGTGACGCGCGTATGGCGCTGGAAGCGAGTGCGCCTTCAGTACATGTCGAAGTGCCGGGCAATGTCATTCTCGAGGGCAAGGTGAAAACGCCCGGTTTTGACGAGACGTGGGCCGATGCAGACAAAATTATCAAGCTGGAAGCCCGATCGCGGCGGCAGAACGCTACCCCGATGGAGCCGCGCGGCGGGCATGCCTCATATGAAGCGTCGAGCGGGCGCGTCACGCTGACCTGCTCCACGCAGATGCCGCACCTAACGCGGACGGCAATCTGCGATGTGCTCGGGTTTCCCGAATCCGATCTGCGCGTCATTGCGCCCGATGTGGGCGGCGGCTTCGGACAAAAAATGTCGCTAGCCGGCGAATATGTCGTGCTGGTGTGGCTGGCGCGAAAGCTGAAGGCGTCGGTGGCATGGACGGAGGATCGACGCGAAAATCTCATCGCCGCCTTTCATTCGCGCGATCAGTACATCACGCTCGAGGGCGCTTTTGACAGGAACGCGCGGCTGACCGCATTGAAAGCCGATATCATCGCCAACGTCGGCGCCTATTCGTGCTTTCCCACGACCTGCGGCGTGGAGCCGTTGATGGCGATGGCTGAATTGCCTGGGCCATACGACGTGCAGCAGTACCAATGCCTTGCGCGCGGGGTTGTGACCAACACCTGCACGATGGCGCCTTATCGCGGCGTGTCCCGGCCGGTCATCACCTTCACGATCGAACGCCTGATGGACAAGGCCGCGCGCGCTTTCAGGATTGATCCAATCGACATACGCCGCCGCAACCTGGTCGATCAATTTCCCTACAAATCCGTCACGGGCCTTGAGTATGACGAGGCGACCTACAAGGAGGCGATGGAGATGGCCGTAAAGGCCATCGACGTGCCCAGCTTCCGCAAGCGCCAAAAAGACGCGCGTGCCGCAGGCCGCCACCTTGGCATCGGCTTTTCGACGTTTTGCGAACGCACCGGCTATGGCAGCCCCGCCTTCGCTGCACGCGGGATGGAGATCACGCCGGGGTGGGAAACGGTCATCGTGACCGTCGACCCCTCGGGGTTTGTCGAGGCGCGGATCGGCTCCTCGCCGCACGGCCAGGGCCTGCGCACGACACTCGCGCAGATCATCGCGGACGAGCTCGGTCTTGCGCCCGAGATGATCCGGGTCGTGCATGGCGATACCGACCGCACGCCTTATGGGTGGGGCACCTTCGCCGCCCGTTCGCTCGTCATTTCGGGCGGAGCCACCTTGATAGCGGCGCGGAAAGTTCGCGTCACGCTGCTCAAGATCGCCAGTCATCTGCTCGAAGCTGCGCCGGACGACATTTTGCTCGCCGATGGAATGGCAAAGGTCGCTGGCACCGACCGGACCATCCCGATCGCAATGCTTGCACGCGAAGCCTATATGCAAACGCACCGTTTCAAAGGCGAGATTGAGCCCGGCCTTTCGGAAACAGGGCATTACGATCCCCCCGGCACATTTTCCAATGCCTGCCACGTCGCTATCGTCGAGGTGGACGTGGAGACCGGCCATGTCCGGGTTGAGAAATTTCTGGTGGCTGAGGACGCCGGCCGCATCATCAATCCAATGATCGCTGACGGACAGGTGCATGGCGGCATCGCGCAGGGAATTGGCAATGCGCTGCTCGAGGAAATTATCTACGACGATAACGGCAGCATTCTCACTGCAAGTCTGGCCGACTATCTGCCACCGACCGCGCACGAAATTCCGGAAATCGAACTTCACCACATAGAAACACCGAGCCAGAATTCAATCACGCGCGCCAAAGGTTTAGGTGAAGGCGGCACGATCGGAGCCCCGGCTGCGGTCATCAACGCAATCAATGATGCATTATCGCCGTTCGGCGTGGAGATCGACGAGTTGCCGGCGACGCCGCAAAGAATTCGTGCGCTGCTGCGGGCCAAGGAAAAGGCAGTGTGAATTCAAGCGGACGGCTGGGAGCTAATGTGAATAACAAAACGAACATCACCCTCACCATCAACGGCCGCGACCATGCGATTGCCGTCGAGCCACGGCGCACCCTGGCCGATGCTATTCGTGAGGATTGCGGGCAAACCGGTACGCACATCGGCTGCGAACATGGAATTTGCGGAGCTTGCACCGTCATCGTGGATGGCGAGCCGGTGCGCTCCTGTCTGATGTTCGCCGTACAGGCTGATCGCAAGAAGATCCGCACCGTCGAAGGATTGGCGGACGGCGAAAAGCTGCATCCCATGCAGCAGGCATTTATGGATCATCACGGCTTGCAATGCGGCTTCTGCACGCCGGGCTTTTTGATGCTGGCGGTGGGCGTGCTCGAGCGCGAACCCGATATCAGCGACGGCGACCTGCTTGATGTCCTGTCGTCCAATCTCTGCCGTTGCACAGGCTATCAGAACATCATCAAGGCCGTTCGTGCTGCAGCAAAAGAAATGCGCAAGTGACACTGCTCTCGCCAACCGCTCGTGCCCAGGATGAAATGTTGCTGCGCGTGCAATCAACATACGGGATTCCCGGTCGCGCGGCATTGAACGGGTCCTGGGATGCCTGACCAGAAGCAAAAAGTCATCGGCAGCTCGGTCCCCCGCCTTGAAGATCGGCCGCTGCTGATGGGCCTCGGCCGATTTGCCGCCGATGTCTCCTTTGCCGGCCAGTGGCACATGCGTGTCGTGCGCTCTCCGACGGCACATGGGAAAATCATGGCAATCGATAGCGAGGCTGCGCGCCGACTGCCCGGCGTTCATGCGGTCTGGACCCACGAGGATACCAAAGACATCCCCCACATTCCATTTCGTCTGACCGGGCTCACGGCGCTCGAACCGTATCAGCAGCCGGTGCTGGCAAAAAATGTCGTTCGTTATGTCGGTGAGCCGGTCGCCGTCGTCTTTGCCGAAGATCCCTATGTCGCCGAGGATGCCGCCGAGCTGGTACAGCTTTCAATTGAGCCAATGCGAGCGACGGTTTCGGCAGCTGAACCTCCGGCCATCTACGAGGATCAGCTCACGACGGAGGCAGACGTCCTCAAAAAAGGCTATGGCGACGTCGAAGCGGCTTTTCGAAATGCCCACGCCGTCGTCTCGCTCGAACTCTCCATCGGCCGCCATTCCGGCGTTCCGCTAGAAACGCGCGGCGCCATCGCGCGTTACGACGAGACTTACGACATATTGGAATTGCATGGCGCTGCTAAGGTGCCGCACTGGAATCGCGATACGATCGCACAGATGCTGCAGCGGAAAAAAGAATCCGTGCAGCTGTTCGAAGGTCACGTGGGCGGTGGGTTCGGCGTTCGTGGCGAACTTTATCCGGAAGACATACTGGTCTGCGCGGCCGCCTTAAAATTTCGTCGGCCGATAAAATGGATCGAGGACCGCCGCGAGCATCTGATCGCAACCAATCATTCGCGTGAACAGATCCACCGCGTGCGTGCTGCAATCGATGCGCAAGGCCGCATCCTTGGCATCGACGACGAATTCTTTCACGACAACGGCGCCTACATGCGAACCCATGCAGCAACGGTGCCTGACCTCGCAGCTGCAATGCTGCCCGGCCCCTACCGCGTGCCGGTATACCGCGCGATCGGGCACATTCGGCTGACCAACAAGACACCGTGCGGCACTTACCGCGCGCCGGGCCGTTACGAGTCGACCTTCGTACGGGAGCGACTGTTGGACGCAATCGCCGCCAAGGTCGGCGTGGACGGCGTCGAGATTCGCAAACGTAATCTCATCGACAAGGCAGAGATGCCCTATTCTCGGGGCCTCGACACACTCGGCACAAAAGTTGTCTACGATTCCGGCGACTATGCACTTCTGCTCGAGAAGACGCTCAAAGTGGCGCGATGGGATGAGCTTCAGGAAAAACTTAGCAAGCGGCGCAGGAACGGCGAGAAGGTCGGCGTCGGCGTGGCGATGTTCGTGGAAAAGAGCGGACTTGGTCCGTTCGACACGGTGCGCATCGAGGTGAAGCCGGATGGCGCAATCGACGTGATCACCGGCGTGGCTTCCGTCGGTCAGGGCGTGGAAACGGTGATCGCGCAGATCTGCGCCGATACTCTCGGCGTCCACTACGCGAATGTGCGTGTGATCCACGGCCAGACTGACCGAATTGCCCGCGGCATGGGTGCTTTCGCCTCGCGCGTGACGGTGATGTGCGGGGAAGCCACGCGGCTCGCGGCCAACAGGTTGCGCGCTCGCGTGCTGCAGGCTGCCGCGGAGCTGATGCAGACTAATGCCGAGTCACTCGACATCATGAATGGAGAAATCGTCCGGGCGAATGCTCCAGGACCATCGATGCCGCTTGCCGAGCTTGCGCGCACCCAATCCGATGGCCTCAGCGCGGAAGATACTTTCAACTCAACGCATATGGTCTACCCCTACGGCGTTCATGTGGCCGCCGTGCGCGTCGACACGGAAACGGGCGACGTTGCAATCGAGCGCTATGTCATCGCGTACGACGTCGGCAAGGCCGTGAATCCGAGACTGATCGAAGGCCAGATTGCCGGCGGCCTGGCGCAAGGCATCGGCGGCGCGCTGCTCGAGGAGTTCCGTTACGACGAAAATGGCGAGCCATTGTCGGTCACTTTTGCCGACTACCTCATGCCCACGGCGCACGAGGTCCCGGAGGTTTCGGTTCTAGTCGCCGAGGATGCGCCGAGCCCGCTCAACGCGTTGGGCTTGAAGGGTGCGGGCGAAGGCGGCACCAATCCGGTCGGCGCGGTGATCGCCTCGGCAATAGACGACGCGCTTCAACGGCCGGGCACGGTCACTCAACTGCCGATTACACCACAGCGTCTGAAGGCGCTCCTGTAAGAGCGACTATCCGTCTCCCCGGGCCTCGACTACAATTCCCTACGGTCCGTCCGGGCCGCCAGAAGCAAAAATATTGGGATAGGAAAACAATGACGATCATCAGCAGATGGGGATTGGCCGTCACTGCCGGCGTGCTGGCCGTCGCTTTCAACGCCAATGCGCAGGAAAAGCACTATCGTTTTGCACACGACCAGCAGCTCAATTCAGGCTACAGCGTCGCCTACGACATCTTTTCCGCCAAGCTCAAGCAATTGAGCGGAGGCAAGATGTTGGTCGACCAGTATCCGGGTGCGCAGCTTGGACAGGAACCGCAACTCCTGCAGCTGGTGAAATCGGGCGATCTCGATTTCGCAATTGTATCGTCGGCAAACACCGCAACGATCTCGCCGCAGGCGGGCGTCATGTCGCTGCATTTTCTGTTCCGCGACGAAAACCACATGGTCAAGGCACTCGCCGACCCGAAGGTATTCGAAGCGATCCGCGACATGATCGACCAGACCGTGCAGGGCATCCACGTGATTGGCCTCGGCACGCAGGGCCTGCGCAACATGTACAGCAAAAGGGAAATACACAAGATCGAGGACATCAAGGCTCTAAAGATCCGCGTGCAGGCGACCGCGACCGAAGATGCAACCTTCGCGGCTTATGGCGCCCAGACGGTTCATATGCCGTTCGGCAGCGTTTACACATCGTTGCGACGGGCGTCGTCGACGTCGGAGAGAATTCGGTCAACGTCTATCTCATCAACAAGCATTACGAACCCGCGCCTGTGCTTTCGATGACCCAGCACGAGGCCAACAACGCCATTGTCTGGATCAGCGACAAGCTGTGGCAGAGCCTCAGCGACGAGCAGAAAAAGTGGGTGCTCGAGGCGGGCCGCGAAGTCTCGCTGCAGGAACCGAAGAAGGCGTTCGAGCTTGAAGACGCCGCGGCAGGCAAACTCAAGGCCCTCGGCATCAAGATCGTGACCGATGTCGGCAAGTCCGGCTTCAGAAAGATTTCTGATCCAATGCTCGACAAGCTCGCCAAAGATCTCGGCCCGCATGCCGACAAGATCAAGACGCTGATCAAGTCGATCCAGTAGTCACGCTCAATTCAGTGAAATAAGAGGCCGGTCCTGCCGGCCTCAACCTTAGCGGACGGGCGTGATGGGTATCGCCGACAAGCTGGTTCTGCAACGCCAGCGTCATCTGAAATGGAGGGCACTCGACCCGCTCGAGATGATCTTGATGATCTTCTGCGGCGCGACGCTCTTCGGGTTCTCGATGTCGGTTTGCGCCGATATCGCGACCCGACTACTGGCCAGTCCCTGGCTCTGGCTGCAGGAAGTGACCTCGACGCTATTCATCTACGGAATTTTTATCGGCGCGGCGGTCGCAACCCGCCGCAATGATCACCTCTATCTCACCGCCGTCGCCGAATCGCTGCACGGCAGGTCACGTCTTGTCGCAGAGCTCCTGATACGTCTCATCGTGCTGGTAGTCGCTGTCTGCCTGATCTACTACGGCTATCTCAACTATCTGCGCGGATTCGGCAGTTTTCGCTTGCCGTCAAATACGCCGATTGCCTCGCTCTATGCAGCGATCCCGATATCGGGCGTGCTGATCGCACTGTTCACGATCGAGCAGATCGTTAACGGCTGCCGCAACGGGTTTGACCATCCCGAACCGCAGGAGCCGGACCATTCAGCCGCCTTCGGCGCATCGAGACCGGAGGAGCCGCGATGAGCGCCCCGATCATCCTAGCGCTGATGACGGTGTCCTTTCTGGCCTTCGGCTATCTTGGCGTGCCGGTGCCGTTTGCGCTGCTCGGGGGTGTTTTCATCGGCGCGTTGCTCGCGGATGTTTCGCTGCCCGCCATCCTTCAGAAGGTCTTCGACGGCGTCGACAATGAGGCGCTGCTCGCGATTCCCTTCTTTCTCCTGGTCGGCGAGCTCATGAGCTCCGCCAATGTGGTCGTGCGCATCGCCAATCTGTCGATGGCGCTGGTCGGGCATATTCGTGGTGGCCTGTCGCAGGTTGTCACCGTGTTCAGCATGTTCTTTTCCGAGATGTCGGGCTCGACGACCGCCGATGTCGCCGTCATGAGTCGTGCGCTCGGCGGACCAATGAAGAAGGAAGGCTACGATGGCCCGTTCATCGCCGCGATCATTGCCGCCGCATCGACCATCGCTGCGCTGGTGCCGCCCAGCATCACTGCCGTGGTGTACGGCGCGACCGGTAACGTCTCGATTGCCGGCCTTTTCATGGCCGGTTTCTTGCCCGGCCTCATGATCGGCTTCGGACTGATGACTTATTGCTATTTCTTCGGTCCGATCGGATTCAAGCGACGGCGCGCATCGTTCGGGATGATTGCGCTGGCGACGCGTGATGCGGCGCTACCCCTGATGATACCGGTCATCCTGCTCGGCGGCATTCTGAGTGGCTGGTTCACGCCCACTGAAGCCGGTGTCGTGGCAGCGCTATGGATCATTGTCGTCATCATTCCGGCGCTCAATCCCCGGCATATCTGGAACCTGCCCTATGATTTCTGCCTCGCGGGACTGATTTTCTCGCTGCCGCTAATCACAATTGGAGCTGCCAATGCCTTCGGCTACCTGCTCGCTTATCTGCGCGGCGCGATCGTGATTTCCGAATGGATCGTAGCGATCGCCGGCACCGACCCGCATCTCATCATGTTGTTGATGGTGTTGCTTTTCACCATCGTCGGCGACTTCATCGAGCCGGTTCCGACCATCATCATTTTCATGCCGCTGGTGAATGCTCTGACTGCCGTCGGCCATATCAATCCGGTACACATGGGGGTGGTGCTGATCGCAACGCTCGCCTTCGGATTGATCACTCCCCCTTACGGGCTGGTGTTGCTGATGGCGTCGAAGTTCGTTGGCGTACGTTTTTCGCAGGCGTTGAGGGCAGCTTTGCCAATCTATGTCGTGTTTTTCGCGACGATCGCGTTCTGTATCTTTTTTCCCGAGGTTGTGCTCTGGCTGCCAAAGCAGGTGCTGCCGACTTCGGTCGGCTGCTTTCAAAATCCAAGCCGGACCGGACTGATTTGTCCGCATGGCTGACCGTGCCGATCGACAGTGACATACGGCCGAAACTCAAGGCGCCTCCCGGCACCTGCGACACGCATATGCATGTCTACGACGGCAAATATCCCACGGCTTCGACGGCCAAGTTTGTCCCGCCCGATGCACCCGTGGCAGCATATCGGAAAATGTGCGCGCGTCTCGGTATCGAGCGCACCGTGGTCGTGCAGCCGTCGACCTATGGAAAAGACAACCGCTGCACGCTCGAAGCAGTCGCGGCGATCGGCCCCAATGCGCGCTGCATCGTCGTCGTCGATGAAGACGTGACCGACGCAGAACTCGAGCGGCTGACAAAACTCGGTGCAAGAGGGATCCGCTTCTTCATGCTGCCGGGCGCTCCCCTGCCCTGGGAGATCCTCGAAACAATGTCCGCGCGGGTCGCACCGTTCGGTTGGCACGTGCAGCTGCAACTCGACGGCCGCGACCTTCCCGAACGGGAGGCCGTGCTCAAGCGCCTGACCAGCACGCTAGTAGTCGACCACGTAGGAAAATTTCTTGAGCCGGTGCCGCTCGATCACCCCGGATATCGGGTCCTCCAGGGCCTCGTGGATCGCGGCCGCACCTGGGTCAAGCTCTCGGCGCCCTACGAAGTGTCGAAGGTGGGGCCGCCGAATTACGACGACGTCGGCAAGCTTGCGAAGGCGCTGGCGAAAAGCGCGCCGGAGCGGATGTTGTGGGCCACCAACTGGCCGCATCCGACCCCCGGCGCGCCAGTGCCGGACGACGCCTGGATGCTCGACATGCTGCTCGACTGGATTCCGGAAGAGACCGCACGCAACAAGGCGCTCGTCGACAATCCAGCGCATCTTTACAGATTTTAATCGGGTTACACTGGAAAATCCGGCCGATATCCTTTTGCGGTTTTTTCGACATGGCCGGCGAATGGCAGTCCGACATGAGCGGGAAACACCAGCGCGCCGCTTGAGGCGCAATAGTCGAGCACCTTGCGACGGCTGACACGCGCCTGCGCGGCATCCGAGTTTTTCGGAAAATTCCAGTCCGGATAGTGGACCTGCAGCAGGTGATGCCACACATCGCCGATGAAAGCGGCGCGCTGGCCCTTGCTCTCAAGCTTGAAGAATACGTGACCCGGCGAATGGCCCGGCGCCGAGTCGATCTCGATGAAATCGTTAAGCCGGAAAGGGCCGCCGCTCACCAGATCGGCTTTGCCGTACTCGAGAATCGGCACGACGCATTCCCGGAACGTGCCCAGCTCGGCCGGTCCTTCTTTCGGATCGGCATCGATCTTCGAAAAATAGTCCACGTCCGGCTTGGAAAAGACATACCGGGCATTGGGAAATGTCGGCACCCATTTCCCGTCCTTCTGCCGGGTGTTCCAGCCAACATGGTCGTGATGCAAATGGGTGCACATCACCAGGTCGATTTCCTCCGGCCGCGCCCCCGCGGCGGCAAGCCGCTCGAGGTAGGGCAAATTGAGCATGTGCCAGAAGGGCCGCCCCGGCTTTGCTTTGTTATTGCCGCAGCACGAGTCGATCAGGATCTTTTTGCCGCCGACCTGCAACAACCAGCTGTGAACCGCCAGCCTGATCAGTCCTGTATCCGCTTCATAATGGTGCGGCGCCAGCCAGGACTTATGCTCGGCCGCATGCGCATCAGTGAATTCCGGGAAAATATCCCGCGCCGGATAGGTCGGAAGGTTTGTTTCCTCGACGCGCGCGATGGTGGCATTGCCTACAGTGAACACAGGCATCCCCGAATCTATTTTTTTGGCAAGAACTCATTGGTGAATGTCGACGGGAAGTCGACTTCGGCGGTACCCTTCGGCTGCAGATAGGCGAATGTCGCCCGCGCCTGCGCTTCGCTCATGTGGCCGTCACGGGTCCATATCTGGCTGACGGTCTTATAGGCCTCGGCGTTGGTTTCCGCTGTCATGCTGGGATATTCCTTGGCCATGATTGCAATGCCGCGCTGGGGCTCGTCTTTGAGAATTTTTTGTGCTTCCGCAAAAATCTGCGCGACTTTCCGCAGCATCTCAGGCCTCTCCTTCATGACGTCCGGATGAGTGGCCAAGGTCATAAAGAGAATGTCGCGGAACTCGGGAATTTCGCCGTTCATCATGTTGAGAAAGATCTTTCCCTTGCCGGCTTGCTGCACCAGGACCCCGGCCGGCTCGAACGGCAGCGCGGCGTCGATCAGATCTTTCTGAAAAGCTGCGACATATGACGGCGCTTCAGCACCGAGATAAACCGCCGAAATATCGCCGGGAAGCGTGAGGCCATATTTCTTTGCCAATACGCCGAGCATCTTCTCGCCCGAGCCGTTGGCGGAGGGCATCGCCACGCGTTGACCTTTCAGTTTCTTGATCTTGTCGGCGACGCTCAGTTTTTCCGAACCCTCCATGAGCTTGTCGCTTGCGATCACATTGTTGACCGGACGATTGGCGATATTGAAGAAGGAGACAATCCGTTTGCCCTGCACCGCAGCCGTCAGGACGTGCTCATAGGACAGGATGCCGACGTCCGCCTGCTTGGTAAGCACCGACTGCAGCGCGAGAGGACCGCCCTGCACGTAGGATACTTCGGGCTCCAGTCCATGTTTCAGGAACAACTTTTCCTGTACCGCGACGTACAGCGCGCCCGAGAAGTAGCCGTGGCCGATGTTGGTAATCTTTACGGTCTCAGCCGACGCAGCACCGGCAAGCGACGTGGCCACGGCAATTGCCGCCCAATTCAGTACCTTCATGCACATCCTCCCGGTATTGTTATCAGCGGCCGACGACCCGCCATTGTTGCATGCGATGTTGTACGAATTCGACGATAAAATTAAGTGCAACGGCAAGTAGTGCAATGACGATCAGCACCGCAAAAACTCCGGCGGAATCGAATTGCGAGCCGGAAAACTGCACCAGATAGCCGAGACCACGATTGGCCGCGATCATCTCCCCCAGCACGGCACCGATCAGTGCGTAGGGCACTGAAATCTTCAGGCCCGCAAAGACCCAGGACATCGCCGAAGGAATGATGACCTTGGTGATCACCTGCGTTCGCGTTGCCTTCATCAGCCGGGCTCCATCGATCAGGTCTTGATCGACCTCGCGCACGCCCGCATACGTGTTGAGAAACACAAGGAACAGCACGAGCACGGCGGCAAGAGCCACCTTTGATTCAATGCCAAGTCCGAACCACAGCACAAAAAGTGGAGCCAGCGCGACCTTGGGCAGCGCGTTGAGTGCATTGAGGTAGGGATTGAGAAGCCGGCTGGTGAAAGGCGAAACGCCGAGCCAAATTCCGAGCGCGACGCCGCCGATGGAGCCGACGATGAAGCCCAACACGGTGGCGTAGACGGTCGCCCAAATGTGGATGAATAGCGAGCCGTCGGCGATCCAATCGAGGAGCCTCCTGCCAACATCGATCGGATTGGAAATGAAAAAATTGTCGACCAGCCGACCCGAGGCCCCTTGCCACAGCAGAAGGATGACGACCCCCAGCGCCACCTGGCAGACCACCATGAAGCCGCCGCCAAGTGCCGGCACGCCGACATTCGCGACTTCGCCGCGAAATCCGCCCGATGTCGTTTCCGTATCCGGCGCGGTCACACTCTGTCCTCGTGGTATTCGACGCGCAGGCGCTCCCACAGCGTGTCGTAAAGTTCCTTGAATTCGTTGGTGAACCGCACATTGAGCACGTCGCGCGGACGCTTGAGACCAATATGCTGCTCAAGCGCCACCGTCGCCGGGCGGCGGGTGCAAACCAAGACGCGGTCGGCCAGTGTCACCGCCTCCATGAGATCGTGCGTGACCAGCACCACCGTCTGTTCTGTCTCGGCAGCCAGCTTGAGCAACAGATCATGCATCGCGAGCTTCAGCTGCGCGTCGAGGGCGGCAAATGGCTCATCGAGCAACACTGTTTCGGCTCCGTAAATCAACATGCGCGCAAGGCACGCACGCTTGCGCATGCCGCCCGAGAGCTCGTGCGGGTAACGATGCGCGAAGCCGTCGAGGCCGACGTGGTTGATGACTTGGTCGGCGCGCGCGGCGCGCTCGGCCTTCGCGACACCGGCAAGCTCCAGCGGGAATGCGACGTTGTCCCTCACCGTGCGCCACGGCAGCAGGTTATCTTTCTGCGTCATATAACCGACATCGGTATTCACATCGGACACGCGCGCGCCTTTGTACAAGATCGCGCCGGACGAAGGCGGGTAAAGGCCGGCGATCATGTTGAGCAGCGTGGACTTGCCGCAGCCGCTCGGCCCGATGATGGCGACAATTTCCTTTTGGGCGATCGTCAGGGTGATCTCGCGAACGGCATCGACCAGTTCGTCCTGCTTCCGGAAGGTCTTCGACACCTGGCGCAGGTCGATCATGACGGCGTCTCTAGAAGATCGACCGCTGATGGCCGCCGTCGACGTCGATATTGGCGCCTGCGATAAACGCGGCACGCTCCGAAGCGAGGAAGGCAACCGCTTTGGCGATATCTTCGGGCGTTCCCCAGCGGCCGAGCGGCACCTCCGCGCCCCATCTGCTTTCCTGCTGTTCGAGGCTGCGTCCGTAATAGACCTCGTTGTGCAACGTGAGGTTTTCAGTAAGCGGGCTCCTGATGCGGCTCGGACAGACCGCGTTGACGAGGATGCCGTGCGGCGCAAGCTCGTCGGACAGCGATTTCACGAAAGCATGCTGAGCGGCGTTGACCACCGTCGAAGCGATGGCACTGGCCTGCGGCACTTTCCCAGCCTGACCGATGATGACGATAAACCGACCGCCTCCGCGTCGCCTCATCCCTGGCACCACGCAGCGGGCCAGCTCCCAGGCACCCAGCACCTTGGTCCGGAAATGACGCTCCAGCGCTTCACCCGTGACCTCATCGAGACGGCCGGGCAGATGTGTTCCTGCATTGCTCACGACGATGTCGATGCCGCCTAAGGATTGACTGACGTTATCGACCAGGGCTGCGGTGTCAGATGGCTTGCAGATATCGGCAACAAAGCCCTTGACCCCGGCAGAACCAATGGTCGTTACGGCGCGGTCAAGCTTTCCTTGGTCACGGCCGCAAATGCCGACGCGACAACCTTCTGCCGCCAGGGTCCGTGCGATGGCCAGCCCGATGCCGCTAGTGCCACCCGTGATCAACGCGACCCTGTCGGTCAAACCGAGCTGCATGTCGTTTCACCCGAATACATAGCGATGATAGCCGCCGTCGACGCTGACGGCGCTGCCCGCAACGAAACCGGCGCAATCCGAGACCAGAAAGGCGACCAGATCGGCGACTTCTTTCGGCTGCCCGGTGCGACCGAGAGGATTGGCCCGGGTGAAGCCTGCCGCCGCCGTCGCCCGATCGACGCTACGCTCGCGCATCTCTTTTTGGATCAACGAAGCCAGCAATTCGGATTCGATATATTGCGGACATACCGCATTGACGCGAATGTTGTCGCGCGCCACCGAATCCGCCACCGACTTGCTCATTGCCATCAGCGCTGCGTTGGTAACGCCCGAGGGGAAACGATCGGGATGCGGATGACGCGCCGCCTGCCCCACAATATTGACGATGCGTCCGTCGCGCTGCGCCTTCATCGTCGGCAGCACCGCTTTTATCATCGTGAAAAAGCCAAACACCTTGTCGCGCAGCTGTCGCTCGAGAATCTCAAGCGTCGTGCTTTCGACCGTGCCACGCAAATGCGTGCCAGCATTGTTGACAAGGATGTCGATGCGCTCAAACGTTTGCAGCACCGTATCGATGAACTTCCTGACGGCATTCTCATCGGTGACATCGGTCGGCACGCCGAGTACGCGGCCCTTTTTCGACAATTCAGCGACTGCCGCCTCAAGTTGCGCGGCGTTGCGACTGCAAATTGCAACGGCGCAGCCTTCTTCCAGCAGCACTTGCGCGACCGCCTTGCCGATCCCGCGTGAACCACCGGTGACCACAGCAACTTTGCCGCTCAAGCCGAGCTGCATTGCGTTCCTCGTTTTCTTGTTGCATTGCCGCCGCGAGCGATACTCTATGCTGCCTCTGAGGGCGTCAACGGGAGACTATGATGGATTTGGGCATCAAAGGCCGCCGCGCGATCGTCACCGGTGGCTCGAGTGGCATCGGTTTCGAGACGGCGCGACAGTTCCTCGAAGAAGGCGTGCGCGTGCTGATCACCGGACGCAATCAGCAAAAACTCGACAAGGCGCGAGACGAATTGGCCAGGCGCACCGGCGGCGAGGTGCATGCCGTCGTGGCCGATATGACAAAAGAATCCGACATCGCGAAAATGGTGGAGACGGCAAAACAAAAAATGGGTGGCGTCGACATCCTCGTCAACAATGCCGGTCAGATGTATTCGGGTCGGTTCTCGGTGATCAAGGACGACGAGCTCAAGACGCAGCTTGAAACCAAGCTGTTCGGCTTCATGCGGGCAATACGCGCGGTTTATCCGATGATGAAGGCGCAGAAATGGGGCCGTATCGTCAATACGATCGGCGGTGCCGGCAAGGAGCCCGATCCCTACATGTTCGGGAGCGCGATGACGAATAGTGCCCTGCTAAATCTGACCAAGTCACTGTCGGAAGAATTTGGCGAAGACAACATTCTGGTCAATGCGATTTGCCCCGGCTGGGTGGAAACCGATCTCTGGGTGCGCAACGCGGAAGGCATGAGGAAGGAATTTGGCGTTACCACGGAAACGGAAGCGCGCAAGGTTGCGGCGAGGAAAAATTCGCTGGGGCGCATGGGCAGGCCGGCCGAACTCGCCAACGCGACCGTTTTTCTTTGCTCGGAACGCGCGAGCTACATCACCGGCGTATCGATGAACCTTGACGGCGGCCGGCTGAAAGGCCTCTGGTGAACTATCCCAGCTTGCGCAGGAGCTTCACAATCTGGCGCTGCTCTTCCGCGGTCAGCGGCGCAAGGGTCGTTGCGGTGATATCGCCGGCGACGTGAGTGGCCTCTTCTGTCACCTGCCTTCCGCGCTCGGTCAGAGCGACAGCCCGGCGCCGCCGATCGTTAGGATCGTTAAGCGCGGTGACAAAGCCGCGCATGTGCAACCGATCGACCACGCCCTTGATGGTAGCGGCATCAAGGTAGATCAAACGGCCCAGATGGTTTTGCGAACAGGGACCCACTTCGTAAAGCTTGGCCAACGCGGCAAACTGGGTCTGGGTCAGCTCCGCGACCATACGCGACGCGAAAATCGAGGTATGACGCTGCATAGCGACGCGCATCAGGAAGCCCGCCTGGTCATCGAGCACGTATCCTCCTTGCACTGATGAATCAGCTGGAGCTGCGACGACTTTCAATTTTTGCCGCAATGTTTTCATGCTTGCATTCCATCCCGAGCATTCATTCTACACCGTAAGATAGGTCCTTTGCACCTCGACATTGCTGTCGAGCTCCGCGACCGAGCCATGCCAATGAATCTGACCTTTTTCCAGCACGTACACGCGATCGGACACCAATCGCGCGAAATGGATATTCTGCTCTGACAGCAAAATCGACAGACCCTGTTTCTTCAATGCGAGAATTGTGTGGGCCATCTGCTCGACGATCAAGGGCGCTACGCCTTCCGAGGGCTCGTCAAGCAGCACAAGCAGAGGATTGCCCATAAGTGTGCGCGCTACGGTAAGCATCTGCTGCTCGCCTCCGCTCATCCGTCCCCCAAGGCGATCCGGCATTTCAGCGAGATTGGGAAACAGCTTGAACAGTTGCTCCGGTGTCCACGAGGGAGCGGGTGCGCCATCGGCAAAGTGACGCGGGGGCTGGCGACCAACGTCGAGATTTTCCATCACAGTCAGATCGACGAATATGCGGCGGTCTTCCGGGGTAAAGCCCAGTCCGCGGCGCGCAATTTCGAACGGTTTTTTCCGCGAGATATCCTCGCCGCTGAATCGCACCGTGCCGGCGCGTAGGGCCACCAGGCCCATGATCGCTTTCATCGTCGTGGACTTGCCGGCACCGTTGCGTCCCATAAGCGCGACCACTTCGCCGCGACCCACCTCGAAGCTCAGGTCATACAGGATGCGAGCAGCGCCGTACCAGGCGCTCAAGCGTTCAACCGCAAGCATCGTGTCGCTCACTGCACCGCCCCGGCGAAAGTCTTGCCCGTGCCGAAATAAACGTCGCGCACCTGCGCATTATCGCGGATCGAGGCTGCATCACCATCGGCTATCAGACGCCCCCTGGCCAGCACGATGATGCGGTCCGCAAAAGCGAACACCACGTCCATGGAATGCTCGGTAAACAGAACCGAAATATTGCGCTCGACGACCAGCCGCTTGACGAGCGCAATCAATTCATTGCGCTCACGTGGCGCCATTCCTGCGGTCGGTTCGTCCATCAACAAGAGGCGCGGCTCATTGGCGAGAGCAATTGCGAGCTCGACGCGCTTGATGTCGCCATAGGCAAGCTCCCGGCTTGGCCGGTCGGCGGCCTCACGCATGCCGACCTGCGCCAGCAGATCGAGCGCGCGATCATGATGCAGGTCCGCAGCCGGACGCCAAAGCTCGTATGTCTCTCGCGCGTGCGAAATCAGCGCCATCTGCACATTTTCGCTGACCGTCATCGAGCCAAACGTTGCGGCCACCTGGAAGGTGCGTCCTACACCGAGCCGCCAGATATCGCGCGGTTCGAGCCCGGCTATATCCCTTCCCTCAAAGAGAATTTTTCCCGAGTCGGGCTTGAGCTGCCCGTTGATCATATTGAAACAGGTCGACTTTCCGGCGCCATTGGGCCCGATCATGGCAAGGAATTCACCTTGCGCGATATCGAAGCTGACATCGTTGACGGCGCGCACGCCGCCGAATGCCTTCGACAATGAGCGAACCTCAAGAACGTTCATGATCTGGCCCCTGCCCTGCGCCAGATCGATGAAAAGGCGCCGACTATTCCCTGTGGGAATGCCAGCACCAGCAGCAGGATGATCAGCCCAAGGAGCGCCCGCCAATATTCGGTTTGCCGCATAACCGTATCTTGCAGGGTGGCAAATACCGATGCGCCGACGATGGGGCCGGTAAGAGTCTGGATGCCGCCGAGCAGCACCATTACCAGTCCATCGATCGAGCGTCCGACGTGAATCGTCTCGGGTGAAATGGAGCCTTTTGCAAAAGCAAACAATCCGCCAGCAACGCCGCAAACCCCGCCTGCAATGGCGAAGCCGAGCCAGTGTACGCGCTTCACATCGATGCCTATGGCTTCTGCACGCAGCACTGAATCACGTCCGGCGCGCATGCCGTAGCCGAAGGGTGCGAAGAGGAAGCGCCGCAGCAGCAGGACCCCGATCACTGCCAACGTCAGTGTGAGCAGAAAATAAACCCACGACTTGTCAAACGGTGGCGGCGGCCAGACGCCGACGACGCCATTCGAGCCGCCGGTCAGCGCCTCCCACTGGAACACTAAAGCCCAGACGATTTGAGCAAAGGCGAGCGTGAGCATTGCAAGGTAGACGCCGGACAGCCGGACCGCGAACCAGCCGAACAGCAGCGCGCCTGCAAGAGCGACGAGCGGGGCGGCGGCGAGTGCAAGACCCATCGGCATCGCCACCCATTTCACCAGCAGCGCCGCACCATAGGCGCCGAGGCCAAAGTAGGCGGCGTGGCCGAACGAATGCATGCCGCCAGGTCCCATGATGAAATGCAGCGAGGTCGCGAAAATCACCGCGATCAAGACGTCGATGCCGAGAATGAGCAGATAAGGCGAATTGCGCGCGATCAGCGGCAGACACAGGAGCACCAGCAGGGTCGCGGCGCCGAGCATTTTTAGTGCTGGTGTGGCCGGTCGGATCGGGTCTTCCGGCTCCGCGATCGAGCGAACCTGCGCTTGCTGCCGTCCCATCAGGCCGTACGGACGCACGATGAGCACAACCGCCATCACCAAAAATTCGGCAACGAGCGTCAGTTTCGAGAAATTGACCGTGAAAAGTCCGAAATCGACAACGCCAATGCCTATGCAGAGCGCTTTCACTTCGGCGATGATGACGGCGGC